>Ga0208373_1005638_pt1 | contig 10339 bp, 6 predicted proteins | sample RifOxyC2_FD_184036 | JGI IMG/M metagenome (GOLD analysis project Ga0208373, IMG submission 184036) | Soil microbial communities from Rifle, Colorado - Rifle Oxygen_injection C2 (SPAdes) | ecosystem: Environmental > Terrestrial > Deep subsurface > Rock core/Sediment | place: Rifle, Colorado... | reverse complement strand
TTTTGTAGTTCCCGGATCTCCCTGCCTTCCGGAACGCCCTCTCAACTGCCTGTCAATTCTTCTCGATTCGTGCCGTTCGGTACCAAGGATAAATAAGCCTCCTCTATCTACTACACCGGCACCGAGTTTTATATCCGTACCACGACCAGCCATGTTCGTGGCAATTGTAACAGCACTAATCTCTCCGGCATGAGCAACAACTTCTGCTTCGCGTTGGTGCTGTTTAGCATTTAAAACATTATGAGCCAAACCTTTCCGCTTTAGCATTCTGCTGATTGTTTCAGAGACCTCAACAGAAGTAGTACCGACAAGTACTGGTCTGCCTTCTTTTTTCAATTCATCTATTTTGTCAATTACGGCATTGTACTTTTCTCTTTTTGTTCTGAATACTGCATCGTCATCATCATCGCGAACAACAGGTTTGTTGGTTGGAATTACAACAACATCAAGCTTGTAAATTTCAAAGAACTCACCTTCTTCAGTTTCTGCAGTTCCTGTCATACCGGCAAGCTTATTGTACATTCTGAAATAATTCTGGAGTGTAATAGTAGCGAGTGTTTGAGAGTCCCTTTCAACTTTTACATTTTCTTTTGCTTCTATTGCCTGGTGAAGTCCATCGGAATAACGTCTTCCGGGAAGAACACGACCGGTAAACTCATCAACGATTGCAATTTTTCCTTCTTCGGTAATTACATATTCAACATCTTTCTCAAAAAGAGTATATGCCTTTAGCAATTGATGAATGGTGTGTATCCTGTCGCTGCTTTCAGAATATTTTTTATAAAGAGTATCCTTACGTTTTAGCTTTTCTTCGTCACTAACATCGGGATCATTTTCAAATTTACTAACCTCAGTTCCCAGATCGGGAAGAACAAAGAAATCTTTCTCCATTCCGCTTCCCTTTGCAAGTTCTTCTCTTCCTTTCTCAGTTAAATCAATCGTATTATTTTTCTCATCAATAACAAAGTAAAGCTCATCATCAATAATGTGCATGTTCTTTGCTTTTTCACGAAGGTACTCGAGCTCGGTTTCCTGCATTAACTTTTTGTTGGAGGGTTCTGAAAAAACTTTTAAGAGCCTGTTACTTTTAGGTAGTCCCCTGTAAGCTCTCAACAAAAGAACGCCTGCTTCTTTATCACCCTGCCCGTCACTCTTTAATAACTCCTCGGCTTCCTGAACAAGTTTTGCTACCAGACTGGTTTGCATCCTGTGAAGTTTTTCCACTTTGGGTTTCATCTCGTTAAATCTCTGGTCATCTGTTTCAACAGGACCGGAAATAATAAGAGGAGTTCTTGCTTCATCAATCAATACAGAGTCAACTTCATCCACGATAGCATAATTATGACCTCTCTGCACCTGGCTTTCTTTATCGACAGCCATATTATCACGCAGGTAATCAAAGCCAAATTCATTATTTGTTCCATAGGTGATATCACAATTGTACCGTTCTTTTCTTTGTTCCGGTGTCATCGTATTCAAAATACAACCGACAGTAAGCCCATGAAACTTGAATATCTCTCCCATCCATTCACTGTCCCTTTGTGCAAGATAATCGTTTACAGTAACAAGATGAACACCTCTGCCGGTCAAGGCATTGAGATAAATTGGTAAAGTAGCGACAAGGGTTTTTCCCTCACCGGTAGCCATTTCTGCAATTTTACCTTCGTGAAGAACAACTCCTCCCATTAGCTGAACATCGTAAGGAACCATATCCCAGGTAATTTTATGACCGGTTATTGTCCAGCTTTTGCCGACCAGTTTTTCACATGTGGCTTTTACTACAGCAAACGCTTCGGGAAGAAGCTCGTCCAGTATTTCTTCATATTTTTCATGAAGTTCTTCTTCAAGCGAATCCAGTTCATCATAAGCAGCATTCCTGTCAAATTCCTCATCAGAATGAAGACGGGTTCTTATTTCTTCAATTTTCTGTTTAACTTCTACAGTATAATTCTGTATTCTTTCCCTGAACTCAACAGTTTTTGCTTTCAGTTCATCTTCGGAAAGGTCTTTTATTTTCTCGTATTCGCCTTTTATTTCATCAACAATAGGCCATAGAGCCTTAACGTCTTTAGTATGCTTATCGCCAAATACTTTCTTTAAAATACTGAGCATTTTGTCCGGTTTCCTGATGTATAATGGATAGTAAAGTTAGTTATTAGGGTTTTGAAATGCAATTTAGGAAGTAGTGACTAAGATACTCTCTTGTAAACATTTACTATTGATAGAAGGATAACATTCTCTTCCACTGTTTATAAAAATTTTTTAGTAGTGTTACTTTGGAGAGCTTGATTTTAATAAAACAACGCCTTACATTTTATCTGGTTTTTAGAAGGGGTTTTATGGGACCTAAAAAGACAAGTTTCCTTTTTCTAATAATTATCTCACTATATTTTTTCATTTCTGAAACCAATGCTCAGGATAGCCTTTACTTAGTAGGAACAATTACGGGTGAATCATACGAAAAGAGGATAACCAAGGTAAAGGGAGTTGGAGATATAAACGATGACGGCTATGCTGATTTTATGATTTCCAAGAGAACCGGGAAGAAAATAAAAGACGAAGGAATTGTAAAATTATACTTAGGATCTGTAGATGGAAATATTGATTCAGATAAAAAAATATCACTTTTTTAGTGGAGCTAAATACAATGAAAAGATCAAAACAACTAACCTCAGTCTTAAATCCATTTTTATCCATCTTTCTGAACTGTGTACAAAATATAAATACAAAACAACAATATCCTTTTACAATAAAAATTAAGTATAAAATATATTCCATTTTACTATGGTTATTACTTGCGTGTAATATGCACAGTCAAATATTTCATATTAATGGAAATATCTCTGCCAACTCAATTCCTGTAAGTTATGCTTCAATCACTTTTATGGACCGGGACGACACATCAAGAAAGTATTCTACAATTACTGATAGCTCAGGGAATTACTATCTGAACATAATCACTTCAATAAGTTCTGAAAAAAATCTACCCACAAGCTTTGAATTAGAGCAAAATTATCCTAATCCGTTTTCAAATGAAACTGCAATATCATATAAGTTAAACAAACAATCGGATGTGCAGGTAGCGATATATGATATTCTTGGGAGAGAGGTAAAAACATATTCTGCGAAACAACAAGGGGCGGGCATATATGGAATGACATGGGATGGAAAAAATAATTTGGGTATGAGGGTAAGTTCAGGTGTTTATTTATATATGGTAAAAACCGGGAATGAAACTCAAGTAAAAAAGATGATATTTAACCACAATACAAATATTTCAGCACCGTTACAGATACAAAATTCTATGTTAGAAAAGTCAACCGGCAATGAGATAGTAACTGTGGACGTAGGAACATATAAAGTAACCGTTAAGAGCGACACAAACACAACACCATTGATTGTGATTCAAGAATTCCCAAACCAGCAAATTGATAGCGACACAACTCTAAACTACGAAGTAGAGAAGGCACGTATATTAATAGGCCAGAGTATAGATGATGTGAAATTAGGCGATGATTCTCTAACTGTCATAATTAGCTTCGGCGAACCAGATGAAATATGGGTGGGAGATTTTGACGGATATTTTTATGAATATCTAAACCAGGACAAAACTTTAAAACTAAGGATATCATTTATGCCTTCTTCCGATCCAAAAGTAACTGTTATTACTATATGTAAAGGATATGATGGTAAAACAAAGGATGGTATTGGAGTTGGTATACATAGGGATAGTGTATTAAAATTATTGGGTACGCCCTTTTATACCTATTCTGGGGATTCAATAATTGACAATTATTTGCTTGATCCGTTACCTGGATATCTCAACTCCCAAATATATATCTATTATGATGTGAATAATATATTAGGTTGCATAACAATGATGACCCGTGATTAATAAATAGCTGGAACCTTCTACAAAAATGATATTGGTAAATTGAAAATATAAGTATTCTAAAAACATAAATTATTAAACTAACTAATGTGAGTCTCTAAACAATCGATGGAGGAATTACATGAAACAAATGTGTTTAGTTTTTATCATCTTAATACTTTTAACACCATCTATTCTTTTGGCATTACCCGGAGATGAACAAAGCAAGTTTCAACTTAATATGATCAGATACTCTAAAGTGATTGTTGGAGGACAAGTAACAGAAATATCCGAGACTAAGGATAGTTATTATAGTGTTTATGTAGTTGTCAACATTCTTGTTAAAGAAAAGGTTGCCGGTGAAGCAATAAAGTCAAACATTAAAATTATGTATCCAAGAAGTATGATATCAGATGTTTTCTGGTGCAAACCAAAATTTAAAGTTGGGGATAATTTCGTTGCGTTTTTAAGAAAAGAAGATGAAAATTATTCTCCGATAGGCGGGGCTTACGGTATTTTTAAGATTTATGAGGATAAAGTTGAAAAAAGCTCTATAACACGAAATCAATTTTACAAACAAATAAATGAGGTCAGAAATTTTAATTTGGATTCAATTGAACTTCCCGTTCAAAACGATATTGAAGGTGATGAAAGTAGTGGTGAATCAAAATTGGGAGGTGAATTTAGAATAATAAATTCAAACTTTTATGGTCCCTTGAGCGGAACAACCATAGAATTCCAATTAAACCCGACAGGGGCATTGGATAAAGATGGCAATCAATTATCCTTCGCTGCTGTGAAAAGTGCCATACAAAGAGCTATTGATACATGGAATAATGTAACGCATTCGTATACAACATTTACAATCTCCAATACTCAATATAACGGGGATAGAAATGGTTCAGATCATGTCTCGACAATAACTTTTGAATCACACTATGGTCTTGGTGGAACAGATACTCACAATGAATCAGAAATTATTCATGCTATTGATATTGCTTTCTGTAAGGGATATGGCAATACCCAAATTCCATTTCGTACATTGCGATGGAATACTGACGAAACATATCCTTCCAGTTACCCAACTTACCCATGTCCATTTCCACCTGATCTTGTTGGAGGAAGTCCTCCTTATTTTCCCCCTATTGGTCCAGTTGACTTAGAGGATGTTGCTGCACATGAACTTGGTCATGCAATCGGTTTAGCCCACCCAAATTATTCATCATATACGATGAATCCAACAAATTATAGTTCATCAGATTGGTGGTACAAAACATGGCGCAGAAGTCGGGAACAAACGAAAACGGAAGCCCGGTAGCAAGTGGTATTTATTTGTACAGGATTAGTATAAAATCTCTCGAAGGTAATGAAACATTTGTAAAAACAGCCAAGCTGATTATGTTAAAGTAAGAAAATAGTAGTCGTATTGAGCCGGAACATTAGTTCCGGCTTTTTTATTTTATTTTTTTTCCCGAATAAATCCTTTATTCAATATAGATTGAATAAAAGGGTTTTCCTATTTTTCATATCGTGATTAAATCTAAAAAACAATCCGTCCTTTCAAAAGATTTTATAGAAAAGCTCGCAGAGTTTTCCGCCGGCTACCTAAGCCAACAGGAATTTGAACAATTAATAAAAGTATTTGAGACTGAAGCTTCCCGGAAATATTTTTCCCGCTCAAGCGAATCCAATCTTTTACGAATTATCACAAACCGGTACGACCGCATACTTTTACTGCAGGATTGTATTAAATATCCTCATTATGCCGAGCTGCTTTTAGGCATTTCTATCAACAGCAACTATTTAACAGATATTTTAGTAAGGAATCCTGAATTTTTTTACAGGGTAGCAAATCCTTCCGACTTAAAGAGCAGGCTTGATGAAGAGAATTTTGTAAAAGTAATAAGGAGTACTACTTCTGTTTTTAAAAGCTTCCATGCAAAAGTTAACTCGTTAAGATCACTGAAGAGAAGAGAAATATTAAGAATCGGACTCAGGGATATTTTAGGATTAAGTGAACTTAAAGAAACTGTTTTTGATTTATCTGTCCTGGCAAGAGGAATTGCATCAGAACTTTTTTCAATTTGTTACAAGGAAGTCCTTCTAAAATATGATATCAATAAAACAAACCATGAATATTGCATAATCGCTCTTGGTAAACTCGGTGGGAATGAACTTAATTATAGCTCCGATATTGATTTAATTATTCTTTTCGATGAAGAAGGCAAAGTTAAAAACAAACAATATTCTGAAATACTGAACGAGACTGTTCTACTCTTTATCGAAGCAGCAACCTCGATAACGGACGCCGGGTATATTTATAGAATTGACTTCCGACTAAGACCAGACGGCAGAAATTCTCCGTTATGTAAAACTTTTAACGAGTATATAAATTATTACGAGACCCGTGGTGAAGACTGGGAAAGACAAATGTTAATTAAGGCTTCCTTTCTTACCGGGAATAAAATGCTTTATGACAAGTTAATAAATTATATATCTCACTTTATCTATCCTTCAACTTTTACTGTCTCCCCGCAGGACCAAATTAAACAGCTTAAAAAAAATATTGAAAAACAATTAAGTGACGATGAAAATATAAAACTGATACCGGGAGGAATCAGAGACATAGAATTTTCTGTCCAGGCTCTTCAATTAATAAACGGGGGAAAAAATTTAACACTCAGAACCGGAAATACTCTCGATGCAATTACCAGACTTGAGAACGAGAAACTTCTTTCAGCTAATGAAGCTGAAACGCTCCGCAAAGCATATATTCTTTACAGGAGAGTGGAACATTACCTGCAGCTTATGAATGATCTCCAGACTCATTCAATTCCCGAAAAAGGCGAGACACTTGAAAAACTAAGCTCTTTCCTTGAGTTCAGGAACAGCAGCGAATTCAAAAAAGATATTAAAAATCAACGCTTACAGGTCGAAAAAATATTTAACTCAATAACGGGAAGCGGGAAGGACAAAACTTTTTCTGAAGGAAAAATTAACATAAACTTTAGCAATAAAACAAAAGCTTTGCAGAATTTAAGATTTCTACGCGAAGGTACCGGTCTGCTCGGTCAGAAAAGTTCAGATAAGAATTCAATTTTAGCTTTTCAAAAAATTGAACCTGATTTATTAGATTATTTAAAAAAATCATTCCTGCCCGACACAGTGTTACAGAATTTTGTAAGAATAATCAAAGAAGCCAATTTTCCCTCAATCTGGTACAATGCGTTTAACGATAAAAAATTTTTCAAAAGCTTTCTTACAATAATGGAGTTCTCACAAAAATCAGTTGATCTTTTTGCCGAAGATAAAGATTTGCGGGAATATTTATTATCTAAAAAAGTTTTTGAGAAGATAGATAAAAACTCGCTTAAGACTTTTTCTATGAAAGAAATCTTATTCATTCTCTCTGTTCAGTTTACACTTAATAAAATTGGTTTCGCTTTATTATCAAAAACTCTTAGCAATTACTTTAGCGCAAAGATCTCAGCTATTATGGAAAAATTTATAGGGGAGAATAAGATTTTATCAGAATATTTTATAGCTGGATTAGGAAGTTTCAGCACAGAGGAAATGACATTTGCTTCAGATATTGATTTGATATTTGTCGTTGATAAACTCGATTCAAAAGGAGTAATACAGAAGGAATTTCAAAACATACTTCTAAAATTTAAAAATGATTTTTCACCCTTCAGCGTCGATTGCAGGCTTCGTCCTGAAGGCAAAAGCAGTATGCTTGTCTGGGAATTATCCAGTTATGCAGATTATCTCAAAAGCCGCGCAAGAATATGGGAATTGCAGGCATTTACAAAACTAAGTTTTGTTTGTGGCAATAAAAAACTTTTTAACAGATTCATTGGTTTTGTTTCAGATCGTATTAAAATAGAAGACAAATCAAAAATAAAAACTGAGATGGTTGAGATGAGAAGAAAAACTTATCCGGCGACAAATCATTTAACCGGCAATAGTTTTAATATAAAAAAGAGCCGTGGAGGATTAACTGACATTGAATTTGTAATTCAATATTTAATACTTTGTAACCCTGATCTTTTTAAAAAATGTTGCGGCAACAATGCAATTAAGAACATTGCTATTCTCAGCAAAGAAAAAGCTGCATTAAAAGAGATAAAAAAACTAAAAGACAACTTCAGCTTTATGAAATTTGTTGAACTGTCAAATCAAAATATATTTAACAGCACGTTGCCCATAATTTCACAGGATGAAGTGAAATTACAAACTCTTGCACAAAGGATGAACTTTAAAAGCAAAGAAGATTTTTTAGCAAAAGTTCTGGCAACGGCAAAATCGAGCCAAAATTTTTTTGATAAATTTCTTCGGTAATAATTTATTTAACCCGTCGGTTGTACACAGGTAAGCAGGCTGGCTAATCTTCTGCGGCTTCGAGCAAATCTTCTTTCTTATCAGCACTAAGTTCACTCTCTGTCATAAAGGACTGGAGAGTAACGTCCATCTGCTGAATTAAATTACGTTTATAATATTTAGGTGCAAAGACAGATCCATCGAGCATATAGAGTCTTTTACTTTTTTCATCATAAAATGTATAATTAATAAAAGGTCCTCCCATTCCTTTGATATTAAGTTCCCATAGCCCTTGAGTAAAGATTGCGTACTTTCCGTTAAAATTCACTTCGCTTGTCGTGTAATAATCCTGTGCTATAACAACATAAGAACTATCATCCGAAGTGCGATAATGTTTCTGTGTTAACTTGTTCCGGATTGCTTTAATAGAATCGGGTTGCAGCAATGCAGGTGATGCATTATCAATCCAGTGAACAAAAATCCACCTTTCCATATCGCTGTTGGGTGATCTTCTGAACCAGGCAAAGTTGTCTTCCGGTTTATTCAAGGCAAGCTTAAAGTCCGCCTGAACATAGATTATCCATCCATAATCTTTTAAAAGCATCCCCTCGACATTTTCCTGCTCATACTTAGAACTGTAAAGGCTGGAATACAATCTACTATCGGATATTTTCTGAAACGCATATAAAAGATCATCTTTATGCTGAAGAATATTAAACTCCAATTGCTGTGTATCCTGCGAAGTAAGAACCATCACGAGCTGGTTTCTTGCCCATAAGTCATATTTTTTTATTTGAAAACCATTTTCTTCCCGCAATTTTGCCCTCGCAACAGAATCAATTACAGCTTTGATAAATTGGGAGACAGTTGAAGAAGAATTAAGTGGAGCAATAATTATAACGTTTTTCCTGTTTTTATATTTTTCGATTTCGTTAACAGAAATTCTCTTTAATGTAAATAATTTCTCGGGCTGGGGTGTGTAAATTAATTTTTCGAATGTTGTTTCAAGCGATGTTCTGAGTTCTTCAAATTCAATCGAATCCGCAACAACGTAGATTTCATCTTCAGCACCTCTTGCAGGTTTAATTGAAGGATCACACCCGGAGGAAGCAAAAAGCAGAATTAAAAGCCCAAATATTATAAAATAATTTTGGGGTTTCATTTTGGAATCCCTAATAAGGTTAAACCCAATTCAGGTAAAAACAAAAGATAAAGACACCACATTGTTAAGCCAATTGAAATGGGTATTGATAAGTTATCATCTGCGAATCCAAAAGAAATATTTTCAACTATACCTCCAACCAATGCTGCAAAAAATCCTATTAAATACTCTATTATGTCACCGGTAACTTTGGGTGTAAATAAAATTACTATTATTGCACTGATAAAAAAAGCTAATGTTCCTTCCAGGCTCTTGCTAAGAAGCTTGGTTTTACCGAATTTTCTTCCGATCAACGCTGCAACAGAATCGCTGATTATAAGAATGCTGAATGCGGTTACAAAAATAACCTTGGGAAGAATAATTACACATATCAATGCCGATATCAAAACATAAGTTGCCCCATTAAGATTTCTTTTATTCGAATCGAGTTCATGTTTTCTTAATAAAAACCCGAAAAAATTATAAAAAAGTTTACCAAAAGAGGCGGAAAGATACCGGCTTAAATCAATAAACAGAGCCACTCCCGTTAGAATACCAAGAATGAGAATTGCGTGGTCGCGGGGAATAAAATAATAAATAATCGGGATGGATAAAGAGAAGAGATGAATTAACTTTCGAACCAATTCATCTTTGTAGTTAATAGTCCCTTGATCAGTTTGAATCATCTTTGGGAGTTGTTTCTTTCGGCTTTCTCTGCTCTATAAGCTTTTTTACATGGTCAGGAACCTCTTCAGGATTTTCACCTTCAGCACTTCCGTTTTTCTTAATCGGAGGCAGTTCTTCCCCTTTAATGATTTTTTCAATTTCCGATGAGTCGAGAATTTCTCTTTCAAGAAGTTCAATAGAAAGTTTATGAAGAATATCTATATTTTGATTAAGAATATTCTCAGCTCTTGCCATAGCAGAAATAATAATATTTCTAATTTCTTCATCAATTTCGATAGCTGTTTTTTCACTATAATCCCTGTGTTTTTGTATTTCCCTGC
>Ga0208373_1005636_pt1 | contig 10342 bp, 11 predicted proteins | sample RifOxyC2_FD_184036 | JGI IMG/M metagenome (GOLD analysis project Ga0208373, IMG submission 184036) | Soil microbial communities from Rifle, Colorado - Rifle Oxygen_injection C2 (SPAdes) | ecosystem: Environmental > Terrestrial > Deep subsurface > Rock core/Sediment | place: Rifle, Colorado... | reverse complement strand
CCCACCAGAGACTTGTTGATGTGATTTAAGCCCCAACCAATCATCGAGGAAATAAACATGCCGTCATCGCTAACAAAATGTTGGTTGCGCCAGCCATAAGACTTTTTAACATGGCGATCTGTAACGGGTCGCTTGCCGATATTTTTCTCGTTAAGTTATTGTCAATGGCCCACGCGGCGCAAGCGGCCAAGATGAACATTGGACCTGTCAATGATTCAAGGCTGAAATGATTTGTCCACGAAAGGATAAGACAGCCTAAAATTGTGAGCATGGAACCAATTGTCACTCGAAGGCCGACGTGTTCTCTAAAAATGATCCGGGCAATGAGAATGGTAAGAACACTTTCCAGATTGAGCAACAGGGATGTTGCCGAAGCTTGTGTTCGTGTGAGGCCAAACAAAAGTAGCGCGGGTCCCACAACGCCTCCGAAAAAGGTTGCTCCACCAAGCCTCAGCCATTTTTTTCCCCTAATCGGCGTCTCGACTGAAAGGGAAATGCGCAGGAAGTATCGAAACAAGATAACGGCAAAAAGACCCGCGCCTGGGCCAGCGTAAAGAAGCCCTGCCAAGAGCCAAGGCGAGACATCGCCAAGCAGAATCTTTGAAACCGGAACGCTGAGACCAAAAAATAACGCGGCAAGCATTGCAAAGATAAAACCGCTGTTTTTGTTGCCCTGCATATTGAGCATCTGAAATTGCATAGTTCAAAATGTCTTTGTTTGTTTTCAGGATAGCGCGTTGGGTGGAAAAACAAGAACCTTTGATATGACCGCCATCAAAAAGTAAGAACCCTATCTGCCCACTCGACCATTTGCACGCAGTCCACCATTGTAGAAAGAGGACAAGTTTCAGAGGCGTTTAATTGGCGTGACTTGAGGCATGTCCCACAGGCCAGAATGTTGCCGCCGTTTTCTGTGAATTCCTTGATTTGTGCAGCGACATTGTATTTTTCGTGTAACAGGTTTTCACATTCCACCGCTTCACCCATGAGAAATAGCCTGACTTCGTGTTTGTTTTTGATGGATGCCACAGCAAATCTGAGCGCGTTCCAGGCTTTTTCAGGCTCTTTGGTTTCCAATATTATTCCAAATTTCATAATGTCCTCCACGGTCTCTGTTAGTGCTTTGTCTGTCTGGCCTAAACACAGGCCTGTCCGGAAACAAGCATCGATAGATCATCAAGAACAGTGTCGATGTCGTGTTGAGTGGTGAAACGGCCCAAGCTAAAGCGGACAACTGTTCCAAGCTCATCTGGCATGATACCCATCGCTCTCAAAACCGGCGAAATTGTCACAGAACCTGCATGACAGGCAGACCCTGCTGATGTGGCAACACGAGCCAGTGCCTTTTGGACAGCCACCTGCCCACTCCCCAAAAAGCTGATATTCAATGTATTCGGTAATCGGTTTTTCGGATGGCCATTAAGCCGGATGCAACTGCCAAACGCTTTGCTGAGTTCATGATAGAACCGCTGTGTAAGCTCCCCCACTGTATGGTCATCAAGCAGAAATTGTGCCAACTGACAGGCGCATCCCAGCCCAGCATCAAAAATTACATTTTCTGTTCCTGCGCGTCGGCCACCCTCATGTCCAGCGCCGTGAATCAGCGGTTCGATCGTTACCCCGTCTCTGATATAAAGCGCGCCGATCCCTTTGGGGGCATAGAGCTTGTGGCCTGCAACCGTCAGAAAATCGACCCCCAATTCATTAACCCCAACAGGTATTTTGCCCACACTTTGCGCGGCATCCGTGTGAAAAAGAACACCCTGTTTTTGGCAAATAGTCGCAATGTCCGAAATCGGTTGCAGTGACCCCGTTTCGTTGTTTGCGTGCATAATCGTTACTAAAATTGTTTTTGGTGTTATTGCTTTTTCAATGTCGACAGGATCGATAATACCAAAACAATCAACAGGAACATGGGTTATCTGATACCCTTGCTTTTCCAGAAAATTGCAGGGGTTCAAAACCGCTGGGTGTTCAATTTGTGACGTGATGATGTGGTTGCCCCGTTCACAAAACGAATGAGCGACCCCTTTGATGACCGTGTTATTTGATTCGCTACCGCCGCTTGTGAACACAATTTCCGAGGATTTGGCACCCAACAAGGTAGCAACCTGCCATCGGGCATTTTCAACAATCTTTTTTGCCGCCAGACCGTATTCATGCGTACTTGATGGATTGCCATAATTCTCCCGCAAGAGGGCCTGCATGGCATCGGCAACAGGTTTGTCGATGGGTGTTGTAGCGTTGTAATCGAGATAAATCATAAGCATCCAGCCTATCTTTTGTATCGTTTGGCTACCTGGGCTTCGTTCTTCAATCTGCTGATCAGCACCTCACGCATGATGTCACAGGCCTTGGTGATGCGTTCATCTGAAAGCTTGTAAAACATGCTGGTGCCTTCTCGTCTCGAAAGCACGACTCCTTTTTGAACGAGAACAGACATGTGTTGGGACAGGTTTGCCTTGCTGATTTTAATTTTCTCCAAAAGTTGGCTTGCAGTTAATTCGATACCGCCTCCAAGAACGCTAATGACCTCCAACCGTTTTGGGTTTGAAAATGTTTTGCAAATATCGGCATGCCTAATAAACAGCTCAGACATTTTAACACCTTTCTGTTATGAGTTTAGCAACCTCATTGTTTAGAAACCTATTAACTATATAAGCGCCGTTAAAACTACAAGTCAAATGTTTTGTAGTCTTTAATAATGTCACGTGTACATTGGCGAGCGCCTGTCCATGTACCACGTGGCTTTCCACGGAATGACTCCCTGTTTGAATTTATCAAATATGATTTGTTAATATGATCATAAATCTTTTCGTTGGTGTTCATAGGTCCTCCAAAAAACAAAAGGGGGAGTTTTTGCTCCCCCAATTTGGTTAATCAGCAGCCTTTTGTGCTTTGGTTTCCCGATCACGAATATGCAGCTTGCCAGAGGCGGGGCAAGCTATCGTGATTGGGAATCAACAAAAGGTGATGATTTACGGGGGAGCAAAACTGCCTTGATTGTTTGGAGCAAAATTGGGACTCCGTCATAACACCTAAATTCCGCAAGTCGGAATTTAGAAAACCGATCAAATCGTTGAAGATCAAGGCGCTCAGGGATTTTTAAACCGGAATGTATATGGAAATACATGAGGATTTAAAAATTCCTGAGCAACGCAGAGATTCAGCGATTTCAGCGGTTTGGCCTGAATGGAGCACTGTCAAGTGCGGAATTCAGGTAACAAATTTTACGCAACAACAGGCTGAAATTGCCGATAATACCCTTGGATGAATATTTCTTCTCGAATCGTCTTTCCTTATCTTACTCCTCCGTCAGCGTCAGTGCTTGACACAAATAGTGGCTTGCATGTGGCAAGCATTGTGCAACCAAATAATGTGACTCTTCGCGTTGCCCCTTCACAAACCAGTATTCCCCCTAGGTTGGCTCAACAGCCAAAAAGGGGGGGTATTAACAAGGAATACGTTTGGCCCAATGGTATTTTGGGTTCCGTCCCACGAATCTATCAAGGACTTCGATACAAATCCGGTCCTATTCACAAACACCTTGTGACAGCCACCCAAATTATGGGTGCCGCATTTCTGGCCTCGCTGGCCCTTGACCTACCAGGCAAGGACGAATTGGCCGCCGCCATTTTTATGTTACTCGCCCCTCCCTATGCACTCACCTTTTCTACCAAGGCCAAAGAAACAAATGTCGGCCACTACGAACTCAAACAGACGGTAGCCGGGCATGCCTACCGGGTCTGGAACCCTGCCACAGAATCTGAACTGCGAATTGATCCCTCAGACCAAGTCCTAGAGATTCATCTTAATAATAAAAAATTGGGAAAGACAGTCAACGAAGCCAAGGGACAAAGTGCCCGCGAGGTATTTACGGGTGTTATGGCGAATGAAAGAGAGTCCCTGTTGTCGGAAATTCAGAAAATACTATCAGAGAATCCTCAGATCAAAGCCATCAGACTCACAACACCGCTTGATCCGATCTATTTTTCCTGGGCGCAGGATTTCATGATTGATGAGTATCATTTATCTGAAAACGCCGAAAGAAAGCCTTCTCGATTGAAACAGTTATTGGCTAGTTTGATTCACCTGTCATCCACACAACTGCACCCCATAACGACAGGTCGTTACATGAGATTCATGGTACAACGCACACTGAAAGCACTCATCAATCAACCTTACCCCATGCGAACTTACATGATTCCCGCAGAAAAAATTAGTCAAATTACACCTTAAAGACACCTCAAAAAACAGGTCTCCGTCATACACAAACAAACATACATACATACACAAACATACACAAACAAATAGAAACAGCATGACGGAGACGTGACTCGCTGTTCTGATCTGAGAAACACTTTCTAACTATTTGGAAAATAGTGTGTGAAGAATTGAACAAGAATGTGTGACTTTTTGAACATTTTTTAAGTCAAGCAACATCAACATTTGGCATCCTGCTGAAAAACAAAGATAAAAAAAATCATTCGCAATGGCACGATTTATGAAATGAGGTTGTCAAAGGGGGAATTTATGACAACCTATCACTTGGGTTTAGATAGCCCATCGTTTACGAATCAAAAAACAGCAGATGTCCCAGAGCCACTAACAGAGACGCAATCGGACAATTTTTTCCATATTGAATCCCGCTTTGATAGTGGAATTGGATGGTCGGAATACACGGCCCTGTTTAAAACCAACAAACTTCGTTGTTTCGCTCCTCTGATTTTCGCGAAACGCCAACGTGCGTTTGGTCTTCTCGAGCAAAACTGGCCACAGACATCATTATCGACTTCACCGGGATTTGATTATTTTCCGACTACACTGACCACCGGAATCGGCTTGGAGTTTCCTCTTGGCAGATATCTGGCTCTGGATATTGTGGGTGGCTATCAATTTCCGCCGACGTATCTGCCAGATTCATCTTCTCGTAGCGGCCAAGGCCCCATGATCGGCATTCGCATTTTCGGACGCAGGAAATCAGATCAGAACAATTAATAAAAGATCTCCGTCTTTAAGTCTCCACAAGCTGATAATGTATAGCGCCCCAAGATGCCTATCCGCCTCAGGACAAACGGCCAGAGCCTTAATGAGAGCCCCTTCAGCCCTATTGGCAACCAACAAGGACACATCACCACTGTTCATAACCTCGACAAACTTAGTCATGGTCCTGGCTACATATTTCGTATGACGGAGACACGACGCCCCTAATCATAACCTCGACAAACTTAGTCATGGTCCTGGCTACATATTTCGTATGACGGAGACACGACGCCCCTAATCACGACGCCCCTAATCACTTGCAAATAAGAATCAGGCTGATTAATCAAAGTCGATAAATTCCCTATGCAATATCATGAACCCGTTTTTCGGCCACCCTCGGAGGCTAGTTCGTTTATTCTACAAGTCACCCTCGGCTGTTCTTGGAACAAATGTGCCTTTTGTGAGATGTACACCAGCAAAGAATTTCGTCCCCGTCCTTTTGCAAATATCGCGCGTGATATTGAATGGATGGCCAAACGAGAACCTGCAATTCAAAAAATCTTTTTAGCTGACGGTGACGCATTGGTGTTGTCCAACAATAAACTCCTGCCCATTTTGAAAGAACTGTCTCACTATTTTGGACAGGGTATTCGCATCAGTGCCTACGCCACCCCGCAAAACATTCTCTACAAATCTCATGATGAATTGTGTGCCCTGAAAAATGCCGGTTTGCAGATGATTTATTACGGCGTTGAATCCGGTGATAACCTCGTTCTTAAAAAAATTTGCAAAGGGGCCTCAGCAGAACAAATTGCCGAGGGAATCCTCAGAGCCAAAAAGGCCGGAATAACCGTCTCCACCACAAATCTTTTGGGAATCGCCGGCAAACAATATTCAAAACAACACACACAAAGCACGGCCAAACTCCTCAGCGAAACGAGCCCCGAGTTTATTTCTTTTTTGATGGTGATGTTTCCTCTTGGAGAAAATCGTTTCAGAACATGTTTTGGCAACGACTATGACCCGCTATCGCCTCTTGAACTCATCCAGGAACTGCGTGAGACGCTCTCCGATCTCCATGTTCACAATTCACAAATCAGGGCCAATCATGCCTCCAACTACCTGCCCATCAAGGCGCGGTTTCCTACTGACAAATTGAAAACCTTACAACTCATCGATGAGGTTTTGAACAACCCAGACACACACAAAATCAAGCCGGAGTTTTTGAGAGGTTTGTGAAAAAAAATGATATGGCTTATAAAACGTCAGCCTGCTTGCCAGCGACAGGAATCATGAGTTACGCCGAGTAAAAAACAAAACGAATAAAATCCTGCGCATCACTTATTACTTCGGCACCAACTCCTTTCATGAACTTTATCGGTAACAGCAGACAACTTGTTGTGCCCTGTAAACAAATTTCATTCTCTGTTGAGAACAATTGAGGAGGAGGATTCGTTGGACATTTCATGACATTACGAACAAGACAAAATAACTCTTGTATACCCCATAGGGGTATGCTATGCTAGAACCAGAGAGAAAGGATTATTATGAAAAAAGGAACAAATCATAACAATAAATTGGTGGCTCTCAACCGCATTGAGGGTCAGGTGCGCGGCATTCAAAACATGATCACTGAGGGCCGTTATTGTATCGATATCATCAACGTGGTCAGCGCTACCATAGGCGCCCTCAGGAAAGTGGAGGCCTCCATTCTGCAAGACCACCTCCAGGCCTGCGTGCTTTCTGCCTTTGCGGAAAAATCAGATCGACAAATCAAAGAGAAGATTGATGAAGTCTGTACCTTGTTAAACAAACTGCATCGATGACAGTTCTGGACTCCCATAAACCAAGGAGCACAAGACTGTTGCAGATGATCCCGAAAGGATATTTATGAAAAAAATAATGCTGATTGCCGTTTTAGGACTCGCTCTCATTGCCTCCACAGCCATGGCCTGTCCCAACTGCCCCTGTGGTGCCAACTGCCCTTGTGGCAAAACATGTGAGTGTGTGAAAAAGTGACTATCATTTACTGATAGCCAATAAAGCGGCGGCCGCCTGCTTTCTCACTTCCATATCACCATCCTTCAGAGCCACTTTGAGAGGCTCTACCATAGTGCCTATTAATGAATGCTGTGGAACAGTATAATCATGGGGCGGTAATGTGTTGCTGTCATAACCATATTGACTCAAAGCCGTCCTAGCCGCACTTCTCACATCTGTGTTGTCATCATATAAAGTTTCAAAAAGTTCTTTTACAATTTTTTTTCTGGTCTGATTACAAAAAGCCCGTCGACTGCAAAAGCCCAAAACGATGGCCGAGGCGGCACGAATTGAAGGTTCTTCAGCAGAGAGTGCGGCAATGACGCTCTTCACATTCTTTTTGTACCCTTCACGCCATAAATGTTCCGCAGATGCTAATGCAAAATCTGTCCATCCTAACAAACCACCTGCCCCCGAGCTCATGACAATGGCATCATCTTCACGTTCATAACAACTCATATCCTCATTGTCCTGCCCAACTCCCATAACAGACCATCCATAAAAGGGATAAGATGTAAAACTCAAACTAATCAGGCCTGTCAGTAACCCTAGGACATTTCGTCGCACCACTACGTTAGGATCACTCAATCCACCCAGAAGAATTTGAACACACTTTTCAGGCAAATCAGGGATAGTGGACTGACACACCAGTGCGATGATCACATGTTTTGAACATATTTGAATATTCCTGTCGTCATTCCCCAAAGCCATCAACAATTTATTCAGGATGAGGGTTTGTAATTCTGCGGGAATATTTGCCTTGCACAAGGCCTCAAGAGCTCCCGTGGGTGGAAATATTTCGAGATCACAGTCCAGTAGTTTTGAGAACGTGAGGATGATGGGATCGATCAATTGACCCATGGCCATTTTCACTTCAACGGAAGCATCCGAGTTGGCCAAAGACAATAACAGTCTGTATGTATCCTCACGAACGCTGGAGTCATCGGTCTGTAAAGTGCCTGCAAGGCCAGCAACAATTGCGGTTTTGACTTGCGAGTCAATGTGGGGATGGTTCAATGCAAACAAAAGATCTTCTTGACCACCAAATCTGGTCAACCATTGTTGCCCCCCAAAGGTAGCTACAAGACAACTCACTATTCTCGCATGAAGCACATCGGATGGATTTGCTCTGCCCAGATCCGACAAGGCCATACCCAGTTTCAATTTTTCATGATATTGCTCAGTCTGTGGCAAATATTCAAGACAAGGCTCAACCATTTGCTGATCCAAAGGCACACCGCAACTAAAATGCAAATCAATCAACAAAAAAATGGCAGATTTTTTGACGTCATCATTTTCATCTGTGATGACACCCAACAAAGGAGACGCCATACTGAATTTCAGGCGCTCGCTCATTGGTGAGTTGACCAATTTTTCCAGGACACACAGGATCTCTTTTTTGACCAGCACATCACCGGACAACAACGTAGCAAGGAGAACAACCAACTCCTGTTCACGCAATTTATCGAATGTGGTCAGATAATCAGACGATAAAGAAGCGGGTCGAGGGACATCATGATGCGTCAATAAATGAACCTTTGCTTCGGTCTGGGTGATGTAGCCATCGCGGTCAAGATCAATATTGGGAATGTATTTTTCGTCTCCCTCTGATTTTTTTTTGTTTCCCTTTCTTTCTTCTATGACCCCGTCTCCATTCTTGTCGACGCAACCCAGGGCCTGAAATAGATCTGCCGATTGTGATGAAGCAGATTGATCCGTATTATTTACTGATGACATCGTTTCCTCCTGACTGGGTTCTATTCATTCAGAACCCCTTGTCCTTCGGCCTGTGGCATTTTCCCTGTTTTAAGATGCCTCTGATAATTAAGGAGCATCTTCCACTGCGGGTCAGTGGGGTCATACGCCCGAAAACCACCCAAGGCACTAATGACCTCATCCACATGTGCCAAACCATTTTTCTGATGCGCAGAATTCTGACTGGATTGAAACAGCCAACGATAGATGTCAATGATTTGTAGCATGACCTTCACAAACTCATCTCTATCAAGATTTGAGCTGAGACTTTTGCGCACTGCCTCGCACTGGGTTACCGCACAGTCATAGTTGCCCTGCCGCACAGCGATCATGGCCAGGGTGAGATTTAATGACGCTCGCACCTCAATGCTTGTATCGGGACAAGCCTCAAGTCCCGCATTGACCGCCGCAATGGCATTGTCCATCTCGTTTCGATAAACATGGACTTTGGACATGATAACAAACAGCAAGGCCCTGACCTCTGATTTGGCCGGTAGGTCTTCAAAAAACATTCCAAAATATTCATCGATGACAGGCAGTCCATACCGTTCAAATCTCTCTGGGCTCTGCAGTGAAGGCAGAATGTGTTGAATAGCCTGCTCAGCAAAAATTTCCAAGACGGTAGCGGCCTCCCCGCTTTGCCCCTCTGCCTTTATTGATCGATACGTCTGGGCCAGCATATGAAAACTATCCGCGGGAAATCCGATTCCTATCCTTTGAGACACTGATTCTGCCTCTCCGAGAGAGACCACAGCAACCCGCAAATCAGCAGATAACGAATCCGCCCCGGAATCATGAGAAAAGATGACCGTGCTGATCGCGGCCACACCCACGTACGCGCCCAGCAAGATTCGAAAACCCAGCGGATCAACTGTCTCGTTTGTAAAGAGAATTTTCTGGGCCCTACCCAGACTGGCCAGTTCACAATCGAGTTCGAGTCTAGCCGCCTCAAAGTTACCTTTTACCAGAGCGGACTGGGCCCGATAGAAATGCGCAACAGCGAGCCTTAAATCTTTTTGCTCGATATTGATATCGGAAGGCACAGAAAGAAATCTTCTGATTAGGGACAGCTGTGTTCGATCCAAACTCGCACCTTCGTACAAACGATCAAATCTGGCCAGTTGAGCACTCATGATTTTAAAAACAGCGTCGTCTAAACCAAGTTGATAACAACAGGATAACCCATTAATGATTCTGACCAGAAATCCGGGTTCGTCTCGTTGTTCATCAAACTCCGATAGCATCTCCTGCAATTGTTCCTTCGCAGATTCACTACGCTCAAGCATGAAATAGATTGTCACGAGTTGATAACGTATATTGCCCCGAAGAGTCCTATTCGACGCAGGACAAGCTGCCAAGGAAGTCAATAGATCCGCTTCTGCCCCCTCGGTAACCAACGAATGCACATCACCATTTCTCAGGACGTCGATGACCTTGGTCAGGCCCGTGTTATAAAGACGTTCCGCCTGACTTGTACACTGAACAGCTTCCTGGTTTGCCCTGGGCAATGACCCGAACCTCCCTGTCCCTATTGAACCATCGGATGTCAGGGTTGACGACGATG
>Ga0208373_1005632_pt1 | contig 10345 bp, 8 predicted proteins | sample RifOxyC2_FD_184036 | JGI IMG/M metagenome (GOLD analysis project Ga0208373, IMG submission 184036) | Soil microbial communities from Rifle, Colorado - Rifle Oxygen_injection C2 (SPAdes) | ecosystem: Environmental > Terrestrial > Deep subsurface > Rock core/Sediment | place: Rifle, Colorado... | reverse complement strand
ACTCCTGTGCGACGGACGGGAATCGAACCCGCAATTCCAAACTGGGTAGGATGGTGGTTTGCCTTTGAGCCTACCGTCGCATTTGTATTTTTCATGATATTCTTAATGTATTCTACTATTTAAATGTTACTATTTATACTATTTAAAATAACTATTCCTACGTTTATCCTACTGCCGTTAAAACAGAAACCTTTAAATACATAGGAGTTTTATATTTCTCATGGGAAAAATAAACTCATACGAATATCCAGATACACAGTTAGACACTTTACTGAAAGCGATAGATATTTTAGTTACTAAATTTGGCGGTCAGGCTAATGATGAGAAAACTTTTGCTGAGGCGATTGGACACAAAACAAATCAATCTGGAACATTCATTCAAAAGATGTCTGATTTAAGAAAATACGGATTTATCGAGAAGAGAGGATTAATTGCCACTCCGAGAGCCAAAAAGATGATAAAATTCTTAACTACAGATGAAAAACAAGAAGAATTAAATACGGCTATAATGGAAATAAAGTTATGGCGTGATTTATATAATCGTCTAAAAAATATAAATCCTTCTCTAAATGATTTCAAAATACAATTAGTAGAATTAACAAATGATAGAGATAAGGCTATATCTCAAGCAGATACAATACGAAATCTTTATATAGATGCACTATCTAATTATAGGGAAGGAGTAGTTAAAAACGTTATAGAAAACAGTTTAGAAAATGATAAAAAGTTATCAAAACAAGAATATAAGGAAGGTGGAAAAGTGCCAGAGAGTATTTTAATTTTGAAGTCTGGAGAAGTAGATATTAGTTTACCAAGAACCGAAACTAATATCGGAATCTTAATAAGTATCTTGAATGAATTAAAGAGCGAGATGAAAAAGCCAAAAACTAAATAGATTCTATAATCTCTATTTCTTCTTTACTCATTTCATATAATTTGTATATTTCTGCGTTAATTTCATTATTTAAGATACTTATTTTGTCGTTCAGTTCTTTAGTTTCGGATGTTGTTTTATCTCCTATTTCAAAGAGTCTTTTACTTAAAGAAAGCATTTTATCAACCATTTCTGTAATAGTTTGTTTTTGTGATTCTGAAGCTACTCTTATTGGTAATTGCTCTAAAAATGTTTTAGATATATTGACTGTTAATTCAGATTTATTTGTAAATTTGTTTACATAATACCAATTTATCAGTTTGGAATTTAATAATGCAAGGATGTATTTTAATGGATAGTCCTTATTTTTAGGCAATATAGTATTTGTAGAATTGAATGTATAAAACTGTTGATTATCGTAACTTGTAACAAGAGGTGTCAATCCTCCACTTATCCTTTGAGTTATTAATTTTTCTGGACTTAAAAATATTGATTCATCTCTTGCCCTATATAATAATTTCTTCTCATATAAAATATATCTATTTGCAAACTCTGGATAATATGGCTTTATATCCTTGCCTTCCAACATTTTCTTATATTTTAAATTTTTAGGATGATTTTCAATCATTTCTTTTTTATTTTTTCCTGTGGCTATACCACCTGCATGAATTATAGCTATCTCCCCAAGAGAAATAGTCTTTTTCTCTATATTCTCAAAGAATCGTTTACCTTCTTTTCCCATAGTTATATTAAAAGCATAGCTAGTATTATCTAAAAATTCTTTTTGCTCAACCTCTTTTTTAGCAGATAAATTATTAATATCTGAATAAATTGTTACTTTATTCTTATCCCTTCTTATTTTATCTTCTTCTTTCTCCAAAATTAATATAATCGTTGAGACAGTAACGCCCTCGAAAACTCCTGCTCCTAAATCGACTATTTTTAAAATCTTACAATTATCTAAGATAAATTTTCTTATTATATCATAGGTGGTAGTTCTCAAAATGTTATTTGGTATAATAAATCCAAATAAACCATGATTTTTAAGAAGTTTAATGCTCTTAACTAAAAATAATGCATACAAATTTACCTTACCAGATTGTCTTGCATGACTTTTAGAAATTGAATCAGAAGCATTAAGATAATTTTCAGTTACATAATTTTTAAATTGGTCTTGAAATTCAACATCTCTTGTAAAAACATAGGGGGGATTTCCTATAATCACATCAAAATTACCTTCTTTAAAATCATCTTTCCATTTGAAAGCATATTTGTCTATGCTTTCGTCATCAACTAAAGAATTACCATGCTTTATATGTAAATCAACTTCTTCAGGTAATTTTCTATTTTTTTCTGATGCTTTAAGAAGTAAATTAAGTTTAGTAATCTCAACTGCCTTATTATCTAAATCAACACCGTACAGATTTTTCTTTAAAATTTCCGTCTTTACAGAATACATACCTTGACTATCAATTTTATGTTGTTGTGTATCTTCTTTTTTTGATATGTTTTCATACAAATAATCAAATGCTTTTATTAAAAATGAACCAGAACCAGAAGCAGGGTCTAAGACTTTTATCTCTTGCGGTTTAATCTTCTTATCTTTTAACGATTCAATAATTGTATTTTTAACTATATAATCAACTACATAAGTGGGGGTGTAATAAATTCCTTGTTCTTTTTTATGTGCTTGTCCATCTTTTAACTTAGACTTTCCTGATTTTGTCTGCTGTAAGATATAACCTAAATATTGCTCATAAACTTGTCCGAGAACGTCTGCATCTATCCAATCAAAGTTATAGATGTATTGTTTGTCCTTTGATTCATAAAGATAACTTATTAATTTCTTTATTATCAAACCATCTATCTTGATAATATCACAATCATTATCAATTCCGATAGCAAATAAACCACTATTATAAACTTGATTATATTTTTCAAATATTTCTTTTAATTTTGGATATGCCTTGTTATCTTGTAAATGTGTTATTTCTTCCAAATAAAGATTTTCTGGATTCATATCTAAATCTTCACATCTTCTAATAAAAATTAATCTATCAATAACTCTCTGAACAATTTCTTCTTTTTCATTAATCTCATATTTTGCATGGTATGTCTTTTCAATATCATCTGCTATAAGTTTTCTAATATGCATTAAATCATCTAGAAGTATTTTATTAATGGAAATTCTTTTCTTTAATCTTCCTTCGTTTTCAGCTTCTTTTAGAATAAGATTTTTCTCAAAGCTCTCTTTAGACAAAAGAAGTAGATTTTGTAAATTTGTGATATAATCCTCTGGATTCTTGAATACTCTAAATACTTGTGTTGTTGCATTTTCTTGTTCTACACAAAAAATCTTTAGTTGTTCAAAATTGGTAGAGATAGCAAAAGGTATTCTCTTAGACAAAGCATAAGAAATAACTTGCTTATCTTTTTCTAAGGGTATTCCCACTTTTTTGACTTCCAAGAAAAAGACTATCCTTCCATCAATTTTAAAGGCATAATCAACAAATCCTAAATTTTTACCTCTTCGAGCAGTTTCTCTCTTAACAAAATCGTTTTTAGTCCATCCAAGAAGAGCAAATAATGGCTCAACTAACTTAGTTTCTGTATTGGCTTCTAATTCGTGTTTATATTGATTGTAATTAGCTCTAAAATCATTAATTAATGCTTGTATGCCCTTTTTTGCAACTTCTATATCCATACTAAAATCTATAAGACATTATATAAAAACCTACCTAAAACTGAAAAGTCCCGTCATGCGACATCGATATTCAAGTCCCGATTTTGCGACACACCCACTACGAGTAGATTTTTAAAGGGTTAACTCTTTGAAAAAACAATGATAACTCCAAAAGACTTCTACAAGACTCTAAAAGAAAAAGGTATTGACTTTTTTACAGGTGTGCCGGATTCTCTCCTAAAAGACATATGTGCCTATATAACTGACAACACTGAAAAAAGTAGGCATATTATCGTAGCCAATGAGGGTAATGCTGTCGCATTAGCAGCAGGACATTATTTAGCAACAAACAAAATAGGGCTAGTCTACATGCAAAACTCTGGAGAAGGAAACGCAGTCAATCCATTAGTTTCCCTAGCAGATAAGGAAGTTTATAGTGTTCCAATGCTTCTCATGATTGGTTGGAGAGGAGAACCAGGAAAGAAAGACGAACCTCAACATAAAAAGCAGGGAAGAATAACCTTAGATTTATTGAAAACTCTTGAAATACCTTTTGAGATTTTGCCGGCCGATGAAATCAATGCAAATTTAGTATTGGAAACATTAATTAATAGAATAAATGCCAACAAATCGCCAGGAGCCTTAGTTATACGAGAAGGAACATTTGATAAATATTCTCTAGTTTCCAAGCCCTCCAATCCCTATTCATTGACAAGAGAAGAAGTCCTAAAGACGGTAATTGACAATATTGGTGATTCAATAGTTGTCTCGACAACCGGAAAGTTATCAAGAGAATTATTTGAATACAGAGAAACCCTCAAACAAGGACATGAAAAAGACTTTCTAACAGTTGGCTCAATGGGGCATGCTTCTCAAATAGCTTTAGGGATTTCTCTATCAAAGCCAGATAAAGAAGTCTACTGCCTTGATGGGGATGGTGCGACAATTATGCATATGGGTGGATTAGCAATTATAGGCTCAAATGCAAAAAGCAATTTTAAGCATATAATCTTTAACAATGGTGCTCATGAATCAGTTGGAGGTCAGCCAACTGTTGCTTTCAATATGAATATTCCAGAAATTGCAAAGGCTTGTGGATACAAAGAAGCATTAAGAGCATCAACAACTGCAGAAATAGTCTCTGCCTTAAATAAAATTAAATCTGTAAGCGGACCATCACTGCTAGAAATAATGGTTAAATCTGGAGCGAGAGCAGATTTAGGAAGACCAACAACAACCCCTATTGAAAATAAAAATGCATTCATGAAATTTCTGGATAAATAATATGAAACAAACAGAATATTTTGGATTTAATTCAATAACTAATTTGAAAGATGTGTTAAAGAAAGAGAAATCAAAAAGAGTTTTTCTAGTAACTGGAAAAGAATCTTTCAAAAGCTGCGGAGCAGAAGAAAAAATAATCTCTCTTCTCAAAGGTTTATCTTCTTTAAGATTTACTGAGTTTTCTCCAAATCCTCAGCAAGAACAGATTGAAAAAGGATATATTGAGTTTGAAAAATTTAATCCAGATATTATTCTTGGAGTTGGTGGAGGGAGTGCAATAGATGTGGCAAAAGCCCTAAAAGAATTCCTGTTTGAAAGAAAGAGTATAAATATTCCACTTGTAGCAATCCCTACAACAGCCGGAACAGGAAGCGAAGCCACACATTATATTGTTTATTATAATGGAAAAAATAAAGTTTCAGCAGGAAAGCCAGAATTAACTCTTCCAGAATATTCAATATGTGACCCTCAATTCATATTAAATCTACCTAAAGATATCACTGCCTCAACTGGTTTAGATGCACTGTCGCAGGCGATAGAATCATACTGGAGTGTTAAATCCACAGATGAAACAAAAGAAATTGCAAAAGAAGCATTAGAATTAATAATTTTAAATTTTGAAAATGCAGTTACTACTGAATCGAAAAAATCGAAAGAAGTAATGTTAAGAGCAGCAAACTTGGCAGGAAAAGCAATAGACATTACATTAACTACAGCATGTCATGCTGTAGCCTATCCATTTACATCATATTTTGGTATCCCACATGGACACGCAGCAGCACTTACATTAGGAAGCATGCTCGTTTATAATTCCCAAGTAAGCGAAAAAGACTGCTTAGATAAAAGAGGCCCAGATTATGTCAGAAAAACAATCCAAGAAATAACTAAAATACTTGGATGCAAAACTGCAGAAGAAGCAAAGGAAAAAATAGAACAATTAATGGTAAATGTTGGAATGAAAACAAAACTCTCCGAATTGGGATTAAAAGAGAATGACTTGGATATAATAGTCAAAAATGGTTTTAATCCAGAAAGAGTAAAGAATAATCCAAGATTACTAACAGAGCAAAACCTTAGAAATATTCTTAAAGAACAGTCATAGTAAGGTTTAAATACTGTCTCTATGTAGTAGTAACATGAGTATATCATTTATAACAGAGGATTCAGCAAGGCAATTAATAGACGAAAATGTAGCAAGGCATGTCTCTAAAGGTTTTATAAAAGCAGGCAAAGGTTTTACACAACATTGCATAGACACTGGAAGAATAGCATATGAAGTTGCAAATAGAATAATTAAGAAACATCCTTCTTTAGCAAGACACCTAAATCCTGACGAGTTAAGAGTAGAAGGATATATGCATGATTTCGGCAAAATACTCGAAGGAGTAGAATTTCATGAAGTTGGAGCATCTCATCAAATCTTAAGACAGGGTTCGGGCGAATTGGGATTAGTAGCTGGAGGCTCAGAGTTTGAAAGAGGAGCAACAGTAAAGCGAATTGCATCATTAATTCCTCCAGATTTTGCTCTATATGAATCATTAGGCGGAAGAGAATTTCCTGAAAATTCACCATTTCCTGATAAAATTGGAGCATTTACCGAAAGAGTAGATGAACTAAGAAAAGAACTTTCACCTTCAAACACACCTCTTTCTATCGAGGAACTAGCATTGCCTTTAACTCTTGCGCAGCAAGTAGCTCTCTATGCTGATTTGACTAATTTAGGTGGAAATATTGTGCCAGTTAGAGATAGAATAAATGAAATAGAAACAAGATATGGAACTCCTGGAGAATTTTATAATAAAACATACTCCACCTTAACTAGAAAAATAAGACCTAGAGTATTAGTAGTTGGTTCGTTTATAGATAGTTTACTAAATGCCTAACTTTTATTCCTTTACTCCAAAACCCATCAAATTATTCTTTCTTGTTGAAAACAAAAAGTCAAATGCCCTAATTGTATATTTCCAGAGTTTAGGAATTGCTCTTAGCCTAATAACTTGGACTTTTGTAAAATGATGCACTTTTAAGGCTCTCTCAAGACTATCTCTCGTGTATGGTGAAACATGAGTATAGGTTGAATAAAATTCGCCCATCGATAGCCTCTCTACATTTGGAGTCATAACTACAATCTTCCCGCCATGCTTCAAGATTCTATACTGCTCTCCAAAAAATGCAATATGCTCTGAAATATGCTCCGCCAAATCTCTTGATATAACCACATCAAATGTATTATCTTTGAAAGGCAATTTTTTCCCAGCATCTGCCTTCAAACACTCTTTGAATTGTGGAAATTTATCTGCTGCCTGGATATTTCTATATCCCAATTTCTTCAGAGAAAAATAAAGCCGTCCAAGTCCAGAACCCAAGTCCAGAATCTTAGCATTTTTATCAGAAGTTATGTATCCTCTAGCTATAAGCCATTTAACCAATTGCAAATTATACAAATCAGTCAAAGGTTTTGTATCAAAATGTAAGTATTTCATATCTTTTGCTCTCCTTTAAGCTTTAAAATCTTTTTGGATTTTTCAAACAAAGAACTAATAATGTGTTTATCATTTCTATCAAGAGCACCCATAATCAATATTAATACAAAATATAAAATTACAGATGCAATTGTAACACTCATAGCAGACCATATAGTAAATGTAAACTTATCTCTTATATATAGCATTGCTACTGCCAACAACATTCCTCCAATAAATATCTGAATCATTTTTCTTCTCAATGGAATAATTCTTACCAATCTCCAAGTTTGAATCAAAAATAAACCATTAAGTATAATCAGAGAAATAGTCGTAGCCAAAGCTGCGCCATTTATTCCATTAATATTACTTATTCCAAATACACTTTCAGCAGGAATAAAGAAATAATTTAGTATGACATTTATTGTTGTAGCAATAAGTATATTCATCAGAACAATTTTAGACTTACCAGTCATTGAAACAAGGCTATTCGAAATGCTAAACAAAGAAGAAACAAATGTTCCAACAACAAGTATTTGTAATGCCCTTGAAGCTCCAACATATGCACTCCCAAAAAGTAAATTTATAATTATTTCAGGGAAGAAAAACAAGATTATCAAAGCAGGGAGATTTATCATAAGTACCCACTTAGATACTTGCTTGCTTAATTCTTTAATTTTATTAAAGTTTTTTCTGCCATATTCCCTATTTATCATTGGGAAGAAGAGTTGGCTGAATAATTCATATGTAATAAACAATAACATTGCAATAGGAGTTGCAGAATTGTAAAGTCCAACTTCAATTGAACTCTTGAAATATCCAATCATTGCAGAATCAATCCAATAGAACAAAGTAGACACAATCCCAAAGAAAAGAAGAGGTATTGAATAATTTAGAAGCTCATTTCTAACCTCTCTTCTACTTTTCTCATCAAGGTTTTTTGTTTTGCCAACAATCTTTTCAGTATATTTTTTGCTGTACATATAGGATAATACAAGAAGAGAAAGAATTCCAAGAGTGTATGACCAAGGCACTCCTGCTTGGCCGACACCCAATAGAATGAATAATCCTATAAATGCTAATTTAACAAAGTTCTGGCAGATATTAAAAACAAAAGAATATCTAGCGATGTTCTCATAGCCCCTCAACATTGCCAAAAAAGGCGAAGCCATAACCGAAAGAGGAATAGAAACTGCAAGTATTCTCAAGAAAAGAGTGAGTGAAGGATCATGGAAGATTCCAATAGCAATCATATCTGAAAGAATAAATAAAATTACTCCACTAAACATTCCTGTGACTATCAGCATCTTAGAAGCAAATTTAACAAGGTAATTTGTTTTTAATGGCTCTTTCTTTCCATTATGGAGAGGAATAAACCTAATAAGTCCTTCATAAAGCCCAAGCCCCGCAATAGATGCAACCCATCCAATTATTGCAGTACCTAGAACAAAAATACCATATACTTCGGGTCCAAAATACCTAGCAATTGCAATTCTATAAACATAAGACATTAATCTTGACAATATTACTCCTATAAAAACTACAAAAGAAGTTTTGGCTAATATTCTAAGCGATATCTGTATCTCGTTTTCCTCATTATTATCCATACCTATCAAAATTATTCACGCTTTTTATACTTGTTGAAAAGCCAAAATTGTAGCAAATTATTTAAACTAAGTTATTGCGTATTTATTATGAAAACAGAATACTCTTCAAAAGACATCTCAATTATAATTCCAACCTATAATCGAGCAGAGCATTTAAGAAAAAGTTTATCTAATTTAACAAATCTTAATTCTCTTCCGAGAGAAGTTTTAATTATAGATCAGACTATAGATAATTCAACAAAAAAAGTATTTCAAGAATTTAATAAAAAACTTAAAATTTTAAAATATCATAAGTCAAACAAACCTTCAATAGCTATTGCAAAGAATGTAGGCGTATTAAAATCTTCTTCAAAATCAAAAATTCTTTTATTTTTAGATGATGATGCATTAGTAAGTCCCACTTTTCTTGATGAAATTATCTCTGGATACAAAAGGCATCCAAATGCAGCAGGAATATTTGGAGCAAATCCAGAACTCTCCGTAAATTCAGGACTAAAATTCAAATTAAAAAATATAATGAAGAGCTTTTTCTTGCTCGGCCCAATTGTTAAAAAAGGACCTTTGAAAATGAATTCTCCCTATGGTAACAAGGGCTGGATAAATAATAAAAAAGAATATCTTACCGAATGGTTTCCAGGTACAGACCCCTCATTCAAAAGAGATGCCTTAAAGAACATTAGATTTGATGAAAACTTCTTTGGATGGTCTCTTGGAGAGGACGTAGACATCTCATATCGAATCTGCAAGAAGTTCGGACCTCTTTATGTAGTTCCAGCAGCCATCTTTCACAAACATCCTCCAGCAGAATATACTCCTCAAAAAGAGATATCCAAGATATACATGAATCAAATAAATCATTTTTACCTATTCTACAAGGACATGCCTGAGATGAAATTAAGATTCTTTTGGAATCTCATTGGAATATCTCTCTACCGAATTTTTTCCATATTAAACATCTTAAGTGCAAAAAGAAATTTACTAGAATGCAAACATTATTTCAGATCATTAAATTATTGTTTGAATAATAAAGAAAAAATAAAGAGAGGAGATTTATCTCTTCCAATTAAATAAAAATTGTATATACTTAGCTTTCTGAATTTGCATAAGATAAATATAACCTCTACAATTAATACTCTTGTTCAATTAATACTCTTGTTCAATTAATACTCTTGTTCAATTAATGATAATTATCTTCCAATATTAAATTTCATAGAGGATGAAATTAAACACAGTATATTATATCTATTTTATTTTAAGTTTTACTTTATAATTCTAAGCTCTTACTAAAGAAGATTATTCTTATAAAGTTAGTATCTCCGCATGAGTGTTAATACTATAAAATTACTCCATAAAGTTTAAATACATAACCTATCTATTAGATAGGTATGAAAAGAGTAAAAGTCATAGAAAAATCAACCTTGACCCTAAAAGGAAT
>Ga0208373_1005626_pt1 | contig 10353 bp, 13 predicted proteins | sample RifOxyC2_FD_184036 | JGI IMG/M metagenome (GOLD analysis project Ga0208373, IMG submission 184036) | Soil microbial communities from Rifle, Colorado - Rifle Oxygen_injection C2 (SPAdes) | ecosystem: Environmental > Terrestrial > Deep subsurface > Rock core/Sediment | place: Rifle, Colorado... | reverse complement strand
AACCCGCTGTTTTTCGTTGACAGGAACCTGACCGCCCTTTATGATCACCCTCGAACAATAAACGGCCACTTGTTTTGTAAAGGAGTTTTCATGCACCTGAGTGTTATCGTCAATATTCCAACAATACCGGCAGCTTTTGCACTTCGTCGATCACCACCTGCCGAACTTCAGACCTCGCCCCTATCAACTCCCGCAGACGCTCGGGTCGCGCCGATAGCGAACGCAAGGTTTCCGGCTCCAGAAGATCTACCCGGAGCGCCTGTGGAAAAAACCTCTTGGTCAACCAGGTCTTGCCCGTGCCGCGCGGGCCAAGCAGGACGAAGTGGTCAGCGGGCGGCATGAAATATCGTGGTACTGATTCCATTTTGCGCCTCATAATAGCAGAAGGGATGCTATTTTATAAAACATATTTCCAGTGTTTGCAATTGAAAATGACGACGCTCATAAGACCGGATTGATCATTGACGGCTCAATGGCAACATATCTTTCTAAAATATTTACCTTTTCCAAGATGGCCATTTTCCTTGTCCTCATCCGTAATTTGCAAGATATGCGAGTACAGCATGGAGGGTTGCGCTGATAAAGAGGATCATTCCCGTTTTCCTGTGCATTTTGAAGGGGACCCTGATCCAGCGAAGTCCAGTACTGAGCTGGAACAAGATCAGTGTCATGTTGACAAGTCCCAGGATTAAAATGATTGAAACTCCACCGATCTTCATAGCAGGCCTCTTATTGTGACTGATCATTTCACCGTTATTTTATGTGTTGCCGGCCCTTTGCTGCCATGATTATTGCAACTTGACTCGGCGACGATTTCCGTATCTTCTGTCACCTTGATCTTGATTTCCTTGCTAAAGACCGCTCCCTCAGGTCGATTCTCTTTGTTATAATTCCACCGTTTTAACTCCTTACCGTTCGCCGTTGCCTTTAACCACTCGGTATAATGGGAAGAAGTGTTCGAATTATGGGTGGACGTGATCCGGATGGTCACCTCGGCTCCTTTGGCAGCTTCGGCTGGCCCCTTAAGGGAAGTTTCCGCCTTATTAGCGAGGGCAACGTTTACCGGAACCAAAAAAAATGCCAGTACCAACGTCCCATACAACATGATATTTTTCATTTATTTACCTCCGTGAATAATGGGGATTACCCTGTCGTTTGTGCTCGGCAGGGCTTAGGCAACGGCCTCTTAAATCAGAGAAAATTAATTGTAATGCTTATTGTTTCATGAAATTTACCCATCTCAAATAGACTTTACTTCAGTTCCGGGGGACAGAAGTTTGAATTTTACCCCTTGCCAGCCTACGGGAAATACGGGAAGTGTCCCCGTATTTCCAGCGGCGTCGCGGCTGCCAAGGTCCAGAAAACGGCCTGGTGTGAAGACAGAACCCCTACCAGACCCATAAATCATGCTAAGTATTTTTGAATCAATGCTTTGCATGGTACATCACCATTATTTAATTTTGTCGGGAATATAAATCAGTTTTTCTGACAAAAGCAAATTATTTTTCTACCGGTTTACCGCAAATCCCATTTTATGTTGTGGTAATTTCAGCCTCTGCCTTACTCCGTTTCCAATTGTCGTGCCCGCGATACGACAATCTGCCTGCCGTACTCCGCCCGCTGTTCCTTGAGCACTTCCTGATTGATCCCCCTGCCGATCTGCCAGTACAGCATCGTCATCGTCGCGTTGGCCGTCACGGCGACCTGCTGGCGGCTTTGTTCGATCAGCGTTTTGATTTCGCCGACCAGGCTCTCAAGCGGCTTCAATGCGGTCTTGCTCACCGGTCACCTCCATCGGACGAATCTAAATTTGGGGACATCCAGTTATTTTCGGAAACCAGTATGGTGTCCCAAGATTTCCCCATACCTGTAGCCTCTCCCAGCAGGTGCGCACCTGAACCACATCCACCGTCCGGAGCGCCTGCTGCCTGGCCTGCAAGATGAGCGCACGCAACTGGTCCAGCAAACCGTCCATATTCACCGGGGTCACCGTTACAACACTTTTTCTGGTTCCAGTATTTTTCGTCATATACTCCTCACATTTTCCGGGCCGTGCCGCTGGAGAATGGTGGCAAGGTTGGTCTTGGCCACGAAGGCATACCGGTCATAGATTTAAGGCAGTTACAAACTGGATTGCCCGCCCGGAAGCGTCGCGGGAATGACATAATTGGGACTTTTACAATTACCTCGTCTAACATAAATACGGGAAGTGTCCCCATATTTCCCAGCCGCGCCCCGGCAAACTTTTTCCCGTTACGCAGGCTTACCGGAAAGACACAATCGGTTGAGGTACTTCTTCACCAGTATCCGTTATATCGTTGATAACACTTTCAACAGTCTTAAGGACTGCTGTGATAAAAATACTCTCTTGGATGCTGCCCTCAAAAAGCTTGTTCAGTAACACTCTCAGCGCAGTCCTTCAGCGATCAGCAGGGCGGCCTTCTTTCCGGAGTTCAGCATGCCGCCGAAGATCGGGCCCATCCGGTGGGCGCCGCCAACCGCGTTTGCCGCCATACCGCAGACGACAAAACCGCTGAAGACCTCTTTTGTGCAGTCAACGGTGCCCTTTTCTCCCACCTGCGCCCACATCGGCTTTTCGCCTGCGACCGCGCCGGTGGGGGAATCGATGGTGATGCCGGCTTTTCGCACCAGCGTGGTCGCCACGACTGCATCGTGCCCCGTGGCGTCAACGGTGTATTTTGAGCTTATGACCAGCGGATCCACCGGCAAGCGCGCCATATTGACGGTTGACCAGTTCACGACGACGCCTTCAACCCGGTAAGCACCATCACGTTTTTTCATCACCACATCTTCCACTTCGACGCCGTTGAAGATCGTTACCCCGGCCTTTACGGTTTTCGAGATGAGCGTCGTTATCGCCTCGATGGACCCGGCGGTATAATAATTATCTGCGTAATTCCTGTATCTTATATCAAACTCATCCAGAATTTCCCGGCCTTCCTCCTGGACGACGATTTCATTAAACATCATGGCGCCGCCCCACATGCCGCCTCCGACCGACAGCCGCTTGTCAAGCAGCGACACCTTGAAACCTTCCCGTGCCAGAAAATACCCGCAGACGAGGCCGGCCGGTCCACCGCCGACAATAACGCAGTCGCACTCGATATTGGCGAGCAGTTTTTCCATGTATCTTTCGATAATGGCCTTCGAAATAACCCTCTCATCCAGTTCCATCACAACCTCCAAAATATTTTTTAACCCACCCGGTATTCGTCGTTTCTGTCACGTCATTATCTGGATAGTTTAAGTATATTGGCAATGTTTCTTGCCGCACCGCCAATATCCCGTTGCGCCATGATCGCCGAAACGATGGCGGCGCCGTCCGCCCCGGTCTTTATCACCTGGCTGGCGTTTTCCGCGTCAATACCGCCGATCGCAATAACCGGGATTTTAACGGCCGCCTTGATGTCCGCCAGTTCTGCAAGCGTTACCCGGTCGGCATCCGTTTTCGTACCGGTGGGAAAAATGGCGCCGACCCCCAGATAATCGGCCCCCTGCTCCTCCATTGACAACGCATCTACAAGCGAGTTTGCGGAGGCCCCGATGATCTTTCCCTGGCCCAGCAGCATGCGGGCAACCGGAACGGGCAGATCGTCGGCGCCGAGATGAACCCCGTCGGCATCGCATGCAAAGGCAATGTCTATCCGGTCGTTTATGATAAGCGGAATCCTGTACCTGTCCGTAACCTCTTTTACCCTCTTCGCGATTTCCAGATATTCCCGTGAAGATATATCTTTTTCACGGAGCTGCACAACAGTCGCCCCGCCCTGAATAGCCTCTTCAACGGCGCTCTCGAGGCTTTTTCCCCCAAGCCAGCGCCGATCGGTTACCAGATACAGCGAATAATCGATGTTTTTCATAACCATAGCCTCACCTGAAATTACCCCTCGCCCTGACCCTCTCCGTCGGGGAGAGGGAATTCCAATCAAACCGCCCCTCCGTCGAGGAATCTGGTATGCGTTTTAATCGCGCACAGCTCCCCGCACATGGTGCATACGTCCCGGTCCTTGTCCTCGGTAAGATCCCGCACCCGCCTGGCCCGGGCGGGGTCGATCGCCAGGCTGAACATCCCCTCCCAGTCAAATCTCCTGCGGGCGGATGACATCCGCTCGTTTCTCTCCCACGCGCCGGGGATCCCCTTCTCGATGTCGCCGATATGGGCGGCAATCCGCGAGGCGATCACCCCGTCGTAAACATCATGAAGGGTCGGCAGACCCAAGTGCTCCGCCGGAGTGACATAGCAGAGAAAATCCGCCCCGTTGGCCGCAGCGATCGCCCCTCCGATCGCCCCGACGATGTGGTCATAGCCGGGGGCGATATCCGTCGGGAGCGGCCCGAGGACGTAATAGGGCGCCCCGCCACAGAGGCGCTTCTGGAGCTTCATATCCCCCGCGATGCGGTTCAGCGGGACATGACCGGGCCCTTCGACCATCGCCTGAACGCCGGCCTTTCTGGCCCGCTCCACCAGCTCCCCAAGAACGGTCAGCTCGGCTATCTGCGCCCGGTCTTCCGCGTCGTGAATCGCCCCCGGACGCAACCCGTCGCCGAGGGAAAGGGTGACTTCGTACTGCCGCGCGATTTCCAGCAGTCGATCGAAATACTCATAAAGGGGATTTTCCCGTTTATGGAGCATCGTCCACTCCGCCATCAGGCTTCCCCCGCGCGAAACGATCCCCATGACCCGCTCGCAGCCGCCGAGAACTTCCAGCGTCCTGCGCGTGATTCCGCAGTGGACGGTGATGAAATCTACCCCCATTTTTGCCTCGTCCTCGATATCCTTAAAAATCATCTCCTCGGTAAGCTCGCCGGTTTTACGCCCCTCCTGAAAGAGGCGGCTGACGGAACGGTAGATCGGCACGGTGCCGATCATCACGGAGGAATCGGCAATCATCGCGGAAAGAATCGCATCGATATCGCCGCCTGTGGAGAGATCCATCACCGCGTCGGCCCCCGCGTCTATGGCGGTTTTAAGCTTGCCAAGCTCTTCCGGAAAATTGGCGTGGCTTGCCGAAGTGCCGATATTGGCGTTGATTTTTGTCGAAAGCCCCGCACCGATCCCGCGTGCAGAGAAATTGTGCAGGCGATTTTTCGGAACAACGACAACACCTCGCGCCAGCTTTTCCCTGATTTCCTCCGGCGGAACTCCGTCATATTGGGCTGCCTGTTCCATCTCCGCGGTAATCTTCCCCTGCCTTGCCGACTCCAGTAGTGTCATTTTTCCCTCCCCTTCATTGCTTCAAAAGTTGCCTAACCCGGTAAAGCCGGAACCAAAAATATGATTCCTATGAGGTCATTGCAAAACGTTTTGTCATGCCCGAATGCTTTTGTCGGGCATCCATGATTGGCATGCTCGTAGGGGCACGGCATGCCGTGCCCCTGCCCGCCGGGGTGTGAATCACCAATAAAAAAAAGCCGCCCCCAGACGGGAAGCGGCCTTATAGCCTGTCAAACGTCCGGCCCATTTCCCTACGCAGGCATTACCCTGATCAGGTCAAGGGTTGCCGGAATCCCGGCATCTCAGTCCATAAGGACACCCCTAACGAGCAAAAATGTTTAATCAACGGGGGATATGCCCGCGCTGATTAAATTTTGTCAAAAAACGATGTTATTACCGGCAGCTCGAACAGACCATCAGCTCTTCCAGCGGCACCCCGGTTCGTCCGCTTATGTACTGAAGCTGATCCTCCGGTGCGAAGTATCGACCGCATACCTTGCAGGCGGCCATCTTGAAGTCCCGTCCCCAGATCGTCCGGACATCGCCGGCAGGGGAGGTGTGCATCTCGATTTGCCCAGTCGGACAGACATAGGAGCAGGCGCCGCAGCCGATGCAGACATTCGAAGGCTCGTGAAACGGGGTGCAGACATTCTTTTGCGAGCCACGGTAGGAAAACCCGATCGCGCTCACCCCGACGATCTTCTCGCATGTCCGGACGCACAAACGACAGAGGATGCATTTATTTCCGTCCTCGCTCGCTTTGAACCGCGGCTCGGGGCTGATTCCCATATCCTCCGCCATCCTGGCAAGCTGCTCCGATTCAGGGGCGCGAGCCAGCAGGAGCTGGATCACCGTACGGCGGACATTCATCACCCGCTCGCTTGCGGTGTTGACAACCAGCCCCTCGGCAACCGGGTAGAGGCAGGAGGTAACGACCTTCGTTCTGCTTCCTTCCCCCACTTCCACGCTGCAAAGGCGGCACGACCCCGACGGTTCCAGAGATTCATGGTGGCACAACGTCGGGATAACTATGCCATTCTGTCGGGCAGCATCCAAAAGGGCCTGCCCTTCCTCCGCTTGAATCTTTTTGTTGTCTATCGTCAGATTAACCATTTTTCCTACCTTTACCTCACGATGATCGCATCAAATTGACAGCTTTCCTTGCAGGCGCCGCATCTCGTGCATTTATCAGGATCTATTTTGTGGGCCTTCTTCTTTTCGCCGGTCGCGGCCCCCACGGGGCATACCTTCGCGCACAGGGTGCAGCCGGTACACTTTTCCGGGTCAACGCTGTAGGTGATAAGCGCCTTGCAGACACCCGCGGGACAGCGTTTTTCCTTGATATGCGCCTCATACTCGTCACGGAAGTAACGGATCGTGCTCAAGACCGGATTGGGGGCGCTGGTGCCAAGGGCGCAGAGGGAACCGTCCTTGATGCTAACCGCGAGCGACTCCAGAAGCTCGATGTCGCCTTCCCGACCCTTTCCTTCGGTGATATCAACCAGAATTTCCCGCATCCTTTGCAGGCCTTCCCGGCAGGGAACGCACTTGCCGCAGGATTCATTGGCCAGGAAGTTCGTAAAATAGCGGGCCAGATCGACCATGCAGGTGCCTTCATCCATGACAATCATGCCGCCGGAACCCATCATCGAACCGACTTTGGCCAGTTCGTCAAAATCCACCGGCATATCGAGATATGCCTCGGGGATGCAGCCGCCGGATGGCCCTCCGGTCTGGATCGCCTTGAATTTCCGGTTGTTGATAATCCCGCCGCCGATATCGAAGACAATCTCGCGCAGCTTCGTCCCCATGGGCACCTCGACGAGACCGGTATTGTTAATCTTGCCGACCAGGGAGAATATCTTCGTTCCCTTGCTGTGATCCGTGCCGATTCCGGCATACCAGTCGCCGCCGTTGTTGATGATAAACGGTACATTCGCCCATGTTTCCACGTTGTTGAGGTTTGTCGGCTTGTCGTAAAGCCCCTTTTGGGTGGCGTGGACATACTTGGCGCGCGGCTCGCCCGCTCTTCCTTCCAGAGAGGCAAACAAAGCCGACGACTCACCGCAGACAAAGGCCCCGCCGCCGCGGCTGACCTTGAGGTCGAAAGAAAAGCCGCTTCCCAGGATGTTCTCGCCAAGGATGCCGGCCTCCCGCGCCTGCCCGATGGCGATGTTGATATTTTCAACGGCAAGCGGATATTCGTTGCGGACGTAGATATATCCTTCGTTAGAGCCGATCGCGTAAGCGCCGATGATCATCCCTTCCAGAACAAGGTGCGGATTGCCTTCGAGAAGGCTGCGGTCCATATAGGCGCCGGGATCTCCTTCATCGGCGTTGCAGATCACATACTTGGGCGTTCCTGCTGCCTTGCTGGTCTCTTCCCATTTCCGTCCCGCCGGGAATCCGCCTCCGCCTCTCCCCCGCAGGTTGGCTGTTACGACCTCCCGGATGATCTCGGCGGGCTTCATCGCCAGCGCCTTTCCCAGGGCGCTGTAACCGCCGACCGCAAGGTAATCATCCATGTTTTTCGGATCAACCTTGCTGTTCATGCCAAAGACGGTTCTGGTCTGCCTTTTGTAGAACGGGACCTCATCCTCATGGACATATTTTTCGCCGGTCTGGGGATTGGCATATAGCAGATTATCGATAATCTCCCCCTTCAAGATCGTTTTTTCGAGAATATCTCCGACATCATCTACGCTTACATGCTGATAGAAGATATTCTCCGGGGAGATGATCACCATCGGCCCCCGCTCACAAAACCCGTGACACCCGGTCTTCCGGAAGTCGAGCTTAACGGCTAGACTTCGCTTGCCAATTTCCTCAAGAAAGGCGTCGGCCACTTTCATCGCCCCATGGGCAAGACAGCCTGTGCCTACGCAGATCGTTATACGCTGCCGATTAGGATCGCGGGCGGACTTGATCTTTTCCTGCAACTGTTTCAATTCACTGAAGGATTTAATTTTGCTCGTCATTGTATTTATACCTTCTTCCCTAATTTCTTGAGGAGCTTTGTCGTTTTGGCGATATTCATTTCCCCGTGATACTCGCCATCCACCACAATAATCGGGCCCAGGGCGCAAGCCCCGAGACAACCGACTGTCTCGAAAGAATACTCAAGGTCATCGGTCGTCTCGCCATCCTTGATCCCCAGCAGGGTGGTGATGTTGCTGGATATAAACTCGGCGCCGCGAACATGGCAGGCGGTGCCCATGCAGAGGCTTATATGATGACGGCCCTTCGGTTTCAGGCTGAACGCCTTGTAAAACGTCGCGACCTCGTACACCCGGCTTACCGGCACACCGAGATTGGCGCTGACCGCCATCAGGGCATCCTTGGAAAGGTAACCGAGTTCCTTCTGGACGTCCTGCATGATGGGAACCAGGTAACTCAGGTCTCCGCCGTAACCTTGCACGATCTCCTTTACCTTCTCTTCCATTATCTTTCTACCTCGTTTTCAAATTTTGCGGTCGGCTGCTATTTTTTTAACTGTTCCCTGATCTCGGCGCGGGATCTGGAACTCTCGATCTTGATCATGAGCGCCTCCCACTCGACATCGACTCGTTCCTGAATGGTCTTTACCTGATCAGGCGTTACATGACGAAACCGTCCCTGAGTCTTCAGGTAATCCGCCACCGGCCGCCGTTTCTCTGGCACCGGCATGGTGAAACGGTACTTGCCGTCCTCAACCTCGTAAATGGGGAAAATCCCCGTCTCGTAGGCAAGGCGGCCAAGCTGAATGGCGGTGTCCGAGGGCGATCGCCATCCGGTCGGACAGGTGACCAGGCAATGGATATACGCAGGCCCCTTCACCTCGCGCGCCTTCTTGACCTTGTTCATGAAATCTATCGGATAAGCCGGCGAAGCCGTCGCGACGTAGGGAAGGTTATGGGCAACCATGATCTCCATGACGTTTTTCTTCCAGACCTGATTGCCGGGAATTTTCTTCCCGGCGGGGGCCGTAGTGGTCGATGCGAGAAACGGCGTCCCGCTGGAACGCTGGATGCCCGTGTTCATGTAGGCCTCGTTGTCGAAGCAGACATAGAGCATGTCGTGACCCCGCTCCATCGCCCCGGACAGGGCCTGAAACCCGATGTCCATAGTCCCGCCGTCGCCGCCGATCGCAACGGATTTCACCCTTTTATCCGGGATCCTCCCCTTGCGGCGCAGGGCCGTCAACCCCGCCTCGACGCCGGACCCAACCGCTGCCGAATTCGGGAATGCCACGTGTATCCAGGGCAGATTCCAGGCGGTGGTGGGATAGAGACTGGAGATAACCTCCATGCAGCCGGTCGCGTTGGTGATGACGGTGTTCCTGCCGAGTGCCTTGCACATCAGGCGAATGGCCAGCGCCTCCGCGCAACCCTGACAGGCGCGATGGCCGGCGCTGAAGAACTCCTCCCGACTTACCAACTTGGGGGCGAACAGGTCAAAGTTTTCTATAATTGCAGGGCTGTTTGTCGATGTAGTCATTATCCCCTCACTCCATAAAATTCATAAGGTACTGAAAGTTTCCCGCCGGCGGCTTTCTTAACCATCGTGACGAAATCAGATACCTGAACGTCCCGGCCTCCGAGCCCGATAATGTAGTTCACAATCGCGGGGCGAACCGGCTCATCGTAAAGGGCCGACCGGATCTCCGCACAAACCGGCCCGCCGGGGCCACCGAAGGAAACCGCCCGGTCCGTCACCGCCAGAACGCGGAGCCCCCTGACGGCATTTTTCAGGTCTTCAAACGGGAAGGGACGCCAGAGTTTGATCTTGATCAGGCCTGCCTTAATCCCCTCCTTGCGCAGCTCATCAACCGCAACCTCCGCTGTCTCACCCATCGAACCCATCGTCACCAGGGCCACATCGGAGTCTTCGGTCCGGTAAGTCTGCACGGGTTCGTATTTGCGACCGAACAGCTCTTCCCACTCTTTCCATACCTCTTTGATAACCTTGATAGAATTTACCAGGGCAACGTCCTTGGCCTTCTGGGATTCGGCAAAAATGTCCGGCATCGCCAGCGTTCCCATCGATACCGGATTGTCCGGATGCAGCGTGGCGTAAGGAACCAGGGGGGGAAGAAAACGGTCTACCTCTTCCTGATCGGGCATGTAGAGCGGCTCCAC
>Ga0208373_1005624_pt1 | contig 10358 bp, 9 predicted proteins | sample RifOxyC2_FD_184036 | JGI IMG/M metagenome (GOLD analysis project Ga0208373, IMG submission 184036) | Soil microbial communities from Rifle, Colorado - Rifle Oxygen_injection C2 (SPAdes) | ecosystem: Environmental > Terrestrial > Deep subsurface > Rock core/Sediment | place: Rifle, Colorado... | reverse complement strand
TTTTAATTCTTTAGCAGAAAATCCTGCTGCAGCTAATTGCGCTGCGGTAAATCCTGCCGCTTTGAGTTGCGCTGCGGTAAATCCTGCCGCTTTCAAATCCGCCGCAGAAAATCCTGCGTCTTTTAATTCTTTAGCAGAAAATCCTGCTGCAGCTAATTGCGCTGCGGTAAATCCTGCCGCTTTGAGTTGCGCTGCGGTAAATCCTGCCGCTTTCAAATCCGCCGCAGAAAATCCTGCTGCAGCTAATTGCGCTGCGGTAAATCCTGCCGCTTTCAAATCCGCCGCAGAAAATCCTGCTTGTTTTAACTGCGTTAATGTATAACCGCATTTACGCAAATCAGATGCAGAAAATCCTGCGTCTTTCATGTCGCCAGCCGTATAACCTACTTGTTTTAAAACAGGGCAAGAACAGCCTAAACATAATAATTCTTCAGCACGCACACCAGAATCTCTTGCTCGTTGCAAACTCGAGATAGTGCAATCACCTGCTTGATGAATAATATGACCGCCTGCTTCAATAATTTTACAACTGTTTGGATTTGCATTTTCTGAATTTAAAAACCCTAAATTTCCCTCAAAATTAGAACGCGTTAAAGTCGGCACAGAGCTAGTACCTTCTTTTCGAGCTTGAGCAACTTCTTGAGCATTTTGCGTTGTCTGATCCTGAACATACTGTTCTGAAGGATTACCTGCACCAGGAACGGATGGAATACTCGGTGCAGAAGCGACATTAGCACCGCTTTGTAATGCGCTTTCTTTTCGCCAGTAATAAATACCGAAAACTGCAGCTAATATCATAACAGCAATAATACCCAGTACGATCCCAGTTCTTATTTTTGGATTTTGAGTTTTTTGAGTAGCCATGTTATAACCCTTTAATTTCTAATCGTGTAATCTTTCCATGATCTAAAACTAATAAAATAGGTGCTTGCTCTAATAAATAAGCATGCGTGCCGTCACTACTGCTCATCGTAGAAATCCAGCTGGGTGATAATAAAGTCATTCTTGTTCTTAAATATAATTTATTACCCACTTGCCAAACTTGAGCATCACCGCCATTGACTTCCAGTGCTTTGCTGTTTGCCGGCGGAATACCGTCTAATGCATTTAATAATTCTGGACTAGATGCACTAGGTAATCCGCTAATCAAACTCACATTAGCATTAGGTCCCAATTGCGGCACACGAATATCTACTCGATAATCCACTGCCGTTTGACCCGGCAATAATGTAAACATCACTGGCGTATCTAATCCCTGCAGCATCACTGCTAAATTACCTGGTTTATAAGCATTCATTGCCTGAATCAACAATGTATTGCCTTTATGGTCCCACTGCACATTAAAACTTTGCGGATCACCCACATCCACTGCACTGATTGGCCAAGGCTGTCCAGTTGAATCCAGAAAATCCATTGACGTAATAAAGCCCGCCGCTAATCTAATCACTGGCGGCGTCGCTCCCGGTGATAAATCAGGTACTACAGAACTAGATGTTGGTTTCGGCGGAACACCTGGATAATTTGCCACCGCTCTTCTGCTTTCATTATACATTTGATGCAATTCTTCAATTTGTTTCGGCGTCAGCGGCAACATACTGCTTGTCATATTTGCAAAAGCCTGATCACTTAATTTTTCATTATTAACTGCCGGCGTATTTTCTGAAGGACTTGGACTGCTGTATAAACTGTTTTCCATATTTTCCATCTGTCCAAAAGTATTTGGATATTGTGAATTTTGCGTATTATCAGAAGAGTCAGATGCATTCGATTGCGCTTGCGGCTGAGATTGCTCCAGCAGCTGACTAATCAATGCCTGACGTGAATGATCAGCATTTGCATTACTTCCCGTTTGCGCTGAATTATTATCAGCAGCAAAAGCAAATGTGCTGACTAACGTTAAACTCATTATCAATATCATTTTTTTCATAAATCACCTTCATTAATCCCCGGATTGCGGCTGTGCTTCTGTATCAGCAATAAAATTATTAATTGCAATACGCTGCGGATAATCCTGTACCGGCATACGCAATACAATCATGGTCAAATTTACTGTTTGTGTGATGGACCGTGCTTCATTCTGATAAGTCACGAGTAACGGTACTTGTATTTTCCATGCATAATGTCCATCTATAACAGCTTTTCGTAATAATTGCGGCGCGCCTGTAATTTGCGCATCCGATACCATCTTTAAACTGGTCAATGTATTTAAGTTATTGCTGCTTTTTAATTGCTGCAAAAACCAGTTCCAGCCAGCAGGTGTAAAATTCTGAGAAGCATTTTGCAGCTGCTCTTTCCAGTTGACAAAATCTAAATCAAATGCTTTTCTTGCTGCTTCTGCACTCCACTGCAACACAAAATCATCTGTTACCACAGGGTCATTCAATGGGTGAATATTAATTAAGCGTCCATCCGGTGTCGTGGCAAAATATCGCGGCGGCGTAGGATGTGTTGCACGATAAGTAATACCAATAATTAACATTGCATCAATTACTATCACTAAAATTAAAGCTACCAAGGCCCAGCGATATTTGTCATGATAAAAAGCTTGTCGCTCTAAAATTAATTGTAAACCATTAGATACCATTATTCGGCTCCGTTGTTTCGCCCGGAATATTAGGCTGTAATGCAATCGTTGTGATTTGAATCCCCTGCGGTACACTTAAATCAGGTACGCGCTGTATTAACACGGTTGCAATAAGCTGCTGCTGTGTAGAAGCACTGGCGCTAGTATAAGTTACTAACACAGGCATTTGCACTTCCCAAGAATAACGCCCACCAATAATTTCTTTATTTAAAATAACGGGCGATTTTGTCACCACCGCAGAAGCAACTAACTTACTTCCTTCTATTGTTTGTAAAACACTAGAGGTTTTTAAAGCATTTAAAAAAGCAGTAAAACCATCTGCAGTAAAATACGGTTTTGCATTACCTAAATCACTTTCTAAGTGTACAAAGTCTAAATTAAATGAAGCACGCACTGCTAATGCGGCCCATTGAACAAGAAAAGGATCTGCAATAACAGGTTCATCCAATGTCTGAAGCGGAATCACATCACCAGAAGTGGTTGTCGCATAATAACTCGGCGGTTGAGGATTAACACTCATATAAACTAATCCTACCGTCAAAGCAATAGCAACAATACACATTAAAACAAGTAATGAAATAACACGGCGATAGCGTCCGCGAAAATCTTCTTGCTCTAATGCGTTATTTTCTGTTAATACTTTTTCTTCGCTCATATACCCTTCGCATTTTGGTTTTCCGCTTTGTTGCACCCTTGCTCGCGTGCTCATTTATCATGCATAAACTCCGCGCGCTCGCTGCGGGTGCGTCGCGCGGAATTTCCAAACTGCTCGGGTCTATTTGTGCCAACCTAAGAAATCTCATTCGCGAGCAGTATATTCTTATTCACTTACTTTATAATAATGATACTGAATAATCGTACATTGCATCATGTTATCACAAATCCAAGGAGAAGGTTTCTGATATGTTTTTGTATACAGCAATCTTGTATCAATACCTTGCTGCCATAAAAGACTCGCAAGTTGCTGCGCTTGTGCTTGCACTAAATAACGATTCGGATTATCACTATAAATTAACACGCCTACTTTAACTTTCTGATAATGACGCATTAAATCTGCCAAAATAGGAAATATAAATTTTGAACCTTCTTTAACATTGATTGAATCATTTTCAAAAAGTAAATCATTCGATAAAACAACATTAGTTTTATGACTGGTTTCAATGACTGGCATTTTCAGCACTGCTAATTGATGCATCAACTCATCTCTTGTTGGCGTTGATACTTTTGTCGGCTGCTGAATCTTCACCGTCGTATATTTCACAATATTTTCATCACAGCCGCTCAAGCAAAAAGTTAATGTCAATAAAATTGAAAACGCAGCTAATCCCGCTAAAATTTTTTGAATACTTATTTTATTTCTTTTCATCGGTTTTTTTCTCCAGTTTCACTTCTGTTTTTCTTTTCTCAATAGCAGCAACTAAAAGATTTACATCGTTTGCTAATACATCTGATTTTTTCGGCAAATCAACTTTTGGCGGATATTCTGTGCCGCTTTGCATGTCGCGTAATAATTCAATCGAAACATTGGTTGCCTGAGGACCATTTTTACCGCATAAACGTTCCATGTATTCAATTTGGTCACGCACAATGCCACGATCAAGCATTGGTTGTTCAAACACACGCATATTATTCGTAATCACAATTCCTTTTAAATATTCTGCATGCTGCATACCAGTAAAAATATTTAAGTAATCAGGTTTTGCAAAATCAGATGATTCTTCTGCAAAGAAATCTGCCACTAAATCATGTGCTTTATTAAACTCTTGCAATGCTGTCACCGAACGGGAAATTAAATCCTGATCAGGATGTTCATTTAAAATTTTCACCATTTGTGTGACTTCTTCTTCACCGACATTAAAATCTATAGCGAGTGAATGATCTTTCATGCGTTTTTCAAAATCTCTGAGATGCTTAGATAACTTTGCCACTTCAGCATCATCAGGTGAATCTACTTTCACAAAATGATTCACACGCAATGTTTTAACAGCTGGCGGATTCGCATAAAAAGTACGATAACGCACAATTTTTGATTTAAAGAACATATGCGCTTCACCTTCAACTTGTTCTTTTAAATCTAATAAATCCACACGCGCTCTTTTTTCTAAACGTGCGGATTTCGCATCTTGATAAGGTCCGATGATATTATTCATATCCACCTGAAAACTTTCTACGTGTGAAACATAGGACTCACCTGCTGTTTTCATAAAAAATTCCCATGTTTCCATTGGGTCCTCTAATTTCATACAAATTTTAATGTTAGTATTTGCGCCAATAGATGCTGCTTCCTCTTTAGAAGCTTTTTGGAATGCCGGTAAGTCTTGCCCAGAAAATACAACAGAAAAACCGAGTGATCGTGCTTGCGCCGGTACAACGGCAAATCCTTCTACCGCATAATAACCGTATTCATCTAAGATACATAAATAAGGCGTCGCTGCATTAGTGGGTTTGCTTGAAACTAAATCTGCATATTCACCTTCCACTGCATCACCCAAACCTGCTGCCATCATGACTCGTAATGAAGCCACAATAACTTTACCTAAATTAGCTAATTCAACCGGTGATTTTTCTAATGCCGGTAATAATACGGCTAAAATTCTTCGATTTAACACCACATCTTTTAAATCTACTTCTGCTAATTTAGTACGCATGATATGACCATACGTATCTGCCAGCGAAGTAAATACACGCGTTAACTGCATGGTAATATAACCGTGCTGCTCAAATACTTGTGAAACTTGTTTGCCTTTTTTATCTGCATTAAAACCTGGCAAATTAAGTACATAGTTTTTTATCGGTTCAAGAATAGTATCTGGCAAGAAACTCATATTGATAGATTCTTGTCCATCACGAATAAAGGTATTATCTAGCACCATTGCTTCAAGACGCGGCAAATGAAAATAATTTCGAATCGTATTAGCATCTAATAAAACATAACCGGCATCACGCATAGCTACTAACACTTTCATTAATGCTTCCACAAAAGAAATCGCACGACCTTTCCACATGTCACCGTCAGAAGATTTGGAACTTTCTTCCATCAAACTGATAATTAATTGCGACAGCATACTGGAAGAACCAAACGCAAATGGATTCATCGTATTGGACAGGCGTTTTTCCTGAGGACCAATAATGTCACGCGCACCTGTCATAAAATTAATCAACAACAAATCATCTTCTCTGCCCATGTAGCGCACCATCGAAAAGACTTTAGCAAATAAAGTATTATCACCTTTACCATCAACATAAATAAAACCGCTGGACTGCATTAATGCATTATAAGCCAGCGACAATAAGGCTTCCGTTTTACCGCTGCCGGTTGAACCAAAAATCAAAACATGTGTTCGCATGTCTTCATTTGAAAACCATAATTCATTATTTGTTTGCTGCTCATTGCCAAAAAAATAAATGCCTCGTGCTATACGCGGTTTATTAGTATTTGGCAAAAGATCATTATAATCTTTTTGATGCGAACGCTTTGGCAAACGAAATGGTAATGTAGCTTTTTGAGCTGAACAAAAAATAAAAATTGACAAACCAAAAAGCAAAATAATATCGGCAATATATCCTAAGATAAAAGCAATCACGACGCTGCCCAATAAAGTAAGCGCAACCGTATTAGGATTGCGGAAAAATCCTGCAATCTTTTGTCCTAACGGCCGCGTATCACGAATGATCTGCTGCTGATTAGGCTCATGTTTTGCTTCTATGCCTCGCCTGGCCGCTCGTCGTAATGCCATGCTTTTTCATGCTCCTCTAAATATAAAGTATCTTTCACTGCAATTTCCAAACCAGTGACGGCTTCTTTGACCATCGGTGCTTTTAAAGGACATTTAAATGCTCTTTCTGCTAACCAGTGTGCAAAAATACCGCAGACTTCTACCACGGCAGTATAACGTCCTACACTGTTGAGCATATACCACATTTTTCTGTCCAATGGTTTTAACCATAAAAATTCTGATGTTCCCAACACACCATCTGTACGTGCAATTTCCAATAGCGTTGCTAACACAGTTGCGACATAAGCATGTCGTTGTAGTACCCATATTAACGCTTTTGAATTCGCATATTTCACCATCAATGAGCGAACACCCGTAAAATCTAATTGCCCTGAATGAGAAGATACTGCAATTTGTTTAATTAATTGATCTGCTATTTTTCGGTCCCGCTGTGCGCGCGCAATAAAAATAACAATCAGTGCCTGAATATGAATTGGCAGTTGTAATGGATTACTCCACAAAGGACCTAACTGCAAAGTCAACAAACGATGAGCGGGCGCTCTTAGCAAATGCCATTCCATCTGATTATTTTTATTTGGCTGTAACGTTAACAGTTTATGCTGCTTACAAAATTCAATCGGCGTTAGTGCCATTGACCAGGGACCTTTTAATAAAGGTGTCTTAACCAAATCCAAACCCATGATAGGCGTAATTTCTGGCCAGTTTTCATGTTCGACCTGGCGCAGACTTTTCATTGTATAACTTTGATGAAATCGGCTGGAGGTATGGAAAAAATATAAGTAAGCTGCCATTCCTAACAATATCAACATCACCGGATAACGTAGCCAAATTCCTACATCACCACTTAACAATTCAATTTGTTTAAAAATAACTGATTTAGGATCTACCTGCGACATAAACTTTTGCCAAAAAACAAAAGTTGATGTATCTACTTGCCATCGGGTTAAATGCAGTAATACAAGTATTTTGTTCCAAACAACAAAACAGCCGTTTAAAAAAAGCATTTCATAATGGCGGATAAAAAAGATGGCATGCACGACATAATTTTTGCCGAGCCACCAAACCATCATCAATGCAACAACAGCTGAAATGAAATACCAGAAAAAACTGCTTGTCGCATCACTGCTATTACCGCCTTGTTGTTGTCCTCTCATAACGCTCTACCTTGATTTCATTTCCTGTTCAATTAATTTTCCATTTCTAAACTGATAAGATTTTTTCTGATGAACAAATTCTAAAATATTTTCCGGGCGTACTGCTGTCACTGTTACTGTAGTTAATTCATTGCCAAAACGGTCTTGCGGGATACGCGCTGAATCAATCAAATCATTTTTATCCACTAATACTTTGATATAAGCTTCTGATGGACGATTTAAATTAGCGCGCAAAGCATTTTCAACTCTTTCCACCTCACGATAAATCGGACGTCCTTGCGACACTTTAAGAATTGATTTTAATTGCGCTTCCCATTTCGTTAAATTCATTCCTTCTGTCTGATAAAGTAGCACATAAAGCGTTACTGCATTTTCTGGCTTGATGGAAGAAAACACTTGTTCTGCTACTACACCTTCGCTTTCTAATTCTTGTTTAATCACTTCGGCTTCTTGACGGCGTTCTTTTAAAGGCTTAATCGTATTTTTTAAAAAGAATGAAGAATCCCAATCGCCGGCATTGATCACATGGTCTAAAATTTCAATAATTTTTTGGTTCACTCTCGCATAATCATCTTCTGTTCGGCGCGGCAGTTCATAAAATTCATCTAAAATCGCGCGCATTTCTTCCTGCTCTTTTTCTAAACAAGCTAATAGCACTCTGCGCAGATCTAGCTGCGTAGTCTGATCACGATTAATTTTTCCAATAGGTAGATTCATCGGTTATAAATCCAATTTTATAATTCCACAGTACTATTTAATTTAACTGAATTAAAAAAGTTATCTAATTCCCGTTTGAAGGCATCTACTTTTGCAACCATGCTTCTACACATTTCTACATTTGGATCGACAAATAATCCGCTCATCTTTTTCCCCTTAGTTTTTAATGGTTATTTCTTTCCCCGCCCTAATTTCATTCTATAGATAAAAGCTTAAGGAAATCTTAAGAAATTTAAACTGGTATCAAGGGATAATAAAATACAGACCCCTCCTTGGATCAAAAACATTCAGTGCAATTAACTTCTTGATTTTAGCTGAAGAAGCGGCAAACTTCCACATCCGCCTGCTTAAGGTCTTGCCAGTACTGATCGCTCATCAAATAATCATATTCAACTGACCGGTCAGGACCTCTCTCAAACTGTCCTTTGCCCGGATGGCACATAACCAATCCACCACTTTCAATGCTGCACAAAAAAGAAGCAAACAGAATGGGAAACTGATCAGCTTTGTCAAAAGAATAAGCGCCTTCAAACGAAAGATTGTGCGGGATTTGTTTTTGATCAAGCGCCTCGCCTAATTTTTTAGCGCCGATCCAATGGATCACAGAAGATTTAAAATTTGATTTTTTTCTGGTTAACGGCAGACGGATATAAGCATTTTTGTTGGGGAAATATTTTTCATACAAGTGAATGACAATATTTCGAATCACGGGCAGCACGTGAATATGTTCATGTCCATCTAAAAAGTCAGGTAGTCTTCCCATCGCTTCCTGAAATTTTAATAACTGCGTTTCTAATTCCTGTTCAATTATTTTTTCATTTAAATAATTTAAATACGATTTTAAAATTAATTCGGGCAATGAAAATTTTCCGGGCAAAATTAAAAACGGCGGTTCTGTTAAATTCAAATGCAAGCCAATATCCGCTTTCACCGGTAAATCAAGGAGTTTTCTTGCATCGATCTGCCAATGTTTCATGCTGGTCATGCAGCTAGCTGCGCTGATGCGTTTATTTTGAATCAGCGAAACAATAGCGTCCGATATTTCCGGTGTTAAAGCAAAATCATCTGCACAAATGGTAATTTTTTTTGTCATATATACCTATTCCACTTCAAACTGCGAAGTTTGTCTTAGCATAAATGTGATAGAATGTTTCTTATCGTGATGGGGATTTTTAAGGGGAATATCACGAGTTTTCCCCTTAAATTGCTGACAAAAATTCATTTTTTGGCAGCGCACAGAAAGCATCATCGGTGAGTCAACGTTCTCCAGCGCTGACAAATGCTACCTAACCTTTGTTCGCCTTTCGAAGTACAACGGGTATAGCCCCTTATTTCATGCTATTTTATCAATTTCTTCTTCCATGTGTCGATTTAATTTAGATTGCAACGCAAAGCGCTGATGGAAAAATGCGGGATTTCTGAATGAGAAGCCGCTCAAAAAATAGCAGAAGCAATGGAAAAATCAAACTGAAAAAATAAGCGTAGCAGAGAAGTTATAATAGCACTATAATAGTATCTAACATAAATCATCTTAAGCTGAAAGGTAAACTAAATGAGAGAAAATCAAAAATAGAAAAGGAAATATAAATGCCAACAGCAGCAGATTATTTATCGCGTGGTAATGCCAAATTCGCTTTAGGGGATTATCGCGGCGCGATGGAAGATTACACACAAGCCCTTCGACTAAAGCCAGATGATGTGCTGGCTTTTTACAATCGCGGTGTTGCCAAAGCGAAGTTAGGGGATTATCGCGGCGCGATGGAAGATTACACGGAAGCCCTTCGGTTAAAGCCAGATTATGCGGATGCTTTTGTTAATCGCGGCTTTGCCAAATTCGCTTTAGGGGATTATCGCGGCGCGATGGAAGATGACACACAAGCTCTTCGATTAAAGCCAGATTATGCGCTGGCTTTTTACAATCGCGGTGTTGCCAAAGCTGAGCTAGGCGATTATGACGGCGCGATGGAAGATTACACACAAGCCCTTCGACTAAAGCCAGATGATGCGGAGGCTTTTCATCATCGCGGCTTTGCCAAATTCGCTTTAGGGGATTATCGCGGCGCGATGGAAGATTACACACAAGCCCTTCGACTAAAGCCAGATGATGTGCTGGCTTTTTACAATCGCGGTGTTGCCAAAGCTGAGCTAGGCGATTATGACGGCGCG
>Ga0208373_1005621_pt1 | contig 10361 bp, 8 predicted proteins | sample RifOxyC2_FD_184036 | JGI IMG/M metagenome (GOLD analysis project Ga0208373, IMG submission 184036) | Soil microbial communities from Rifle, Colorado - Rifle Oxygen_injection C2 (SPAdes) | ecosystem: Environmental > Terrestrial > Deep subsurface > Rock core/Sediment | place: Rifle, Colorado... | reverse complement strand
GAAAGACGTCAAGTCAGTGAGCGGGTTTCTGCCAACATCAAAGCTAGATCAGAAAGAGGTTTATATAATGGTGGTAGTGTTATTCTCGGATATAAAACTGATCCAGAAAAAACTGGATATCTTTTGATTGATGAGGTGACTAAGGAAACCGTGATCCAGGCCTTTGATGGGTTTTTGCGCGAAGGAACACTGGCCACTACGGCCAGATGGCTCAACGATAATGGATATAAACCAAGACGGGGGCATTTTAATACCGATAATCTTCACAAAATTCTAATCAACAAAACCTATATCGGAATTAAAAGCTATCTTGATGGCAGCCAAAAAAAAGAGGTGAAAGCGGTATGGGAACCAATCATTGAAAGGAATATTTTTGATCGGGTACAAGTAATGCTCAAGAAAAACCATAGGAGAAAAAAGCCTCATCAAAAAGAACGTTATCCATATCTTTTTTCAGGACTTACCTATTGTAAAACTTGTGGTGATGTCTTGTGCGGAAAATCGGCCCATGGAAATGGAGGAAAAATTGGTTACTACGAACATTCATGGGCCACAAGAAAGGAATCCTGCCTCTCTAAAAAAACTTTTGATTGTAGGCCACATCGGGTTCTGGCCAAAAAATTGGAGCCGGTTGTTTTAAACCAAGTTATGTCTTTCATCACGGACAAAAATTTTGCAGAGGATATTTTAAAACGAGCACAGGAAAAGTACAGTGAAAGAAAACATAATGACGAATCAAAAAAGATCAGAGGAAGAATTAGTGCAGTCGATGGGCACCTTGAAGCTTTGGCCGAAAGATTGGGAGGTCTTCCTAAAACTGTTTCGGCCGTCCCCATCTTCAAACAGATGGAAAAGCTTCAGATTAGAAAAGAAGAGCTGGAAAAAATTTTAATTGGGGTTGAGGATGGATTTTATCCAAGGGACGTGCCTGTTGAATTCGAAAATTTACAAAAGATTACGGAGGGAATGAAAAAGATTCTTGAAAGTGAGGGGAATTTTGAATTAAAAAGCAAAATCATTCAAAAACTTGTGCATAGAGTGGAAGTAGGAATAGATTCGGTGGTTATTCATTTTATTGTGGGAAAAAAGAATTTATTAAGCTGTTCGAATTTTGGTTCGAACAGCTTGACTATTATATATCTAGAATTCTTGTGCAGTATGTATCATTCCCAATAATTCAAAGTTTTCAGTTACTTGATTTATTTATTCAAGTTTAACTGGATATTTTAAAGTTTTACTTGAAATCATCATAAAAAAATAGCATCTCTAAGATTTAAATATCAACACTACTATCAATCCAAACCTAGGAGATGCTACCCATGTTATGCACATGTGAATTTTGTTCTACTCAATTTGAAACAAGACCGCAAACAAAAAATCCAAGAGCATGTAGTAATCGCTCATGCCAGAAGGCCAGACAACGTCAAAATGAGAAGGATTGGCATCAAAAAAATCGAGAGCTTTACCTTCAAAATGCCAGGTACCATCAACAACAAAGGATCAAAAGATATCGAATTTTATCAGAGCTCATCAATAAGCTTATTGAGGCAATACAGGCTGGCATTCTTTTTAAAGGCATATCTGTAAAACAAGAACTTTTCAAAGAATTATTTCAAAACTTTATGTTCAGCATTGGCCTGCGCCAAATAAACAAGTTCTGCACTATTAATGAATCCAATCTCAATCAGCAATCCATCGGCCCATAGCAAATAAATTTACTGCAAACAAGGTGTGGGCCTTTTCTCGATTATTTGTCTATTTTTTATAAAAAAAAGCAAGGAAGAAATGGAAATGCTCCAGCTATTAAAAGAAAATAACTCTTCATATTCCCCTATATCCTCAAAACAGCAAGAGGAGCATCACCGCTTTCTTATCAGTGGTTATTTAAATTCTCACCTCATCAGAAATCACTCTCAAAAAACAATTTCCAGAGCGAAGTCTTTCCTGCACAAATGGTTTTCCAGCGAAGAAAAATCATCGTACACATGGGAGGTTATGAACACTACCAGCGGGAGGCAGCAGATAGTTGAATATGCCAACGGTTTATTAACCGCAGGCATTGCTTCTAAAACTATCAGATCATATCTGGGAACTCTTTCAGATTACTTCTCTTATGTGCTCGAACATCCCCATGTCAAAATTGATAATGAGTATATTTCCATTGTTAAAGTATATGGCCCTATCGATCAACCAGTCAGCGAATATGACATTCCAAAAAACTCTTATTCTGGAGAACAGCTCGGGATACCACTTGATCCCGAATGTCTTTACGATTTTTTTCACTGTTTGAGAAAGGATTATCTGATTTCAGATTCATCTATGAGTGCAGTGACTAATGCCAGAAACTACACCATGGCCGTTATTGCTGCCGAATCTGGCATGAGGATTGATGAAGTTATGCACCTGGAACTAAATGATCTCTTTTTCAAATCTCAAAAAATACAAACAAGATATGCCAAGGGGACAAGAGGGTCTGGCAAGCGTGCAAGAACAACTCTTTTCACCCCTCTGGCACGAGATTCAGTGGTTTTTTATCTTGGCAAATATCGTCCTTTAATTACTCACGTTAATAGCAATTTACTTTTCCCTAACAAGCAGGGAAAAGTACTACATTACACAAATGCGCAAAAAGCGCTCCGAGAGATGATTGATGTCGCTCAAAAAAGAGATATTCCTATCATGAATCATATGGGGTGGCATTGGTTTCGTCGCATTTTTGCCACCCGTTTCATAGAACGATTTCCCCATCAACTATCAACATTGATAGAACTGTTAGGGCACACCTCTCCAGGTACAGTTCATCGTTACATTAAACATTCTGAGGCATGGATTGATACAAGAATTCAAAAAATTCTTGAGGACAAAGCAGCATGGCAATAAATTGGAAGTTAAAAACTTATCTAATAACGATCCATGCAATCTATACCCTATGTGATTTGCAAAAAATCATCAGTCAGAAAACAGGAGTAATCATTTCGGTGCAAAATCTTGCCAACATGGCCAACAAACGTCCCAAGCAAATCAGATTGGAAACAATTGAATTAATCTGCTCTGCTTTAAATTGTAAGCTTAGCGATATCCTGGAGATTAAACCAAGGCAATTTAAAAACACCAATGATAAAAAAAAATTATCTTTTAAAAATACTCCAAACAGCAAGAAATCATCAAAATTTTTCCCTGATCCAAAGGATTACCTCTAATGCGAGATGGATCATACGGCATATGTCCATCATGTTTTAAGTATAAATATTTATACCGTAAAATCTGTAAAACTTGTACTTACTCCACTGGCATATGCTCAAACTGTAATGCAGAGACAAAAATTTACGTGGATGGACTATGCTATCTCTGCTATCAAGATCGCCAGGTTAGTTTGAAAATCGATGAACAAACAAGAAACTTCGTCCCTAAAAATGATTACAACCGGCAACTCTTTGAGCTATATTTAAGCTACATTAGAAGATATCATCTCCATTATTACCATGTCAGAACCACTCGTGAACTGATTCTAGTATTACAGCAGGAAGAAATCGAAACCATAAGAGGGTGGCATAATATTTATGTCTTAAGTGATCGCTATTTGATCATGCAAAAACCTCGCAAGTTGCAGGGCTGTATTTTTATAAAGATTGGATTGATGCTTTCCGAGCTTGGAATAATACCCCCACGGGAATTAGATATTGATCATAAGTTACAAGAAAAAATTTCATATTTTGCAACTAATAATATCCAGTTTTTTGTCAACGACCTATTAAAAACTAACACCTCAAAAGCAACCATAATCCATATATTGAGAGACATAAAAAAAATAGAACAATTCTTGATTAATGGGTTTGGCATTTATTCCCTTTATCTGGCTGACCGCTTTCAACTTCTTAATTTTTTTGATGCTCAAATGGAATTAATTGCTTCAACTCAAAATCAGCGCAGACTATATCTTAATATCAAGCGTTTCTATTCATGGGCCCAGCTCAATCGTCATATTAATATAAATCCTATGCCGGATATTAAAATTGGGCGTCAAGCAGGAAAACTAGTTATCTGTTCGGCCCATCAATTTATAAAATTGAAAAATTATATAAGATCACCTGAAACCGATCCTGAAAAGGCAATGCTTTTGGCACTTATCCTTTTTTTTGGTTTTTCCACCGAACAACTGGCATTTTCTCAAGTTTTTTTTCAAAATGACAGTCTATGCATCAAGATCAGAAAAAAAAGACTTACCAAGGGAAAAAAATATTATTGTAGGAAAGAGCTTTTATCATTGCCCACTAATCCAAAGTGGTTTCTGGATTTACAAAAACGTTTTTATAATAATTGGTGCAAGCATTATCAGAAAGTAAAAAAAACATACGCTAGTACTCCGCTTGTTCTTTCTCAAAGCAATATTTCTAATAGATATTTGAATACTGATACTATTCGAAAACGAGTTGCCAGTGCAACTCGAGAAGCAACTCAAACCCCAATTCCTATTCGTGTTCTCAAACAAACTTGTGGACACCTATACACCCACAAGGCAGACGCTTCAATATTGTCCACAATGGGATGGTCAGAACAGTTCGCATTTCAATATACATGGTTACCCAGAATCTATCTTTCAGAAAACTAAAATGCAGATCATTGATTCAAGTTTAACTGGAAAAAATCAAGTATAACTTGATTTTTTTTCGATGTGTTTAAAAAACAAAAGCCTCATTAAATTAGAAACTTAATAAGGCTTTTGTTTTTAAGAAACTTTAAGAATTCTACATAAAAATGGTGGGCCCTGGCAGGCTCGAACTGCCGACCCCTACCATGTCAAGGTAGTACTCTAGCCAACTGAGCTAAGGGCCCGAAGGAACATCAAATGATATTCAGGAAGTCGGTCATTGTCAAGCAAACATCAATGTAGGTATGTGATAATATTTGTTTTTTAGGCGGTTTCTGGTGTAAATAAAAGTATCGTCTATAAAAAATATAGTATATCATCTTTAAAACGAATAAGAGAAAGAGACTAAGGAGAGTTTTATTATGAGTAGAAAAAGTGTTTTATTTTTAACCGGAGTTTTAATTTTTGTTTCGATTATTTTAATTGCTTGTAACAAAGAGGCGAACTCAACTATTAACTTTATTTTCAAACCCAGTACAGGTACGGATCTGGCAGCCGTGATAGGTGAGGAAAAGATTACTGGTAAGGAGCTGGTGAAAGGTTTAGAAGCTGAAATTCATCGTCGCGAGATGGAAATCTATAACCTCAAAATGAATAAACTGAAGTCAATGATTTTAGAGAAACTCATCAACAAGGATCCTCGTAAAAATGAATTGTCTAACGATGAATTTCTAAAAAAATATATATCAAAAAAGGGTGAACCATCGGCTTCTGATATTGAAAAATTTATTAAAGAGAGGAATATTCCTAAGGAACAGATTAATGATCAAATTAAAGACAGGATCAAGCAATACCTGGATATGGAAAACAAAAAAGTGGCAGTGGACGAGTGGATGGCCCAAATGACGAAAAAAAATCCGATTGAAGTTTATTTTGAAAAACCACAACGTCCGATTTTTGATGTTCAGATTGGCGAAGCTCCTGTAAAAGGAAACAAGGATGCCAAGATAACCATTATTGAATTTACGGATTTTCAGTGTCCTTATTGCAAAAAAGGTCATGAAACAATTGGTAAGATTGAGAAAAAATATGGCAATAAAGTCAAGATTGCCATTAAACACAATCCACTTCCTTTCCACACCACGGCAGATGAAATTGCCAACGCCAGTTTTTGTGCGCTTGAACAAGATGAGAAATCTATCTGGAAATTTAATGATCTGGCGTTTGAAAATGCGGATATTCTTAAGGAAGAGGCTAAGTTGACTGAAGAATTGATGAAAATTGCCAAGACAGTAGGTCTCAACCAGGAAAAATTTGCGGAATGTGTGAAATCTAATAAACATAAGGCAAAAATTGATAAGGATATGGAAGAGTCTAAAGAATTACAGTTAAATTCAGTTCCGATGTTCTTTGTTAATGGGCAACTGTTGCAAGGAGCGCAAGAAATAGAAGCGTTTGTTGAAATTATTGATGAGGAGCTGGCGAAAATTTAATATTAATACCTAAGCGAAATACTAAGACATAGGCAAAACCTCGGGCAAAATTAACCCCGAGGTTTTTTTTGGCGTAACAGGATAAAATTTAAGGGTATGTGCTATGGATGAAGTTTGTCCATATCTATCCAGGAAGGCCTATGGAAATTCGTGATTATAGTGAGAAGTTTGCAAAAGAAAAAGATCGGTTTCAAAAAGCATCTTCGGAAGTCAGAGAGAACTATAAGAAAAATTTAGAAGATTTGGAAAATACTCATAAATCAATTCAAGATAAAAGAGCACAAAATCATGAAAAATCCATTGCGAATATCGAAAGGGATAATCGACGTTCCTTGGAAGAATATTCAGATAAAACGGCCAGGGCACTGAATCGAAAGAAAGAAGAATTTACTAATAATTTAGAAGATACCAAAGCAAATTTTTATAAGGAGTCAGATGGATATCGTAGAGAAATGAAAAACAAACTGGCCAATGCCCAAGACGCTTATAAGGAGGATTTGAGTAATTTCAAGGAAGTGATGAAAACCAGAGAGGATGATCAACTCAGCGGTATTGATGAAGATAAGAGTAAGCTAGTTGATTTTATGAATAAGAAAGAAAGAAGCTTGGTCAATAATTTTGAAGATAAAATGGACAAATCCAATGATGATTATAAGTATATGAAACACAAGCTCACGGAAGATTATCATGATAAATCAGCTGCACAGTTAAAAGATCATGTGGAGGATCGCAATAATCTTTTAACGGATAATGAAAATAAAATCAAAGAAATGCGAGCTGCCAATTCAAACAAATTAAATGAACAAGAATCTCTTTATTCGGATAGATTACAGAAACAAGATGTTAACTTCTCAAGAGGAAGAGAACAGATGATGGATAGCTTTGGAAAACAATTAGAAAATGCCAAAGAAATTTCTCAAGATGATAAGAAAAAATATTCGAATGATACAGCGGAAACTATCAGAAATATTATTAGGGATAATTCGGTAAACAGGGATGCGCTTGATAAAGAGATTGCGGAGGTAAATAAACAACGAAATATTTCAGAGGAATACACTAGAGATCGTATGGATCATACTACTAAAGTGGCCGATGACCGTATTAAGAATTTTAAACTGGTCATTGATGATAATAATCAAAAGTATGCCAAAAGACTTGATATTATGAATGATAAAACCTCTGATAAGATTGCCGAGATGAAATATGATTTTAATGTGGAACTATCAGATCAAGAGGATTTAAGCAACCAGGCCCTAAGACAATCAGAACGGGATGGGAAGTCGGATTTATCCAGCGCCCAGTTAATTTATCGAAATCAGGAAAAAAATACGAAGGATCTTAATCAGGAGATTCATGACATAAAGGATTATAAATATAAACAGGCAGTAAGTGGCCTCAAAAATCAATTTGGACATTCAATTGAGACCCAGGATAAATCTCATGCGATGAGTATGGAAGGCCTTAGCAAAGATTTAAAAAGGGATAAAACTGAATTTATTGAAAGAGGAAAGCGTGAGTTTCAAGGAATGACTGAGGAGCAACGAAGAAATTATAAGAGGAATTTGCAAAAAACTGAGATTAAGTTTAACCAAAAAATTCAAGGACAGGATGAAATCACTGAGAAGATGGCCCGTCATTATGAAAATAAAATTGCTGGTATGGAAAAGAAGTTTGTTGATGAGATTAGAAGTACTAGGAATTTGTTTGAGGCCAAATCAGAAATGGATCGCAAAGACACCAGAAATTTTTTACAAAAGAAAGAACAGGATTATTTTACCAAATTAATGGATATTAAGAGCTTATTTCATAATAAGATGGCCAAAGATAAGATTGCGAGAGAAAGTGAGCTTAATAAGTTTATTTCCAGGTATGAGGATAAGATAAAATCCCTTACTCGTGACCATGAAGTGGAAATGATGCAATATAAAAACCAAATGGAAGCAAAATATAAGGCCTTACAAAGTCAATCATTTTTGAAAGAACAGAATTTAACAGGACAATTGGAAGAAAAAGTCAATAAATTGAAAGTGGCCTATGCTAAAGATAATAGAGTTGAACCATCAGAAACTTAAAAGTCAGCAGATCGTTGATTTTGCCTATACGGAAAATTTAATCCCCAAATACTACGAATTTTACGAACAATGGTTGGCTAGAAAGTTAAATGGTTCAATTCAGTACTTAGACACTCCTCAGGCGGCTAAACGCCAATCAATCCGTAATTTGTTTGCGGAATGCAAGTCGGCTCTAGTTTTTTTATTTTCTCATCTTGAAATGAAAAAGTATCTGGATGAACAAGCGTATAAAAATAAAATGGCGGCTTTTGTATTGGGTTATGATGGTATTGATTATCATCATCATATTAGAAAAAGTTTAAATGCGATTATTAAAGATCACTTTTTTTACACCAAGACTGTTGTGTGTGTCGATACCATGCCGTTATTGGAAAGAGATCTGGCCTATCAGGCCGGGCTTGGGTTTATTGGAAAAAATTCCATGCTCATTCATCCAATCTATGGTTCCCAGGTGATGATTGGAACTATCTTGCTTGATCATAAACTCGATCTCTCACAAAAAATGGTGGTGTCATCAGGCTGTGGTGACTGCCAAAATTGTTTGCAAGCTTGTCCTACCAATGCCATCCTTAGTCCTTTTACCGTGGATGCCGCCAAGTGCATCTCGGCTTTTACTATTGAACAGATGAAAAGATTAGATCCTCCCCAAGGATTTAAATCACAAAATTATATTTTTGGTTGTGATGCCTGCCAAAATGTATGCCCGTTTAATATTGAGGCACAAAAAAAAGTAAAAGCTAATCAATCCGGAGAAAAAGCAGCTTTCATTGAAGATTATTTTCTAAAAAATGAACTTCCGTCAATTGAAACCAGATTGAACCAATTAAGTAATCATGCCTATAAAAAACAGTTCAAAGATTCTGTCTTAGAGCGAACCGGCAGAGTGGGTATGCTTAAAAATATTGAACATTTAACTGATTAATTTTTCTTTTTTCAGATAGGAATAAATAAAAGAGGCTGCCAGTTCTGGCCGGTGATGAGGTAGCGTTTTAGGAAAATATAATGTCATATCGTTGCCAAGGTTTTTGAGATGATTGTAAAGCGACATGGTTCCTTGTGGGGTGGCGACGATGTCATCTTCACCTGTGATAAGATGTATTTTATGACTTTGGGTGGAGAGCAAACTGATGCGTTCCTTGATCCAAGGAAACATTTGGGAAGATCGTAGGCAAGGGCTTACCAGTTGTTCACGTAGTTTCAAAGTATCATGGTAAAAATCAGACTCTAAAAAGATCTTATCTTGTTTTTGCGAGTAAGTGCTTCCTACACAAGTAGCACAACGACGGATGTTGGCTAATTCAGGAATATCCAGCGCCAATAGGGAAAAATAAGATCCTAGACTGTGCCCTCCTAAAATAAGCAGTTCAGGGTTTATGTTAGAAAGAAAATGGAGCTGTTCAAATGCCTTTAAAAAAAGCAGATGAGAATTGTTGGTGAATTCATTAAAATCATTTACTTCATTAAAACTACCAAGATAGTGACCGGGCAGATCAAAAATAGCGCTATGAAGACCCGCAAAGGCCATGCGATGGGCCCAGCTCAGTACATCACCTTTGTGGGAAGTATATCCGTGGGTGAAGATGGCAAATTTGTTGAAATTGGGGTTGGTTTTAGCTGCGGGAATAAAAAAAATACCATTTACGGCAAAACTTCCCAAGGTTAAAACAATTCTTTTGATTTCCACGAAGTGACCTATGCTTTTTATGATTGATAGTTAATAAATGCTCTTTAAACCAGGTCAGTAACGTATCTATTATTTCAAAAAATAGTGTGATATACAACAGGGTGAGATTATTGCCTTAGTTGAGCAGAATAGGCGGAAAAGTGCGTTTGACTAAATTAATTTTAATACTATTGCTTTTGCTTGTGAGTATCAATAATTTGTACGCCATTTCCAAAACAATTTGTGGTGGTGTGGATGATCGAGTTTTGTATGACGATCAAAAGATGGCGAGGTTGCATAATGGGCCGCTTGGAAAGCATGGTTGCACGGCCACTTTAATTAGTGATAGATGTCTGATTTCCGCAGGTCATTGCGAAAATTTTTTTAAGGTACTCGAATTTAATGTGCCTTTATCTAACTGGGATGGATCAATTAATCATGCCAAGGGACAGGATACTTACTTGATAGATCCAAAGAGTATTGTGCTCGGTGGGGTGGCCGGTAATGACTGGGCCGTGATGAAGGCATTGAAGCATCATGAAACA
>Ga0208373_1005620_pt1 | contig 10364 bp, 6 predicted proteins | sample RifOxyC2_FD_184036 | JGI IMG/M metagenome (GOLD analysis project Ga0208373, IMG submission 184036) | Soil microbial communities from Rifle, Colorado - Rifle Oxygen_injection C2 (SPAdes) | ecosystem: Environmental > Terrestrial > Deep subsurface > Rock core/Sediment | place: Rifle, Colorado... | reverse complement strand
TTACCTGACCAATTTAAAAGAAACCCTGGAACTTTTGACCCAAAACCCCCAGTTTCGAGGCGCTGAGTTTGATGCCGCCCGCTTGGCGGTAAACCGAGACCTGCAACAACTGCAGAATTCCAAAGCAGCTAAAGCCAAAATTGCCTAGTGCCCTGATCGGTTTATTGACTTACAAACCCAATGGGGGTGCGGCGCGGCCTGCGCAAGGCCATAATACAGCCTTTGGCGGTTCAGCCGAGCCATTGCGTATGCGATGGTGAGCCTCGGCCCCTGGCTTTTACGCTTGACCAGCCCGGTTCCAGCCCGCACGGCCCATGGCCGAGGCGGGCGCTTTTTCGCACCAGCGGGGGTTTGCGCGGCCTGCGTAAGGCTATAAGGCCGCCTTTGGCGGCGCTTTACGAGACACTGCGCTAGCAGTGGCGAGGCAGCAGCCCCCAAATTGAAAGTTTGGGTAAACGAATTAACCAGTCAGACCACTAGGCCAAAGGTTGTTGCATCCCCCTGGCGTAAGGATCGGGCGAAGACCCTAGAAAATTGATACTGACTTGATGTTTTTGCTTTGCCATACTCGGGCAAACCCATCGTTTCCATGGCAGCATGAAGTCACACAACCTGATCCTTTTGACCTTTCTGGGGATGGTCGTCACTTCGACCTTAGGGATTCACCTCATTGAAGGCCACGGCGAAAGCCCCTTCAGCAGCCTCTTTAACAGCCTATGGTGGACCATGGTTACGGTTTCCACCGTTGGCTATGGCGACATGTATCCCGCCACTTTGGCAGGCAAGTTATTTGGCATTCTTGTAATTATCTCGGGGGTCTTGTTTAACAGCCTGATCATCTCCATGGCGGCAAACTGGTTTTTTGCCTTCCGCACCAGCAAAGAAGCGGGCTTAAAGGCGATCAAAACCAGCGATCATATTGTTGTCTGCTCTGACAGCCCTGTTTTTATTCATTCTGTGCTCACAGAAAACCAATCTTATGTTGACCGCGACCTGGCGATTATTGTCACCCCGCTGGAGCGCCACCCCCTGCTGGGCAGCCAGTTTGAAAAGGTTCCCTGGGTGCAGGGCCATGCCTACCGCAAAGAGGTGCTTAAAAAAGCGAGCGCCAGCGCGGCCAAGGTGGGATATGTTGCCTATAACGATGATGCCGATGCCGTAATGACGGTCATGCAGCTTGAGGTAGGCAGCCCTGGCGGCGTGATTAAAACCATGGCGCAATTCAAGCACCAAGATTACCGCTCCCATCTGATCAACGTAGGCTGCGACTTTGCGATCAAGACCTACGACGTTTATGTTCCCTTGATGGTGCTTTCCTGCACGGCGCAGGGAGCGCCGGTGTGGGTGAGGGCGATTATTCTGCAGTTGACCAACCGCGCCCCCACCCTAAAGGCGATGCTGCTGGAAGACAGCTATGTCGGCAAGACTTGGCTGGCCTTTTGTCAGGCTGCCAAGGCCCAACTGGGGGAACTTCCCTTGGGCTTTATCGGGGAAGAAGGGATCAAGGTCAACCCTCCTGATGATTTTATTTTGCCAGCGCACCTGCCGCTGTTAAGCATTACCCCCAGCCAGGCCGGCACCCTGGGCGACCTAGAGCAAGACGCGATTTCCATTTTGGGCTTTGAAGAGATTCCCAAAGAGGGGCACATGGTGATTTGCTCTGACGAAGCGGCTTTTATTGAGCGTCTGCTGCAAGAACTTATGGATGCAAAAATTACCGGGGAGCTGATCATCTTAAGCGACCTAGCACCCCTGCCCTGTGCAGCAAAACGGCCCGACACCACCTGGGTGCGGGCTTCTAGCTTTTCCGATGACGGGCTGGGCTTTTCCAAGGCAGACAAGGCGCGGATCGCCTTTATCGACCATCAACGGGACAGCCATACCCTGATGTCGGTGCTGCGGTTGGAAAAGCTGACCAATGGGTCTGTCTTTTCCATTGCCAGTTACCGTGAACCAGGGTTTGACAAGCGCCTGATCGGCGTGGGCTGCGATTACTGCATCAACGTGGACGAGCTGATTGCGCCCATTCTCAGCCAAAACGCGCTGCACCACGGAATTGGCGATTTGATTGAACAGGTGATTCGCCAGCACGGCGATGACGACTGCCTGCAAATGGTGATCCTTACCGAAAACTTTATCCCCCAAACCTGGCTCGAAACCATGGAATGGATCAAAGGCCGTTTTGGCCATTTGGCCGTCACCCTGATCAAGGGCAACAGCAACAAGATGCTGGTCAACCCCCATCCCGATGTCCAGGTGACACCGGGCGACCGCCTTTTGGTGATTACCCACCACAGCATCGAATTCGATTCTACCTATTTCCGGGTGCATCGCATTTAGAAAACCTTTGAAACCGTTCATCCCTGGGCATTGATCAGCGTGATGCGGCGAGGGTTTCCTTAGCGAAACCGCACCCCCAGCGCCAACCGGTCAACCCTTCGGTTGTAATCCAAAAGGCTGTCTCCATAGCCGCTAAAGGCCTGCAAAAGCAAATCAACCCCACCATCAGCCCCGCCCCACCAGGGTGCCAGCTTAAACAACAGCTCCACCTGACCGGTGGTGGTTTGGGGCCGGTAGCCCTGGCGCAACAGAACATTGCTGCTCAGGGCTTGCCCCTGCCATTGCAAATACAATTCTCCATTTCCTAGATAATCTTTCAGGTCTGGGTTGTCTTGGTAATAGCTGATCCCTTTGGTTTCTTTACGGTCCAGCAGAACCCAGACCTTGCCGCCTGCTAGCCAACCCGGTGCAACTTCTGCCAGGGCCAAAAGATAGCTGCGGTTCCAGCTGCGTGATAGGTTAACCTGCTTGCCTTGGGCATCGGTGCGGGTCTGTTCGCCGTTGCTTTCATGTTCCCATAGCCCCAACCGCAATCGGGGTAAGGCCCCAAGGCCGTCTAATTGCCAAAAGATTTCAGGGTTATGCTCAAAGGTGCGAAAGGCGCGGGAATGGCTTTCATCCAAAATCTGCCAAAAGGCTTTTTGGCTGTACCCAAAATAAACTGCCCCTCCCAACTCCTTTTTAAAACTGAGCGCAAAGCGGAGTTCCTCGTTTAAATACCCCTGCGCGGCTCCTTCCCCCTGTAAAAAAGCGGATCGGGCAAAAGTCAGGGGTTTGTGGGGTTCCAACGAGGCAAAAAAGGGAGCCGCTTCCTGCCCCCTGGCCCAGGGTGGCAGCAGCAACCCGCAGAGGCACAGCCATGCACCCAGGCCTGCGGCCAAACCTGCCTTCATGCGCCAGTCAGGGCCAAGGGCGGGTCCTGGGGAGGGCTGTCCAGCAGTCCGGCTTTGGTTTTTAATTCTTCTTTTTTCCATTTGGCATGCCGTTCCAGGGTTTCCAAATGGCGCTGCCAAGCCTTTACCAAGTCGGACAAGGCACGGGGATAACGGTATTCCTTATAAATGTGCTGCAAAAGGCGAAAGCATTCCTCGGTCTTGAGGCTGCGAAAGCTCTCTTCCAAAAACTGAATCGCCTTTTCCACCTGGCCTTTTTCAAAGCGTTCCTTGCCCAGGCGAAACAATTCGGTGGATTCGGCGGTCTTTTGGCTAGATTCCTCGCGTATCTTGCGCTCTTCCTGCTCTTCTTGCAGCAGCGTCACCTTGTAGGGGTTATTTAATCCCTTATAAGCCCAAATCGCCAATTCCACGCCTTTGCCGTCGCGGTGCAGCAGCAGCGCCAGTTCCGCCAATTCGGCTGATTTTTGGTAAGCTCCGTGGTCAAGCTGGCTCCGGCTTTGCTTAAGCAGGCTTTCATGCAGCGCTTCGAGGCGCTTTTTTACGGCACTGTGGTCAAAGGACAACTGCAACAGCAGGCTATAACATTCAATGCTGCGCCGGGGTTGGCCCTGTTTGAGGTAGCAGTCGGCCATCCGCTCGATCAGCTGCGGTTCGTCAATCTCGGTGCTTAAGGCATTGTAATAATGCAGGGCGGTTTTGGTATCCCCCTGGCTGTAGGCGGTACCTGCCAGTTCCAGCATCTTGTGGCTGTCCGGCAAAAGGTCTTGCTGGCTGAGCAGGGTTTGGCCGATCAGGAGACGGTAATAACCCTCCACCAAATCGCCGTCCCACACCCGCATCAAGCCCAGGTTGATTTGAGCTTTTTGGTCGAGGGGGCTGACCTCGCATTGCAGTTGCAGCAGGTCATTGGCCCCGCGTACCTCGCCGGTTTGGTACAGTGCCAACCCGATCAAGCTTTGCTGAAAAGGCAGGTCTAGGTTTTTAGGTTCCAGCAATTCCAAAGCAGCCAAGGCTGTCTTGCCCCAGCCTTGAGACAAGGCGTAAAGAGCTTGGTTGTACAGATGCCGGGGTTGTTCAGGTTCGGCTTGGGCCAGGCGTTGCAGCTCTGCCAGCAAGTCGGTCGGCTCTGCGTTTTTGCCTGCCTGCACCAACCGAATCTTCACTCGCAAGGGCCAATCGGCTTCCAAGCGGTACAGGGGAAGCAAAAACTCCCTTAAGGCCAAAAGCCCTTGAATCCGTTTGGTGACAGCCTCGCCGTAGAGGTCCATTTCTGCCTTTACGGCAGCCAGGTTGCACAGGGTTTCGTGGTGGTCGGGGTCTGCCTGAAAGGCATCTTGGTAAAAGGCATCTGCCTTGGCACGCTCGCCCAACCGGCGGGCCAAGTTGCCAAAGGAATTCAGCAGATGCGCCTCTTTTTTTAAGTAGGGCTGAAGAATCAAGGCCAAATGCAACGCCGGAGCCGGGTCTTTGCGCTGTTCCAGCCGTACCACCTGGGGCACCAAATCCTGCTTCGCGATCAACGGATCCAGCTTCAAGGCGGCCCGCAAGCGGGATTGCGCAAGGTATACATCTCCCTCATGCAGGGCCTTGATCCCCTCTGCCAAAAACTGGCTGGTCGCTTTGGGTTGTTTGCCTTCGTCCGTGGCCTGCATGATTTTAAGAGATTGGATTGCCAAATAGAGGTTGCATTACCCTGGCACCAGCCGCTTGGTTGCCACCAAAGCCGCATGCACAGGGGGTTTGCCGCCATCTCGCTGGGCCAGTGTAACAGATTCCCTGGGGGTTTGCCAACCCTGGGTTTTCTGGTCTCTTGCGCAGGTTCGAGCGGCCGAGCAAAGATTTTTGCCTTCGCCCCCCCAAGGCCAAAAAAATGACAAAAATGCGTAAAGCAGGGGGTCTGGTGTTGTTGACCTTGTCTATATTGTCATTTTTGTTATTCGGAAAATCGATTATCAAATTGAAATTATAAATAAAAATCTATGGCACAAAGCTTGGAATATAGAAAACGTCACCAACGTCGGAAACGATGTTGCAGGATTTGGCCTTGAGCCAAACTTTGGGGCACAGGCCCCAACTCGGCGAAAAAGGGTGGACGCACCTGTATCGCCGAGAGATTAAACCCTTTGGAACCCAGCAGTAGAGAGCTGACATGAAACTACTAACAACCTCCCTTTTCTTTTTACTTGCCGCTTTGCCGGCCTTTGGGCTGGAGGGCAAGATCAACGGTGCCGACATCGAACCCCACAAGTATCTGCTAGATACGCTGTGGGTGGTCGTTACGGCTGTCTTGGTGTTCTTCATGCAAGCCGGTTTCGCCATGGTGGAATCCGGTTTCACCCGGGCTAAAAACGCAGCGAACATCATGATGAAAAACATGATGGACCTCGTTGTAGGCTCCATCAGCTTTTGGGCTGTGGGCTTTGGTGTGATGTTTGGCCTGGGCAACAGCTTTATGGGCACCAGCGGCTTTTTTGTGGACCCTTCCAAGGTAGATGCTTATGCATCTCTGGCTTGGACCTCGGTCCCCGTGTATGCTGCCTTTTTGTTTCAGGTCGTGTTCGCGGCTACCGCCGCAACCATTATCTCAGGTGCCGTAGCTGAGCGGATCAAGTTTAGCTCTTATATGATCATCAGCATTTTAATCACCACGGTCGTTTATCCCGTTTCCGGCCACTGGGCTTGGGGCGGTGGTTGGTTGGCCGATGTCGGCTTTCTTGACTTTGCCGGTTCTTCGGTTGTGCATTCCGTGGGCGGCTTTGCGGCTCTGGCTGCTGTGATCATCCTTGGTCCCCGGATCGGCAAATACACCGCCGAGGGCAAGGTAAAAGTGATTCAAGGCCACAACATCCCCATGGCTACCCTGGGCGTGTTTATCCTGTGGATGGGCTGGTACGGCTTTAACCCCGGCAGCACCATGGCGGCAGATGCTTCCATTGGCCTCATCGCCGTTACTACGACCCTGGCCGCAGCTTCTGGCAGCTTTATTGCCTTCTTGGTGACTTATATGATGCACAAACGTGCTGACGTAGGCATGACCCTCAACGGCGCCTTGGCCGGTTTGGTTGGTATTACTGCGGGTTGCGCCAATACAACCCCCGTGGCAGCATTGGCCATCGGTGCAATTGTCGGTGTGGCCGTGTTGGCCAGTGTAGCCCTCTTGGACAAAATGAAAATCGACGACCCTGTTGGCGCGATCAGCGTACACGGTGCTTGCGGTGTCTTGGGCACCCTGTTGCTGGGTTTCTTTCACAGCGAAAAGGGCCTGCTTTACGGTGCCGGGTTCGATTTCCTCAAAGGCCAGATCATCGGCGTTGCAGCCATTGCTGCTTGGGCCTTTGGTTCTGCCTTTATCCTGATCAAAATTCTTGATCTGATGATGGGCATTCGCGTTACCGAAGAAGAAGAAGTAGACGGCTTGGACTTCCACGAGCATGGAGCCTCTGCCTACCCCAATTTTAACATGTCCATGCTGAAGTAAATCTTCGGCTTAACCCTAACAACCTCATTTGGAGTTTTCAATGTTTAAGAGGATGATCACCCTGGCCTTGATCGGCTTGTTCACCGCCACCGGCGTTTATGCAGAAGAAGACACCGCTCATGTTGGCGACAAAATGGCTTCAGAACACCCTGAGACTGAAGGCGAAACCGGCTTTGCCGGTTCTACGCTGGCTGGAGGATATGTGGGTGCCGTTTCCGAATACATCTGGCGGGGTGTACCCCAAACCGACCCCGGCATGAACAGCATTCAAGGCGGAATGGACTGGAAAAGCACTCTGGTTGACGGCCTTGGTTATGGGATTTGGTTGGCTTCGGTTTCCGCCGCTATGGAAACTGACTACTACCTTGCCTACAACGGCTCTGCCGGCGACCTAGGTTATGTGGGCAGCTTGACGCTGTACTCCTATGATTTTGCTGCTTTTAAAGAAGTAGAAAAAACAGCAGGCGAACTGACCCAAGTCACCTTTCAAAAAGAGATTAAATTGGGTGTGAGCTATGCAGGCGCAAGCTTTGCCTACTACCAGGCTCTGGGCGATGATTCCACCTACGGGACCCTGGGCGATGATTCCAGCCCTAGCTTCAACTGGATGGAATTGGCATATTCCACCAGCATTGCCGAAATGCCTTTTAGCATCAATTACGGCTCTGGTTCCTACAACCACCAATGGCTGGCCAGCGGTGTTGACACCGTGCAAAACACCAGCCTCTTGACCTACAGTCTTTCCAAAACCATCAGCAGCAACATCACCGTTTCCTATAACGGAACCAAGGTGCTGGGCAACGTGGACACCGACACGGGTGCAACCGCTTTGGACGACCAGTTTTGGCTGGCAATCAGCTTGGCTTATTAAGGCTAACAACCTGGGGGCCAATTTGGCCCCCCTTAACCTCATTCGAGTTTGAACCATGAAAAAAATCGAAGCCATCATTAAGCCCTTCAAGGTCGAAGCCGTGCGCGACGCCCTGGAGCATATTGGTGTCGTTGGCATGACCGTGAGCGAGGTCAAAGGCTTCGGACGGCAAAAGGGCCATACGGAATTATACCGCGGCGCAGAATACCAAGTGGATTTTGTACCCAAGATCAAATTGGAAATCGCCTTGACTGACGAATTGGCACCCAAGGCCTTGGATGCCATCATTGAAGCAGCCGGCACTGGCAAGATCGGTGACGGCAAGATCTTTGTGTTGAATCTGGAAGAATGTGTGAAGATCCGCACCAATGAACGGGGCGAAGCCGCCTTATAATTTCCCTTCGAGGGCAGTGCAGCTGCACTGCCTTCGGCATTCCCTCTGGTTTGCAAACCAGGAAATTCAACTTTGCTGGCGCAAGCCCAAAATCTAAGGTAAAATATCTCTAGGACTGGGGGGGGGAAGCAAAACCTCACCTAAGGTGCTCCCTTTTTAGTCTAAGGCATCCCGAACGAAAAAAACCAGTAAGGCGGTTTTGCATCGGACGGGTGTTGGCGGCACTCCTGCTGAACCGGGTTTGCCGCCTTTTTTTTGGCTGCCTGTTGCCCCACCCTCCTTGATCAGACTCTTATAAAAAGTTTGTGCCGTTCAGTTTTGCCTCTTGTGGGACTATACAACAAGCCTGCACCCCTTCAGCACAATCAGGCGTGGTTTTGCCAGCGGGCGTTGCCTGCCCTGATCACCTGGGTTCAGGAAACTCTGAGGCTTTTTTTGCAGTTTCCCCTAAGGTAAAACCGCGATCCGCAAGCGGGAAAAACGCAAGCGGGGGTTGCTTGGGTCAACCTGGGCCAGATGCACTTTCACTGCCTGTTCCGGCAGCACATGCACCTCCCAAATTACGCTCTGCCACCCCGGCTTGAGGGCAAAGGTTTGCTTTTGCCCTTGCAGGCTCGCTTGAATTTGGGTTGGCTGCTCCACTTCTAGCTGCAGTTCCAGCTTGACCTTTTGCGGCTGCGCCACCTGCAAAAAAGGCAGCCCTATTGCCATCTCTTTGCCCTCACTGGCCACAAAGGTGACACCGTCTTTTTGGTCAATGCCGGAAAAGCCTTCCAGCGACAACCCCAACGTAGCGAGGTCCACCTCTTCAACCGCCTGCAAAGGGCGCTGTTTCACTAGGCTGAGCTTGCCTTGGGGAATCAGTTCCAAGTCGGCAAAGTTGTGCTGCAAAGGAACCTCGAACTGCTCGACATCACTCAGTTGAAACCTTCCTTGGGTGCTTTTGAAAAAGAAAAAAGGCCGCTGCCGGGGCGACAGATCCCAGGCGTAAAGGCTTCGCCCGCTTAAAACCCTGTTGCCGGACCAAGCCAGCACATGCCGGATCGTGGGGTAGATGTCTCTTAATTGAGCATCTTGCAGGCTTACCTGCAGCGCACCCCCGGCCCCAGGCGGCTTGACCAGCAAGGCGGCTTGGCTGCGGGCCTCGACTTGGTATTTTTTCCAATTCATCATCCCTGGGCGAAAAACCCGTTTTGCCTCTGCATCGTTAGCCCAAACCGGGTCCAGGTTCAAAACCCCGGTATAACCTTCTCCATGATCCCCGTGAATCACGATCAGAGAAGTTTCATATCGCCCCAAACGCCGCAATTCCTGCAAAAAATCCTGCACTAGGCTAACAGCGCAGGCTACCTGGCCTTGGTAGCCCTGGCGTTTTTCTTCCAGGGTCGGCTCTTGGTCGCCCTGGGCAGGGGGGTGGTAGGTGCAATGTTGGTCCATCACGTAGGGGCCATGGGGAATGATGGGATGCAGAAACAGGTATTCCCCTCGCAACTGCCGCTGAGACTCGGTTTCTAAGGCATGCCGCAGCAAAATCGCTCCGGCGTAGGGTTCCATGCCATCGTTGACGGTGCGAGGAATCTGTTTTTCTTGCGGCCCCTGGTTGAGCTGGTCGCCCAGGGCCAAGCCCAGGGTTTTGCCTGCGGCCAGTGCTTCGTTGGTCAGGGGGTTGGGCAGGCTGCGGGCCAAAGAAAGCCTGGCAAAGTCAACAATCTGGGGGTGCTGCAAATAGCTTTTGGTGAGAAACAGCGATTCTGCATCCACGCTTACATCATCGTAAGGGGTAAAAAAGCGGTTTTTTGCCATGCTGGTCCAGCGGTAGCCGTTGGCTTTGGCCTCTTTGGGCAAGCCTTCGTAGCGCGCCTCTACCCAGGCCACTGAGCTGCCTTGCTGGTAAAGGCTGCTGGTCATGATGCTGGTCATGGAAAACAGGGTATAAGGGTAATGGCTATGGGATTGGCGAAACAGGGTAAAGCCGGTAAATTCCGCCTCCAGGTGATGGCGGGTCAGGTGGTCGAGCAGGAAGTCGGTTTGCAGGGCATCCAGCACGATGTGGTAAACATTCGGGCCAGAGCCGATAGCGCTTGGCGTAGCCGCAGCAGACCGGGCAGGGGCAGGGGGCTTGGCAGCGGGAACCTGCACCCAGGCCAGCCCCCCAAAACCCAGGTCCACCAGCAACAGGATGCCCAAAATTAACCCGGCCTGGGGCAACAACCGTTCTGCCCTAAGCCGCCAGCCCAGCCCCAGCAACCCCAACCAGATTGCCAACTCAACCAGGGTCAAAAGCAGGGGTTCATCGGACTTCAGCTCCGTGCCGTCCAGGGCGTGCAGGCTTAAGGGGGCAAAGAGATCGGTCAGCACAACCCCCAAGCCCAACAGCAAAAACCC
>Ga0208373_1005619_pt1 | contig 10364 bp, 7 predicted proteins | sample RifOxyC2_FD_184036 | JGI IMG/M metagenome (GOLD analysis project Ga0208373, IMG submission 184036) | Soil microbial communities from Rifle, Colorado - Rifle Oxygen_injection C2 (SPAdes) | ecosystem: Environmental > Terrestrial > Deep subsurface > Rock core/Sediment | place: Rifle, Colorado... | reverse complement strand
CGGTACCTCCCCTGTTTACTCACATACAGAGAGAGTCCGATACACCTTGGATGGAGATGTACAAGGTCTTCAATATGGGACACAGGTTGGAGTTGTATGTGAACCCGGGCTCTGCAGATGCACTAATAGAGATTTCCGCTAAATATAATATAGATGCAAGGGTGATAGGCAGGGTTGCCATCTCGCAAAGAGCAGAGGTGTTATTAAAAACAGAGTATGGAGAGTTTAATTATGTTCGCTGATTGGTTTAAAAAATCCGGGATTATTCAATTGTTTATAATCTCTGCTTTACTATTTTCGGGATGCACAGAGTCCCGTAGTGTTAAACAGGCAGAAGAGGTAGCTCTCATAACCAAGGCGCTTGAAGATAGCACATCGGTCTATTATGCCAGTTTTAACAGCTACCCCAAAGATCTTAAAAGCTTGCCTATAGGGATGTTTGACTCCGGTACAGGAGGATTGACCGTACTGGAGCAATTTTTAGCAATGGATAGTTTCAATAACAAAACCGGAGAGGAGTCACCGGATGGAGTACCCGATTTTGATGGAGAGGATTTTATCTATCTCGCAGACCAGGCAAATATGCCTTATGGAGTATACTCTTCTCAAAATAAGACAGATTACCTGAGAGAGTTAATAATAAAGGATGCACTTTTTCTCACTACAGGTTCAAAAAGAACCAAGGTGGTGGTAATTGCCTGCAACACAGCGACCGCTTTCGGTTTGGAAGATGTCTCTCGTATGTTACAACAAAGCTCTACAGGCGTTAATGTGATTGGGGTAATTGATGCCGGCGTAGAGGGAGCTATGAGCAAAATATCTCCAAATCAGGGAAGTTTTGCTGTTGGCGTGTTGGCAACTGTTGGAACGATTGCCTCCGGAGGATACGAAAAGAGCATAATCAGATATTCAAAACAGAGGGGATATACTGCAGATATCAGAGTGGTAAACCAGGGGGGAGCCGGTTTTGCAGAGGCTGTGGATTCCGAAGCAGACTATATTTCAAAAAACGCAAAAGAGGTAAGAGATAACTACAGAGGGCCTCGCTTTAGAGACTCATTGGGTATAGACCAAAAGCTGCTCTCTCTCTACAATTTTGATACTAAAGGTAACTCTCTGCTCATAAAAAGGGATAAAAACGGAGAGATTGAAGATATTCAGCTAAACTCCTCCGGGAACTATGCAAGATTCCATATGGTCTCACTTTTAGAGAAGCACAGAGTTAATAACCCTGGAGTTGTAATGAAGAGTATTATTCTGGGTTGTACACACTATCCATATCTTGAAGATACTTTAAGAGAGGTTATAGCAGAGCTTAGAGAGTACTCTCAGGGCGATGTTAAACCATATGAATCCATTATAGACGCCGGAATTGATTTTGTTGATCCTGCTGTAAATACTGCAAAAGAGACATTTAAACTGTTGTATGCACAAAATCTGTTGCGAAAAGAGAGTAACGGGAACAGAGTTAATGCATATATATCTGTACCACATAAAGATGTACCCAAAGAGGCAAAAGATTCAAGCGGAAATCTGATATTCAACTTTAAATATGGCCGCGATACAGGATCTGAGATACCGACGGTAACTATTACCCCTTTTTCTAAAGCTAATATAAACGGGGATAACATTACCAGAATTGAACAGAGATTACCACTTTCGTACTCTCTGATAAAAAATAATATGGAGTAGATGATTTATAAACCGACAATAACACCCGATGAGTTAGAACATCTGCCAGTAGCCGAATTCGATGGTGAGATAGTTGTTGTTAACCAAGTAGATGAAAAGTATCACGAAGCTATAGATTATCTTAAAAATCAAAAGATAATCGGGTTTGATACAGAAACCAGACCATCTTTTACCGCAAATACAAAAAGAAATCTGGTTGCCTTGCTCCAGTTGAGCGGCAGGGAGAGGGCCTATATTTTTCGTCTTCATAATACAGGTATTTTACCGGATTTGGTAAAGATTCTCTCAACATCAAGAACAATAAAGGTAGGAGCAGCCGTTACAGACGACATAAAGGCTCTTCAATACCATACTAAATTTATACCCAAAGGGTTTGTAGATTTACAATCTATAGCATCCAACTGGGGAATTCAGGAGAAAAGCGTCAGAAAGATGGCAGCTATTATCCTCGGCGTAAGGGTCTCAAAGTCTCAGCAACTCTCCAATTGGGAGAGTTCAGATCTCTCTAGTGCCCAAATACATTATGCCGCCATAGATGCGTGGATATGCCAGAAGATGTATCTCAAATTACTGAGTACTCCGGTATTAAAAATGTCTCTGCCCCAAGCGACAACTAAATCTGTATCAAGTAAAAGTCTCTGATTATGTCAAAAATTTATCTCAGAAAGGGCAGAGAGGAGTCCCTTAAACGGTTTCATCCGTGGGTCTTCTCCGGAGCGATAGAGAGTATTGATAAATCTGCAAAAGAGGGAGATATTTTACAGGTATTCTCGTACAACGATGAGTTTTTGGGTTGTGCTCACTACCAGATTGGTTCCATAGCATTACGCATTCTTAGCTTTGACAACTCTGCACTGGAGAGCTCATTTTGGTTCAACCGCATAAGTGAGGCTTACAACCTGCGATGTGCTTTGGGAATTGCCATTAAACCCGGTGAGAGTATGAACTCATCACAAGATAGCCCGGCCACAAACTCCTATAGACTAGTACACGGAGAGGGAGATATGCTACCCGGGCTTATTATAGACTTCTATAATGGTGTGGCAGTAATACAGTCTCACTCCGCCGGTATGTATCTTTCTCGAGATAAAATAACATTGGCCTTAAAAGAGTTATTCGGAAGCAGGCTTAAAGCAGTCTTTGATAAAAGCGCCTCTACTGCTCCTTTTAAAGCAGCCCTCAATTTAGAGGAGGGATATCTATACCAGAGTGAAGATTTCATTGAGAGCGACTGCATAATCAAAGAGAATGGACACCTCTTTAAAGTTGACTGGAGAGAGGGTCAGAAGACAGGTTTTTTTCTGGACCAGAGAGAGAACCGTGCTATGGTCCAGAGGTATTCAAAAGGGAGAAGAGTTCTAAACCTGTTCTGCTATACCGGAGGTTTCTCTGTTTATGCTCTTGCAGGCGGCGCGCTCTCTGTAGATTCTGTTGATAGCTCAGCCAAAGCAATAGAGTTGTTGGAGACAAATATAGAACTTAACAGAGCGGAGATCAACTCCGGGCCCGGTTCAGCTCACAATTCATACTGCACAGATGCCATTGAGTTTATAAAGTCAAAGAGAGAGGGTGCATATGACCTTATAGTTGTGGATCCGCCAGCGTTTGCCAAACACAGAGGCGCGTTGAGTAATGCTTTACGGGCATATCAGAGGCTAAACTACTCTGCATTTACAGCTATTGCCCCCGGGGGTATTATATTCACATACAGCTGTTCACAAGTTGTAGATAAGATCTCCTTTGCTGAGGCTGTTTTTTCGGCAGCTGCACAGAGCGGAAGGAGGGTAAGGGTTATTGACCGACTTACCCAACCGGGAGATCACCCCGTAAATATCTTTCATCCGGAGGGTGAGTATCTGAAAGGGCTGGTTCTTTTTGTTGAGTAGCTCCCGGGCAGGCAAATTCAAATGCTGTTTTTCTTATCTTTGTTTGGAATATAAACTACAAATGATGGAGAAACTGGAGATACCAAAAGGAGATAAAGATCAGATATATAAATCTATAATTCCACAAATTCACGCTCTTATTCAAGGCGAAGAGGATCTATACGCAAATCTTGCCAACGTTGTCGCTGCTCTCAAAGAGGCCTTTGGGCACTTTTGGGTCGGGTTCTATCTTGTAAAAGCTGACTCCTGTGACTATGGTAAAAAATTGGTTCTGGGGCCATTTCAGGGACCGATTGCCTGTACCAGAATAGCTTATGGCAAAGGTGTGTGTGGGACAGCCTGGAAAGAGAGATCTACGGTTGTGGTTTTTGATGTAGAGCAGTTCCCGGGGCATATTGCCTGCAGTTCTCATTCAAGGTCAGAGATTGTAGTTCCAATATTCAGTGGCTCAGAGGTATTTGCAGTTCTGGATATAGACAGCACCGAGCTTGGCTCATTTGACGATACTGATGCTAAATATTTAGAACAGCTATTTCCACAAGGCTATTGGGACTCTTATCAATTTTCACTCTAACAACCAATTCAATGAGAATACAACTGATTTCAGGGATATTACTATTAGCATCTTTTACCATCTCCTGTAACAGGGAGAGTGTTAAGATTCCCGCCGATGCTGGAGTAAGCAGAGAGCTTGCAACTTTCAGGAGAGAGTCACTATCTGCAATTGAGTATGACCTTCACTTCTCTATACCTGCTCAAAAAGAGGCTCAAATTGACGCAAAGTCCAAAATCACTTTTGAAATTAAGAGTAAAAACCCTGTTATACTGGATTTTAAACCCTCATACGAGATTGATGGCAAGATTCCATTTGTGACCTTTATAAACGGAAAGCGAAGAGAGGTTAAATATGAGAATGAACATCTATTCATCCCTGCCCGGTTTTTAGTAAAGGGTAAAAACTCGGTAGAGATTGAGTTTCGAGCCGGAGAGCAATCTCTAAACAGACGAAGCGATATGCTCTACACTCTGCTGGTTCCCGACAGGGCCAGAACTCTCTTCCCCTGCTTTGACCAGCCGGATCTTAAAGCAAACTACACACTCTCACTTGAGATCCCATTAGGTTGGGAGGCGGTGGCAAACGGAAAGATGACATCATCCGATACTTTAAAGGAGAGGGTGCAGATGAATTTTTCAACTACCGAACCAATCTCTACATATCTCTTCTCTTTTGTGGCCGGTAGATTTGAGAAGATAATGCAGAGCAGAGGATCCAAAGAGATAAACATCTATCACAGAGAGAGTGACCCAAATAAAACAGCACAATTTGAAACTATCTTTAATCAGATTTATGGCTCTTTGGAGTGGCTGGAGGAGTATACAGGAATTGAGTACCCATTTACAAAATACGATATAGCAATTGTTCCGGGGTTTCAGTACGGAGGTATGGAGCATATGGGAGCAACACTCTATTCAGACAGAACGATGTTTCTGGATAAAAGTGCAACTATTTCGGAAGAGCTAAACAGAGCTAAGCTTATTGCCCACGAGACAGCCCATATGTGGTTTGGTGACTTCGTTACAATGCCCTGGTTTGATGATGTTTGGACTAAGGAGGTGTTTGCCAACTGGTTTGCATCTAAAATTGTATCCCCAATGTTTCCGGATATTAACCACCGACTCAATTTTTTAAATAGTTACTTTCCTGCCTCTTATGCGGAGGATAGGAGCGCAGGTTCAAATCCTGTCCTGCAACAGCTGGATAATCTAAACAATGCAGGGCTTGTCTATGGAAACATAATCTATAACAAGGCTCCAATTGTGATGGACAAACTGGTTAACAAAGTAGGGGAGGAGAGCTTCCGCCGGGGGATAAGGGAGTATCTCAGAAGATATGCATACTCTAATGCATCCTGGGATCAGCTTATATCTATTCTTGACTCTCTCTCTGAGGAAGATCTCACACAGTGGAGCAGTGTCTGGATAAAGGAGAGGGGGATGCCTCATATCACGGTAGATTTTTCCGGGGATTCAGTTATCTACAGCCAAAGCGATCCTCTGGGAAGAGGTTTGAAGTGGGATCAGCGGTTGGTATCTGAGGTAGTTCCAAATTCCGACGGAATGGGTTACGGCCTGTTTGTGTTAGATTCTGCTATCTCCGAAAAAGTTCTGAATCTGTTATCTTCAAACGGATTAAAGGATGATGTCACAAGGCTTTCAACCATAATCAATCTATATGAAAACCTTGAAGCGGGGCATATAAGTGCATCTCAATTTGTATCTGCAATCTCATCATATTTAAAAAGTGAGCAAAACCCATTAATCTTCTCCAGGGTTGTGGGATATCTTGGGAGCGATATTTTGAGGGAGCACTTTTTGCAGATAGAGACTCTTCTTTGGAATCTACTCTCCAACTCGCCAAATGCTCAGTTTCGCTCAATGGCATTTAGCTCTTACATCAATATAGCTACATCTGCAGATGCCTCTTCAAAATTGTACCAAATATGGAGCTCTCCACAGCTATTTAAAAAGGTAAAGGTGGGTGAGAGGGATCTTATGAAGCTCACATATGAGTTGGCTATCAGATACCCCGATAGATATAATCAGATAAAAGGTATCCAGAGAGCCAGACTATCCGGAGATGACAGAAAAAGGGAGTTTGATTTTATATACCCCGCTCTATCTTCAATAAAGAGTGTAAGGGACTCTGTTTTTAACTCACTCTTATGCGAGCAGAACAGGGAGGTAGAGCCCTGGGCTGCATCTGCCCTGAGTTATTTAAATCATCGTCTAATACAGGAGCGCTCTTTGGAGTACATACGTCCTGCTCTTGACATTATTGAACAGATTCAAAGAACGGGAGATATATTCTTCCCATCTAACTGGTTGAGGGCTCTTCTTGGGGGGCACAGCTCTACTGCGGCTAAAGAGATTGTAGCCCAGTTCCTTAACGAGAGAGGTGATTTACACCCTATGCTTAAGCTAAAAGTTTTACAACAGTCACACCATCTTAACAGATAGATGAAAAACCAGACAAAGGCTTTAATAATGGGAGGGTTTGTGGTCCTTTTCTGGACCACGGTAGCAACTGCATTTAAGATTGCCCTTGCAGATATGAGTTATATAATGCTTCTGCTAATTGCATCATTAACAGCTTTGCTGGTATCTTTTGGTGAGATTATACGATCCGGTAAGCTTAAGGAGATAGCAATATTTTTTAAAAACGGGAGCTCGGTTTTAAAGGGGGCTATGCAGGGTTTTTTAAACCCCTTTCTATACTACCTGATTCTTTTTAAAGCCTACTCACTTCTTCCGGCACAGATTGCTCAGCCTCTTAACTACTCCTGGCAGGTTGTTTTAATAATAATGATGGCCCTATTTTTTAAACAGAGATTGAAGTGGCTGCAACTTGTAGGAGTGTTGGTGAGCTTTGCCGGAATAATTATGCTATCTGCAAACAATGCAGCCTCTGCAGATGGCAAGCTCTCACTGTTAGGAATCATATTGGCTCTTGGAAGTGCTTTTGTATGGGCATCTTACTGGATCTCTAAAATTGATTCAAAGGAGGACTCCTCTGTATCACTCTTTGTCAATTTTCTCTTCGGTTCGCTCTATCTTGTTGTTATAAGCCTCTTTATACCAATGGAATTGCCCTCATTAAAACCTCTTTTTGCAGCTGTTTACGTAGGGTGTTTCGAGATGGGAATCACTTTTATTCTCTGGGGAAAAGCTTTGAATTTAGCTACCAACAGGGTTACATTAGCTCAGATAACATACCTCTCACCGGTTCTATCCCTTCTGTTAATCCATTTTATATTGGGAGAGAGTATCGGTCTGTTGACAATTGCAGGTCTTTTCTTTATAATGGGCGGTATTCTGCTTAGCAATTTGAAAAAGGGGTGAATCTTCCCGATTCTCATTTTGCTGATTAAAAAAAATCGTTATCTTTGCAAGCTCAAATTGGTACCCTGGCCGAGCGGTTAGGCAACGGTCTGCAAAACCGTCTACAGCAGTTCGATTCTGCTGGGTACCTCACAAAAAAGGCCGGGTAACTACCCCGGCCTTTCCCACTTAACTATTAACCACTAACTCAACTAACCAAATCTCCCGCCTCGTTTAATATCTCTCGCCTCTAACCTAACTATAATCCGGGAAACAAACACCTACCGGACTATTTTTTATAATTGTCTGCACCTGTCTCAAGGAATGTTATAAAAGCCTGAATGTCCAGGTTATAACCTCTTGGAGCTGTAAGGTGTGCCTCTGTTGCAGGGTCAATAATGGCATAATAGGGTTGTGCATTAACACCATATTTTGACATTGCAAGATTTGCATTTATTTTTCCTATACTTTTTAATACTCTTCCGCTTTCGGTAGTAATCCAATCCTTCTCCTGAGCGTTTGTCTTATCATCTGCATAAAGAGCAAGCAGAACGAAGCGCTCTTTAAGCAATTTTAACACTTGAGGGTCTGACCACACTCTGGCCTCCATCTCACGACAGTTTACACAACCGTGTCCGGTAAAGTCTACAAACAGCGGTTTCCCTACCTTTTTTGCGTACTCTATAGCTTCACTATACTCAAAGAATCCCTCAAGACCGTGAGGCAGATGTAAGAAATCACTATATTTTGGTTTGAATCCCAGATCATTGTTAAAAGTAGAACCTGAACTCTCACCTGAGGTGCCTGACACTGTGATGGATTTAAGATCGTTAAGCTGTGCACTCTGGAAATCCTGACTGCTCATAGGAGGCATATATCCGGAGAGACCTTTAAGTGGTGCTCCCCACATTCCCGGTATCATATAGACTACAAAAGAGAATGTAATAATCGAAAGAGCGAGTCTTTTAACTGTAATGTGCTGCTCCGGTGTATCGTGTGCAAATCTTAGCTTGCCCAGCAGATAGAAGCCCATAAGGGTAAAGGTTACAATCCAGATTGCAAGATAGATCTCCCTGTCCAAAAGACCCCAGTGGTAGGTTTGGTCTGCTACGCTCAGGAATTTGAAACCGAGGGCAACCTCGATGAATCCCAGAACAACCTTAACAGAGTTGAGCCATCCGCCCGATTTTGGAAGATCTTTTAACAGTGAAGGTGCAAAAGCAAATATTGTGAATGGAAGCGCGAATGCTGCCGAGAAGGCGAACATTGTTATGATTGGTTCCCAGATCTCTCCCTGGGTAGATTTTATTAAAATTGTTCCTACAATAGGTCCTGTGCAGGAGAAAGAGACCAGCACAAGCGTTAAGGCCATAAAGAAGACCCCTATGTAACCACCTTTATCCGATTTGGAATCTGTCTTGTTTACAAGCCAGCTTGGCAGGACGATCTCAAATGCCCCAAAGAAGGAGGCTGCAAAGATCATGAAGATTAAAAAGAAGAGAACATTTGGTACCCAGTGCGTGGCAAGCCAGTTAAAAATATCTGCAGTTACAGCCTCGCCACCTGCAAAATATGTGATCAGGATTATTGCTGCAATAGGTAGTGTATATAATAGAATGATTGAAGCTCCAAAAAATGAGGCCATAACCCTTCCGTTTGCAGATTTTTTCTTTGCAGCCTTAGGGTCGTCAGAATCACTATTAGCATTGGATTGGCTGTTCTTAAGGAAAAAGGATACAGTCATAGGAACCATTGGAAATACACAAGGTGTAAGTAGTGCAACAAAACCCCATATGATAGCCTCGATAATTACTCCCCAAATAGATTTACGAGCTGGTTCATCCCGGGGAGCAGATGCCAACTCTTCAGAGGGGGAAGATATTGTCTCCCCTTCTGTTTGTGCAGGTTCAACAACCGCAGGCACAGCCTCTACAGCCACTGCCTGCTCTTTAACCTCTTCTGTAATAGGTTTGTTTCCGCTATTTACAACCGGCTTAGCCGATGCCGGAGCCTGTGTCGAAGTTGCGGGTGCAGCAACAGCCTTTTTACCGGCACCCGGTAATTTTATGTTGAACTCCTTCTCTGTTGGAGGAAGGCAAGACTGGTCGTCACACGCCTGCCACTCAATTATTGCTAAAATTGAGACAGAATCAGGTGATGTTACCTTAATTTTTTGGGCAACAATAACATTCTCTTCGCAAATACCAATCTCCATACCGAACATCTCGTCAAACTTGGTTTCATTAACCAGGATGAGGTCATTGACTGTTGTATTTTGCGGCTGCAGAAAGCCTACCCTATTTTTGAGGTAGGATATCAAGCACACTATGATGCCATCATGAAATATCTGAAAGAATTTGCCAACCTGCAAGTGGTCGGCCGCAGCGGCAAGTTTAAATATTTCAACATGGATCACGCCATGGAATCCGGGATTGAAGCGGCAAACACCATAATCAGCAAAACTGTTACGACAAAACATCTCCGTGAAGCAAGCCGATCAGATCCCCGCCTCAGCACCAACCTTGCCTCACAAATACAATCATAACTGGCCAGGTAACAAGATTTCATGAAATGTACGCTGATCATCCCGGCCTGGATTCCTGAAGATATCTTCTCGCAGAAAACCGCCGGATCCCAGATCAACTACTGGCAACCCCTGGGTACGCTCTATGTTGCCGCTGCCCTGCAGCAGGCCGGTCATGAGGTGCGCTTCTTAAACGGCGCCTTTATGACCCATAACGAAATCATGCAGGAACTTCTAAAAAGCAAACCTGATTGTATCGGCCTTTACTCTACAACCTTTGGCTGGAATAAGGCCAGGCATGCCGCCCAGGAGATCAAGAGCAATCTTGGTGATATCTTTATCGCCGCGGGTGGACCTTTTCCCATCGCCATGCAGGAGGAGTG
>Ga0208373_1005618_pt1 | contig 10365 bp, 12 predicted proteins | sample RifOxyC2_FD_184036 | JGI IMG/M metagenome (GOLD analysis project Ga0208373, IMG submission 184036) | Soil microbial communities from Rifle, Colorado - Rifle Oxygen_injection C2 (SPAdes) | ecosystem: Environmental > Terrestrial > Deep subsurface > Rock core/Sediment | place: Rifle, Colorado... | reverse complement strand
GGCCGTCAATGTAAATCTTGCCGCCGCCCAAATCGTAATTTCTTAACAGCAGATTGACTAAAGTGGATTTGCCGGCTCCGGAAGGCCCGACCAAAGCCACTCTTTCTTTGGCCTTAATCAATAAATTTAAATTAAAGAAAATTCTTCGGGTCTTCTGATAACTGAAGTTGACCTTCTTGAATTCAATTTCCCCCGACCCGACTTTCAGCTCGGCGGCGTTTTTGACGTCCTGAATTTCGTGGGGCGTTTCCAGAATTTCCGTCATCTCGTTGGCGTCGGCCAGGTGTTCAAAGTAATGTCTGATGACCCGGCCGAAATTCCACAAACGCATAAAAATCGTCAGAATATAAGCCTGGACCAAAACAAAATCGCCGAGGCTAAAGCGCCCCTCTTGCCACAATTTAACGCCGAAATAGAAAATCCCGATTTCCAGGGCGATCGTTAATCCCCCCTGAATCGCCTCAAAAATATTGTTTAAATTCCAGCTAAACAGCTGTAGCCGGCGCCAGTAATCAACGGTCTGGCCGAAGCTGATTATTTCCCTCTGATAACCGTTAAACAATTTAACGTTCTGATGATTGGTAATGGTATCGGCCAGAGCGCCGGTGATTGCCGAATCGGCTTCGCTCTTTTTAAGGTCGTGCTTTAACTTGTAAAAACTGAAAAGCAGATTAACTATCAGAAAAATAATTACCCAGGCCACCACCATCAATCCGACAATTTTAATGTTAACGAATAAAATGATGAAGATAAAAATCAAATTAACCGCCAGCTGCAGAAATTCAAAAAAGAAAGCGTCGGTAATGCCCGTAAAAGCCTTGGCATAACGGTTAACCTTCTTAACCAGCGAGCCGATGAAAGTATCGTTGAAAAAAGAAATGGCATGGCGATGGATATAAGCGAAACAACTGCCGTACAAATCATGCATCACTCTGGCCTGAAAATAGGTGGTGATAAAAGTGGATATTCTCCAAAACAGCCAGCTGATCAGATAAACCGCCAGAATTTTCATTAAAATGGCAATCAATAAACCGGCCCGGGCAGTCGTGGGCTCGCCTTGAGACAAAATATTAAAAAAGTCCCGATAAAAAAGAGGCGGGATAATATTGCCCAAAGCCGCCAAAACCGTCGTTAAAACAATCGTCCAAAAGGCGAGTTGGTGTTTCTTGGCATGCCGCCAAAAAATCTTAATGGTTTTTTTACTGAAATCTTTCATAAAAAATAAAAAAGGGTCAACAAAATAAAGCCAAAAAGAGGCTGGCACGGGCGACCCTCTATATAATAAGACGGAAAAAACCTCCTTTTGTTACAAAAAAACTGACTTTGCCAAGGAATAAGTCAGGTTTTCACCTATTAAGTATGCCCTACCGTAAAAGGGCATGATTGGAAGTTCCTGAAACGGAAGTCTGGCCACATTTAAAAGCTACTAGCAAGTAAAGATTGCTCCTTTCTAACTCGTAGCTAACAAGTTTCGGCCGATGGGTATTCGCAAGAACAGGCCACGACCTATCCTTATTGAATTCCCTTTCCAAAAGGGTTGTAGAGCTCCAATCCGCCGCATGGGTAGGGCAATTTAATTATAGCATATTAAAAAAGAGAAGCAAATATAGTATAAAAAACCGTTCTCTAAAGCGAGAACGGTTTCAGTTTAACAAGGAAATCAAACTCCAACTACCAGGGCCGGTCCTTAAGATTTTCCCAGTCGTAAGCCTGACCGTTGTCAGTTGATGGACCACTCTGGGGCTGAACCGGAACGCTCCCCTGCTCTTCTTCTTTCTGATGAGTCATCTGTCCTCCTTAAAATGACTGATGTTTTTTCTTTGCGCGGAAATTCAGGCCTTAAAATTTTTGTTTAAAAGCTGAAATTTCTTCACAAACCCCGCCCAAGGCGGGTTCAATCAAAAAAAGCCACCTGATTTGGTGGCTAAATTTTAGATTTTATTAAAATTATCTAACCACCAGTCAGCTAGCTAAAAAAGAAAAAGAAACCAAAATTGTTTTGGACCAAATTCCGAATATTCCCGTTGGTTTCTTGCTTAGTCATGGTGGTTATAAACAGTTTAACAAACTGTAAAAAATTGTCAAACTATCCCTTAAATTCGCTTTCGTAGACCATTTCCCAGTTGCCTTTTATGTAATCAAACAGCTCCTCGTCGTTAAAAAACCTTTTAATTTCCTTTTCTGCCGTTTCCAGGGAATCGGAAGCGTGAACCAGATTCCAGTTGGTCATGGCCAAATCGCCGCGGATGGTGCCGGCATCGGCCTCAATCGGCTGGGTGGAGCCGACAATAATCCTTACCGCTTTGATGACTTCGGCGCCTTCCAGAACCATCAGCAAAACCGGCGAACTTTTCATGAATTTCTTTAAGTTGCCGAAAAACGGCTTGTCTTTATGATGCTCGTAATGTTCCTCCAGCTTTAAATCGTCCAGTTCCATCATTTTCAGGCCGACAATCTTTAAGCCTTTTTTTTCAAACCGGGTGATAATCTCGCCGATTAAACTTCTCTGGAGGGCGTCCGGTTTTAATATGATTAACGTTTTTTCCATAATGCTATTTATTTAAAAATTCTTTAACTTTTTTGACTACCTCGGACGGCGTCAGGTTGGCCTTAACCAGATAACCCACGGCCCCGAGTTTTTGGCCCTTGTCCACGTCTTCGTTCTGGCCCAGATTGGTCAGTAAAACCACCGGAATGTCTTTAGTGGCCTCATTGGCCTTTAATCTCTTTAAAACCGAGAAACCGTCCAGCTTGGGCATGATAATATCCAGCAGAATCAGCTCCGGCTTTTCCTCGGCCACCATTTTAAGGCCCGCTTCTCCGTCCAAAGCTTTCCTGATTCTAAAACCCTCGTTCTTAAACTTGGTCTCGTACATGTTGGCTAGGACTTCTTCGTCTTCAATCAACAGGATATTGGATTGTTTTTCCGCCATAACCGTTAAATTAATAATTGTAGGTATCATAACAAATTCGGCTAAAAAATCAAGATGGGCGCAAATAGTTTCCACCAAAGGCGGACAGGCGCGAATAACTCGCAAATGACACGCAAACATCTGCGAGTTATCTGTGTGCCATTTGCGAACAATTTGTGTCATTTATTTATATAATCTAAATCCGTGCCGCCGGTTACAAAAACAACGTCGCCCAGCTCGTCCGTCCTTAATATTTCAGTTCCCAGCCGCTGGAGCCTTTTGATTATCCTTCTGGAAGGATGGCCGAATTTATTGTCCCTACCTACGGAAATAACGGCGTAATCAGGACTTACCGCCCGTAAAAATTCTTCGCCGGACGAAGTCTCGCTGCCATGATGTCCGATTTTGATGACTTGGGAATTAAGACTGACGCCTGAAAGTCCAAGAATTTCTTCCTCCCCCGCTTGTTCCAAATCGCCGGTAAATAAAAAGCTGATCTGGCCGTAAACCAGCCGGCTGACGATGGAACTGTTGTTTAAATTTTCCATTTGTTGATTGGTTAAATCGTCAACCGGATAAATGATGTTCAGTTCAGCTTGGCCAAAAACAAAATTCTGGCCGGCCCGGGCAATCTTTAAATTAAGGCCCTTGTCTTTGATGACTTGGAGCCATTTGAGATAATTGTCCGTAGGCTGCAGCGCGCCGGTGTATAAAATCTGTTTGACCTGGTATTTTTCCAGAACCTGAATCAGCCCGACCAAATGATCGTCGTGCGGATGGGTTAAAATCATCAAATCAACGGTCCGGTCGTAAAAAGGCAGGGCTTGCCCCAGCTTGGCGGCTAAAACGTTATCCGGCCCGCCGTCAATGATGACGTTCTGACGCGACGGCGTCCTGATTAAAACGGCGTCACCCTGGCCGACGTCAAAAAAATAAACCTTGAGCTGGCTGTCTCTAATCGCCAACCAAACAACCGCGGCCATCAGCAACAAAATAATCAATAAACCTGCCAAAATTTTAATCAATTTTTTCATGAAGTTCTTTTTTGATTTTTAAAAATAATGAAACCGATGAACAAATAGCCGGCCGCCATAAAAATCCAATGAAGGCCGGGCAAAGGCGTTGAGGCGAAAGCCAGGCCGCCCAAAATTTCCGTCAGTTTTAAAACATAAGTCAAAATAATCCAGGAAACATAACCGATTACTTGGCCGAGCGGCAGCCAGATTAAACCGCCCACGACCGCCAAAAAACCGACGGCCATGTTCAGCGGGATAATCGGCAGAATCAGCAGATTGGCCGGCAAGGCTAAAAAGGAAAACCGTCCGAACTGAAAAATAATCAAAGGGGCGGTTAAAATAATGGCCGAGAGGGTGGTGGTAAAAGATTCCCTCAATCCAAAAGTTTGGGGCAACCGAGTCGTATATTTTTTTAACCGGGGCGCCAGATAAATCAAACCGATGGTGGCCAAAAAAGACAGCTGAAAACCGGCGTCCCAGATTAAAATTTTGGGATTAAATAGTAGCATCAACAGGCAAACCACGGCCAAAGTATTGCGCATTTTGGCCGCCCGGCCGACGGTCTGGGCCGTTAAAACCACCAGACCCATAAGGCCGGCCCGCACGATGGAAGCCGGCGAACCGGTAATGACGATGAAAAAGACAATGCCCAAAACAATCAGCCAGAAAGCTTTAACCCGCGACAAGCCCAGACCGATGAAAATGTTGGTTAAAGCCACGGCAATGATGGTGATGTTATAACCGGAAACGGCAATGATGTGAGTCACGCCCGTTTTGTTGAAATTTTCCAGCACTTCTTCGGGCAGGCCTTTTTTGGCGCCCCACAACAGGCCGCCCAGAAACGAAGCCTGGGGCTCCGGCAAAATCTGACCGCTGGTTTGAACGATTTTGGCTTTGATTTTAAAAACCGTTGACTTAAACCAATTACCCCGGCCGACGTCAATTTTTTCAATCCGGCCGTTATAACACAGTGAATAAATTCCCGACAAAGCCAAATATTTCTCATAAGCAAAATCTTCTATTGGTTCAGGTTCAACCAGCCGGCAATCAATTTGCAAAACGTCGCCGTAATCATATTGGGGATATAAATCCGTTTTAATCAAAACCCTGCCTTCAACTTTTTTGACTTCGGAACCGACTTTCAACTCCCGGCTCTCAACCTTCAATTTAACGTGGTCTTTTCTGACGTCCGGCTCGTCCAAAACCAGGCCCTTAAAACTGACGGACTGGCGTTCGTAAAATTCTACCTCCGGCTGGTTATTGTAAAAAGATAGGTGACGTTCATCTATTTTGGGAATTGATAATTGATAACGGGCGAGGCCAAAGACAAAAAACAAAGAGCAAAGGGCAAAGAAAAACGGCAATGACTTGGGTTTGCTAAAAATTAAAACGATGATGCCGGCCAAACCCGTAAAATACAAAACCAGCCAGCCGATAAAAACAAAAGAGGCCAGGCCGACGCCTAAGATAAAGGCTAAACAGGCGTAAAATACCAGCTGTGATTTTCTGAACATAAATAATAAAAAACAGAGCAATCCTACGAAGCCTTGGCGAAGTAGGATGACCCTGTTTTTTTATATCTGATTTATTTTATTCTATTTCATATTCGTTATTCGGCAAGTCGTTGATTTTAATCCCCCGCTCTTCCAATTGCCGGCGAAGTTCATCGGCCTGATTAAAATCCTTGTTAAGCCTGGCCCGCTGGCGTTCGGCCATCAACCGCTTAACTTCGGCCGGCAATGCCCGCGGCTCTTTATACTGGTTTAAACCCAGGCCTAAAACTTTGTCAAATTCAATGATGGTTTGGCGTTTCTTGGCGGCCGGCTTGTCTGACTTTAATAATTCCTGAACCACGGCCAAAGCCGCCGGCGTGTTCAAATCGTCATTTACGGCTTGAGTAAATTTTCCCAGACAATTGTGGCAAGCCTGGCCCGGCAGGCCCAAACCGGAAATCACCCTGATTAAATTATCATAACCGTTTTGAGCCGCCTCTAAAGCTGGCCAGGAAAAATTCAGCTGGGTCCGGTAATGAGCCTGTAACACAAAATATCTGTAAGCCAGCGGACTAATGCCTTTATCTTTTAGCGTCTGCAGGGTAATGAAATTACCTTCGGACTTGGCCATCTTGCCTTCGTTGATGACTAAAAATTCACCATGCAACCAGTAGCGGACTGACTCCCCATTGGTCAATCCCCAATTTTGCGCGCGCTCGTTGGTGTGATGGACCGGAATATGATCAATGCCGCCGGTATGAATGTCAAATTGCTTGCCCAGATTTTTCAGACTGATGGCTGAACATTCCAGATGCCAGCCCGGAAAACCTTTGCCCCAGGGGGAATGCCATTCCATTTGACGTCGCGAAGCGACGTCATCCTGAACGGAATCGAAGGATCTCCCATTCGGATAGCTGAACTTCCATAAGGCGAAATCGGTTGGGTTTCTTTTTTCCCGATTGACTTCCACCCGCGCGCCTGCTTTTTGCCCTTCTAAATTTAATCTGGCGAGTTTGGAGTAATCCGGATATTTGGCCGTATCAAAATAAATCCCGTCGGAAATTTTATAGGTCAAGCCTTTTTTTTCCAATTTTTTGACGAACTTGATTTGCGCTTTGACGCAGTCCGTGGCTCTGACCCACTGATGAGGCTCTTGGATGTTTAAATCACGCAAATCCTGGCGAAAAGCCCGGGTGTAAAATTCGGCGATTTCCCAGACGGATTTGCCTTCTCTGGCCGCGCCTTTTTCCAGCTTGTCTTCGCCGGTATCGGCGTCGGAAGTAAGATGGCCGACGTCGGTGATGTTCATCACTTGTTTGACTTTATAGCCGTTGAATTCCAGCGTCCGGCGCAAAACGTCCTCAAACACGTAAGTCCTTAAATTGCCGATATGGGCAAAGTTATAAACCGTGGGCCCGCAGGTATATAAAGAAACTTTACCCCTTTTTAAGGGCTTGAATTCCTCTTTGGAACGGCTTAGGGTGTTGTATAAATAAACTCCGGGCATAGGCTTATTTTACCCCGCGCCAATTTTAAAATCAATGTTATTTATTTTGTCAGAAACTAAAAATCCTCTCAACCCTGATGAGAGGATTTTAAAAAATATGTAATTAAATCAATTTTCTTTCCAGATTAACCAGCCGCTTTTCAAAATCAATAAATTTTAAATCATGGCTTCTGACCAATTCCAAAATGGTAAAGCAAATGGACTCCAAACGCTTAAAACCCTTTTCCATTCGGCTTTCCAGTTCGTCAAAACGCCTATCCACGGCTTCAAAACGCCTGTCCACGGCTTCAAAACGCTGGTTAACCTCTTCTCTAAAGCTATCCGCATCCGATTTTAAGGCGGTAAAATATTCCTCCAGTTCTTTTTTACTCATAGTTTCTTCGGTTTTTGACATAAGAGTCTAATTTAATAATAAATTGACCCTGTTTAAATATACTAAATTATCGTCAAAATTAAGTCAAATATTTACCTTGTCCGGTTTAATCAACGAGATGATTTATTTGACCCGGCTCTTTAAATAGCTGTCAATGAATCCGTCCAGCTCGCCGTCCAAAACCCTGTCCGGCTCATGCTCTTCGTAATCGGTCCGGTGGTCTTTGACCATTTTGTAAGGATGCAGAACGTAGGAGCGGATTTGGTTGCCCCAAGACGCTTCGGTGAATTCGCCGCGCAATCTTTGACGCTCTTCCTCAACCTGGGCTTCTTGATAGCGGACCAGCTTGCCTTTTAAAATTTTCAAAGCGGTGGCCTTGTTTTGAGACTGGCTTCTTTCGTTTTGGCAGGAAGCCTTGATGCCGGTCGGCAAGTGCGTGATTCTGATGGCCGAATAAGTGGTATTGACGCTCTGGCCGCCATGGCCGGTTGAAGTATTGGCTTCAATTTTTAAATCTTCATCTTTGAATGCCGCTTCCGTTTCGGATTCTATTTCCGGAATCACTTCCGCCATGGCAAAAGAAGTATGCCGGGCTTTATCGGCGTCAAACGGCGACAGGCGCACCAAACGATGCACGCCGCTTTCGGACTTAAGATAACCGTAAGCGTTATGTCCCCTGATTTCCACGGCCACCGATTTAAGTCCGGCTTCGCCGCCTTTGGACTGGTCCAGAATTTTAACCGGCCAGTTTTTCTTTTCGCAAAACCTTAAATACATCCTTAACAGCATTTCGGCCCAATCCTGGGCGTCGGCTCCGCCAGCGCCGGCGTAAATGGACAAGACGGCATGGTGGCCGTCATATTTGCCGTTTAAGACGGTAGCCGTTTCCAGTTTATTAAACTGGCGTTTTAAATCGTAATATTTATCCTCTATTTCTTTTCTTAAATTGACTGACTGGTCTTGTTCGTCTTCCCTGGCGATTTCCAAAACGGATTCCAGCTCGCCTTCCATTTCCCGCCAGCCTTTTATTTCTTCTTTCAAATCAGCCACTGTTTGAGAAATCCATCTGGCCCGCTCCTGATTGCTCCAAAAATCCGGCTGGCTCATTTCGCCTTCCAGGCTTTTAATCTCGCTTTGTTTGGAATTTAAATCAACCCGGCCCTTAAACTCCCGAACCTTGAATAATAATTCCTCAATTTTTTCCATCAGTTCTTTCATAGGCCTATTTTATCAAATCTAATCATTATCCGCGAGCTATTAACGGATTATCTGCGCGCTATCCGCGTATCTTATTGAAATTTATATTATTTTTTACCTAATCTTAGCCAAAAACATTGATTTTATCTTGACAAAATTATCTATTTATGATATTATGCCAATATAATAAATCAAATAAAAATAAGGCTTTAATTAAAGCCTTGTAGATAAACATTAATAATTAAACTAATAAATATTATGAATTTTGAAAATCCTAGGCAAACTCCTAAAGAACTAAGAGAAAAACAGGAAAGAATGGTGGAAAGCGGCGAAATCGGCATGCGCCATGACGTCAATGAAGGCGCCATGGGTATGAGGCCCGACCTAAAACAGGCAACCGACGAGGTTGTTAAACAAGCCAGGGAAATTGCCGGAAAACGCATTTTAAAACCTGAAGAATTAAGTCCGGTCGCCGATTTCCTCTTAAAGGAAGGTAAAATTACCGTTAAAGAGGTAGGCGATAATTTCATTATTCAGTCAGCTTTTGAACAATTGACTGAAGAGGAACGGGCCAAAGCGCTTGGCGTTGAAGAGATTGAACAGGTTGAAAAACTTGCCGCTTAATAAAAATATATAATTTTTACCCCCGCCGACTCGGCGGGGGTTTTTATATCCAAAAATTTTCTGTTTTATCAGCCGGCAGGCCGGGCACCCGTTCCTGCTGTTCGAAAAAAGGATTTTTGAAATATTTGGTTTTTTCTTGATTCATAGTTTTTAGGTTAAAAAAAGGCTTTTTTATACAGCCTTAAGTTAAATATAATGCTATTTATAATTTTTGAAAATATCCTGATAGGGATCCAAATTGCCTTTTTGGCCGTTAAGCAAATCGATTATCCCCTGGTTCTGATCGGCGCCGCCATTGCCCAAAAGGCTCTCCAAATTGGACAAGTTGTCCAGGCCGCCCGGAATTACCCGGTTAATCGTGGCATCAAGAATCTCCGGCAGATAGATGACTCCTAAAATCAGCGGGCCGAGCACTAATAAAATGCTGATGGTGCTCATAATCCGGCCCCAAAGGATGTACTTTTTTACCTTTTTCTGAATTTCATAAATCTCTCTGGCATAGGCCAGATTTTTTTTAAGCAATTCTTTAATCTGCTCATCGCTGGTTTGATTTTCCGCCATATGATTTTGCCGTTTTGGCTTTGCCCAGCTTGCCCCGCCGCTTCAGCAGGCTGTTTAATTCTTTTTGAAAAGTCTTAACGTCTTCAAAGGCCCGGTAAACCGAGGCAAAGCGGATGTAGGCCACCTTGTCAAAACTCTTTAATCTGTTCATGACTATCTCGCCCAGAGCCGAACTGGTAATTTCATCTTTTTTGCGTTTTTGGATGTCCCGTTCAACGGTGTTAACCAGCTGCCTGAATTTCTCCAGGGTGTAAGGCCGTTTCTCCAAAGAACGTTTTAAGCCTTTTTCCAGTTTTTCCCTGAAGTAAGGCTCTTTGCTGCCGTCCCGTTTAATGACCACCAGGTTTAAAATTTCTATCTGCTCAAAAGTGGAAAAACGGAAACCGCACTTCTGGCATTCGCGCCGCCTTTTCACCATCATGCCGTCTTCGGTCAGGCGTGAATCGTTAACTTTGGTGTCGTAAGTCAAACAAACGGGGCAACGCATAGTTTAATTATAAATTTTAAATTATAAATTTTAAAACTACTTGCCGATTTTCTTTCTGATAAAAGCGGGGATGTCCAGTTCTTCCTCTTCTTTGGTTTTGGGCGGCAGTTCCACTTTATCGGGCTCTATCTTTCTGGCTTTTTTGGAAAAAATAGACCTGGCCACCGAGGCCGGCTTGTCTTCGGCCTCTTTAAC
>Ga0208373_1005617_pt1 | contig 10368 bp, 8 predicted proteins | sample RifOxyC2_FD_184036 | JGI IMG/M metagenome (GOLD analysis project Ga0208373, IMG submission 184036) | Soil microbial communities from Rifle, Colorado - Rifle Oxygen_injection C2 (SPAdes) | ecosystem: Environmental > Terrestrial > Deep subsurface > Rock core/Sediment | place: Rifle, Colorado... | reverse complement strand
TTATGGATGTCTACTGTCGTCAAGACGAATTTGTAGTAGTGGAAAATACTATTGAAAAAAAATTAAATAAATCAAAAAGTATAAAAGATTTTTTTGAAAATGATGGATTGCCTATTTTTACTCGATATACCAGTATCACAAATCAGTTACACAATAAGTATCTTAAACACAAAACAAATAGCAATGTTGAATTGTTAAAAGATTATAATAAATTTGCACAAATTAACGCAGAATTTATAGCTTTTAATTTTTTTATATATCTAGCTGATCCAGTTATAGATAGATTATTGAGAAAATTGTTAGCAATATATTTAAACTCAACAAACCAAACGGATAAAATACAAAATTATCTAGTTTGTGTTTCATCTCCACTATTAAAACCTGCCGTGGTATTGGAACGTTCTGCCCTGCTTAAAATTATTGCAAGTAATAAATCAAAAAATAAGGATGCTCTCCATGCTCATGTAGAGAAGTTTAAATGGTTTCCGTGTTATAACCCATCGGATGATCCGTATGATTTGGAGCATTATTTAAATGAGGCTAAATTGCACACCACTGTTTCCGCTAAAAATGAACTAAAAAATATTATCACGGAACAAAAAAAACATACTTCAGAATTTAAAAAATTGTTACGCAATATAAAAAATAATGATCTTAAGAAGCTTATAAATATTACAAATAAGATATGTTACTATCGAGAGTATCGCAATGATTTGCGTCGTCAGGGTTTGTGTAATGTGCGCATTCTTTATGATGCTATTGGTAGTAAACTAAATCTTACAGTAAAGGAAGTGTGTTATTTAACAAATTCTGAAATTCAACAATCGTTACGAAGCGGTATTTGTTCAGTATCAAAGCAACAGATTAGAGGACGGTTTAAACACTATCTAATTTTTGCTGACATAAATAATAATATTTTTGATGATAATAAAGAACTAATTCAAAATACTAACAAAGTTATTAATAATAAAATTGCAAGTAATAAAATATTAACAGGAACAATTGCGGTAAAGGGAATAGTAAAAGGGGTAGTAAGAGTTGTTTCTTCAATAAAAGTACTTCATAGTTTTAAAGCAGGTGAAATTCTAGTGGCTTCAATGACTGCTCCAGAATATGTGCCCGCCATGAAGAAGGCAGCCGCTGTGATAACTGATGAGGGTGGGATTACTTGCCACGCTGCAATCATATCTCGTGAATTAGGTATTCCGTGTATAGTCGGAACCAAATTTGCGACCAAGATTCTTAAAGATGGAGATTTGGTAGAAGTTAATTCAGAGAACGGTACTGTTAAGAAATTGTAGATTATTAGGTATTTAATCTTTTTATTAAATCACTTAGCTGAATAATTTCATTTTCCAAAATCACGAGAAAAATAGGGCTTAAATTGCTAATTTTAATAAATTAGTAGAGTAATTATAAAAAATACACCAAATTAATTGGTGTATTTTTATTTTAAGCGCTTATATCACTCGTACAATCTGAGTTTAAATTGAGCTTTATTACCTTGACTTTTCAATATAAAACCCCTAATATTTCATCACTATCTCGTCGTGAGGTGGTTTGGAAAAAAGACAATGACGAAGCGCAATGCATCGACGCCGATCAGTAAGGAAGGGCGTGAATATCATCTGCACACCAAGCAGGGTGATATCGCAGCCAATTGCCTGTTGGTCGGAGATCCTGGTCGAGCGGAAATGATCGCCGAGAAGTTTCTCAAGAACGCTGTTCGTGTCGGAGACGGACATCGTGCCTTCAACATCTATACGGGAGAATACAAGAAGTTTCGTGTTTCTGTCATCCCCACTCACATGGGGTGTCCTTCGACGGGAATTGTTCTTCCTGAAGCAGTGCGTTCAGGCGCACGGCGGTTCATCCGTGTGGGTTCTAGTTCTACCCTTCAGAAAGAACCCAACGTTGGCGATTCCGCAATCTGCACCGGCGCTGTTCGTCTCGACGGCGCGAGTCAAAACTGGGCACCTATTCAGTTTCCAGCCGTTCCCGACCACCGTGTCGTTCATGCACTGGTCAAAGCCGCAATGAAGCTCAAACTCCCTTTCCACACTGGAATCGGGGTGACCACGGACGACTTCAACGAAGGCCAGGCTCGGCCTGATTCCTTCAACGACGGTTGGATCCCGCCACGTCTTTTGGAACAGCACGAGGAGCTGACCAGGCGTGGATGCCTCTTCTACAGCATGGAAGAGGCCGCTCTGTTCGTCTGGTGTCTCACTCACAGCCGGAGCCAATACGGCGAATTGCTCGCTGGCGCCGTGGATGCAATCTACGGCAATCGTGTGACCGGCGCTTTTGCCGAGATGGGCGTGGAAAACGCCATCCGCATAGCGCTGGAAGCCTTCAGCATTTTAAACAGTCGTCATCCAATCGGCTGACCGCTACGATTTCGTGTCGGGGGCGCACGAAGTTTCTCCTCAGCCCTCTCCATTAGTACATAATTTATTTGTGTGTTGATGAAAGCTGAGGAGAGATTAATAAACTATTAAAAGACTTTGTTGTAAAAACGAAGTCTTTTTTGTTTGTGTTGACAAATAATCAAGTTTAATATATACTTAAATCATTAAACAAGTGTTTATTTAACTAATTACTTATTATGTTGAGCGAAAAAGAAATTCAGAAAAATTTAAAAATACTTAGCGACACTGATAAAAGGATGGCGGCCATGTTTAAAGTTTTAAGCGATGTTACACGTTATCGTATTTTTCGTATTTTGGTGGAACAACCAAAACTTTCTGTAAGTACAATCGCTCAAATTCTAAATATTTCTCTACCATTAGCTTCGCAACATTTAAAAATTTTAGTGCATGCAAATTTAATTCAAAAAATAAGAGATGGCAAAAAGGTTTTTCCTACTATTGAGCAAAGTAATCCATTTGTTCCAGCCATACTTAAAACAATTAAACTTGCTTACAAAATACGTATTAAATAATTAATAGATAAAATGAAAAAAATATTTTTAATTAGTGCCTTTGCATTGATAGTTATGTCTTTGGCGGGTTTTGGTTTTTGGAAAACATTTCTATATCAGGCGACCGCTGGTAATATTGATGAGGTTGCTAGAGAAGAGCTTGCGTCGATTAATGATTTTGTTTATCAAAATAAAACTCACAATTTTACATTGAATTTTCCACAATCTTGGGTAAAATTTAAAGTTAGCGAACATTCCAGCGCTGAGTTTGACAGCACATGTTTTAGTTTTGATGAAGCCCAACCATTGTGTATATTTAGTATTATAAAATTAACTAATGTTCAGTGGGAAAAATTAAAATCAAAACAAGAAAAAAATGTTTTGTTAAAAACAAATGACTTAGTTTATCTATGTGACGGCTGTTGCAAACAAAACGGTGATATTACTGGCGGTGGTCAGTTTAGCGATTTTCAATCAAAAAAATGTAGTGAAGTGCCAGATATTATCAAGACATTTAATGTTTTAAATGTTAAAATTTCGGACTTAAAAGTTTATTATACCCAAGATGGATTTTTGTCATTTAAATATCCAGCAAATCTGGAAAAAATGATATATAGTAAGAAGTTCAATCTATCGATTGGTTCAAAACAAGATATCACGGATGAGTTTGCCCAATACAAAGATGGGGGATGTCCATCTACTTGTGGGCAGTTGGTGGCTGATCCTGTTCTGTTTCAAAAACAGTTTGATATTTTAAATAGAATGAACACTCTCTCAGACTGTGTTCTTACACCAAAAGACAAGCAAGAAATAAAAGATAATTTTATATTGTTTAGTGGTGGAATTAATGGCAAATATGAAATTGTTGGAATAAAAACAGACCTTAATGAGTGTGGTTTAAAAATAATACAGTCGGATGGTTTTGACGCATCTTTATCAAATATGAATTATAATGTAAGTCTATTTGTTAATAATGAGATTATAAATATTAATTTTCCTTTATTTCCTCACGGTGTATTCGCTAACGTTGATATGATGTGGAAGAATTTTGGTTTTGATTCTGCAAACAGCATTTGTGATGCTACTTGTCTTAAAAATCAATTAGAATATTATAATAAATTTAGTATAGATAATGATATTGAAAAAGAGGTAATAAGTACCTATGATCAGATTATTAAATCTCTTAAATTTATTGATCCGTATAAACAAAATTAGTTTAATCATTAAAATGATTTCTATGAAAACAAAATATATATTAGGACTTCTTTTGTTAGGTGCGGTGGTTATGATAGCTATTGGTGTCCGTGCAAATAGTTTAAATAAATCTGCATTTCAAACTTTTGAAACATCTACTTCAACTCAACCGTTGATATGTATTGATGAACCGGAGGGTAAACCTGTTATTACTTCATTATCAATTGTTTCTGGTGCGGTCGGATCTAAATTGGAAATAAAAGGTTGCAATTTTACTGGTTTTGAAGGAGATAAGATTGCGTGGATTCAAAACAGCAATGGAGTTGTCGGGCTTTTGCGCGGTGAAGAAGGGTCCACCTCCAAGCTTTTAAAGGTAACATTAAAAAGTTCACTTTGTCAGAAAGATATTTCGTATTCTGATGAAACTTGTGATTCATTCTTAACATTAATTCCAGGTAAATATAATATCTTCGTTTCTCCTTGGGGAAAGGAAAGTAATAAAATTGAGTTTATTGTTAACCCGTCAGCAATTAAAAGTACAATAATTTCATATTATATTTTTGATAAAAAAAATACTAATGAAACATTTTGTAATGGAGAAGATATGGATAGTGCAGGTTTTAAATCAGCCTTAACAAAAAAAGTTAATGTCACTGTGTCAGGAAATCTGACAATCAATGAAAGAATTATCAAAACATTGAGTTTAGCGTCAACAGCAAATAATTTCAACAAAGCATATACAAGAATTAACGAAATCGTTTATAAAAATAATATTGTTGCAATGGGGTCAACCGATGGCTGGGCTGGTTCTTCGATTTTTTATTGTGGTTGGAAACCATTTGTAGAAAAAAATCTTGAACAATTTTCAGATGTAAAAAAAATCATTTGGGATGCTTTCCCAATTGAGGTATCTACAAAAACTGTAAAAGTCTTCTTTAATAATATTAAATTTGATCCAGGGTTAATGGATTGTTCCAAAGTTTATTCTGTCGAGCGATCTATCAAATCTACACCAGCTGTTGCCCGGGCTGCGTTAGAAGAACTTTTAAAAGGAGTCACTGTTAGTGAAAGTGATTTAGGCTACGTTAGTAATTTAAATAGTGGTATAGAAATTCAAAAATTAACCATTGAAAATGGTGTGGCGAAAGTAGATTTTTCTGCAAAGCTGGAAGATCAAGTTGGTGGTTCGTGTCGTACTGCCGCAATAATTGCTCAGATCAAATCAACTTTAAAACAATTTTCGACAGTACAGACGGTTGTGATTTCAATTGATGGTCGCACTGAAGATATTTTACAACCATAATATTTAAAATGATTATTGAAACTTTAAAAACGTTTGGTGAAAATATTGGCTTTGCTGATGTCGACCCCAGAACAATTGTTGCTCGCTTAATAAAAGTGGCAATGGGGTTTATGGGTATTGTGATGGTTTTGATGATTATTTCTGGTGGTACTTTAATGATGATTTCAGGTGGAGATGTTGAAAAAGTAAAACGAGCCAAAAAAACAATTATTAATGCTGTGATTGGATTGATAATTATGTTGTCGGCGTATGGTATTGTTACGTTTGTTATTAATATATTTGACGACAAAACTATTAAAAAAATTATTTAAATATTGTATTGCTTAAAACAAAAAAATATGAATAAGAACAAAAAGATCATTGTTATTATCGCGATAATAACATTAGTATTAAGTGTGTTGATTTGGGTTGGATATTCTAGAAATTCTGAGATTTGGAGTTTTTCGGATAGTTCATTTGGTTTTTTAAAATCAATTCAACCTATTACTAAACCCCCTGTGATTGTTGCGACTAGTAGTAATCCGGTGATTGGGGATGCTAAAATTAACACTCCATTGTATGTCGATATGGTTGACAAGATCGGCGGTTATCGTTTTCAATTTTCAAATAATTGCTCATCCGTTTCTCCTAGTAGTTTTGTGATCAAAAGTGGTGTACAATTCATGGTAGATAATCGTGATAGCAAAGCTCATGAATTTTCATTTTCAGGACAAAAATATAAAGTATCTAGTTTTGGATACGCCATAGTAACTGCCTCCAAATTAGGTGATCAGTCACTTTATTGCGATGGAATACAGAGAGTCAAAGTGAACGTACAAAAATAGAATAAGCTATCAGTTGTAAAGTTTTAAAATACTACGCTGTATGAATAAAGATGTTTACAAATATTTGTTATTTACTTATGGTCGTAATCCTTGGCAGTGGTTTGGGTTTTCTGCGGAACTTTTTCGTGCGATTGTCATGAGAGTTTATCTAGCTATTGCCATGGCGCAAATTACAACTGATATGGTGTCGGGTAATATTATTATCGCCAAACGCCACACATTGTTTTTCTTTGTTGCCTTTGTCGTAGCTTCTTTGGTTGGAACATTGGGCGAAATCGTCTCTTTGCATACGGAAAATAGACAATATGGTAAGTTGATGATGGAGTATTATAAAAAATTAATTGGCAAAGACCTTTCGTTTTATCGAGACAACCAAACTGGTTATCTTGCTAGTATTTTTCGTCAGCATTTGGATGGAGCGATGATTCTATTTCGTTTTTTTCGTGGAGAGGCGCTGGGTGCTTTTATTTCCATGGTCATACCTCCAATTATATTATTTTTAGCCTCACCAGCATTGGGATTAATTGCAACTCTTATTGTATTAGTTCAATTTGTTTATGTGACATGGTCGTCATCAAAAGCAAACAAATATCGAAAAATGTCACACGAGATATATCGCAAAGGTACTGGTGAAGTTTCTGATATAATAACCAATATCGTCGCTTTTAAATCAGGTGGGGTAGAGAATCAAGCACAGAGTAAAATGGCTGAACTTATAAAAGAGGAAACGGCTTCTTTCGAATTAAGACGAAGAACAGTTTCGTTACTTGATTTACCTAGAAATTTAATGACTGCCTGCGGTATTGCCGCGGCAATTTATTACATTATTTCCACATCGTCTGGGGCAAATCCACAGACCTTAGGATTGATTGTTTTAACATTAACTTACATTCTTCAGATTGTAAGAAACATAAGTTCATTGCCAGAATTAATAGCGAATCACGATGATCTGGTCACCAAAATATATCCAACATTAAAATTTTTAAGTAATGAATACGAACAGATACGTGATTCTGACAATCCTGTGGAGCTCGTTATAAATAATGGAGAGATCAATATTGATAAAATAAATTTTAGTTATCCTTCGCATTCGGACAAAAAAACAAGAATATCGGTTTTTGCAAATCTTTCAATAAATATAAAAGGCGGTGAGCATATTGGAATAGTTGGTTTGAGTGGAGCGGGAAAAAGTACTTTAGCTAGTTTGTTGCTTCGTTTTGATGAAGTCGATAGTGGTTCGATAAAAATTGATGGTATTGATATTCGAAACGTAAAACAAAGTGAATTGAGAAAAAAAATTGCTTACGTTCCTCAGGAACCATTGCTTTTCCACAGAAGTATTCGTGAAAATATTGCATATTATAATAATGATATTAGTGATGAAGAAGTTGCTTTAGCGGCCAAGGCGGCACATGCTCATGAATTTATTGAGAAATTACCAGAGGGATATAATACGACAGTGGGAGAGCGTGGTGTTAAATTAAGTGGTGGACAAAAACAGCGTGTGGCCATCGCTCGTGCGATATTAAAAAAAGCACCAATAATGATTTTTGATGAAGCGACTAGTGCCTTAGATAGTGAAAGTGAACAAATAATCCAGCGTGCTTTGCCAGAGATTATTGGAAAACAAACAGCGATTGTTGTTGCCCATCGTCTGAGTACTGTGGCAGGACTAGATCGAATAATCGTAATGCATGACGGTAAAGTAGTAGAGATGGGAAGTCACGAAGAACTGTTAGATTTGAAGGGGCGATATTATTCACTCTGGCAAAAACAAACCTCTGAATTTGTATCATAATAAAAGTTCCCCTTTTTAATGAATTGCAACAGAGTTTTTTTGTTAAGGTAAAATAGCGCAATGTTGTTTTAGTGCTTGCAAATCTGCTGGCGCTAATTTATCTGTAATACCATTATTTAAATAGTACATCATCGCCACGGTGCTAGACACATGGTCTAGGCCAAGTGCATGGTCAAGTTCGTGTGCGAGTACGCGCACCAATTTTATAGTGTTATCAAATTGATAAATATCGATTTGTTGACCATTGGCCGAGCTAATATAAGTACCTTCTTCAAATTCGCTACCACGACTGGCACTAACGGTATTGTAGCGATCAACAGATAGATTTAATGTTTTTGCTAAACGGTTTAAAGTTTCTGCTAGTGCGTTAAGTTCGTCTACTTTATTATTAAATATTTTTTGTTGCGAATCGAGTTTTGCAACCATCTGGTCTAATTCCGCTTTAAAGGTTTTTAAATATTCAATTTCTGCTGGGGTGTAACCACCGCGGCTATTTAGATTTTTTACTTCTTTGTTGTATGCCTCAAAACGACGGTCAAGTTCAGCGACTTGATTGTCTAGATTAATTTTATCTATTTGGTATGATTTTTCTAAAGTTCTAAAATTAATATTTAATTTATCATAGGTAGCTTTGTCATCTTTTACCACCATACCAAGTTGACGTAGTTTTATAGTAGCGTCCTGACGATTGTCATAAATCAGATTGATTTTTAGAGTTCCGCTTGGTGCATATTCAAACAAATTCAGTCCAGATGCTTTTTCCCAAATCTTTTCAGCCTCGGCAACAGAAGTTAAAAAAACTTTTTGACTGATACCAAAGTGTTGGTCGAATTTGTCAATTTGATAGGTGATTGGTTTTTGGCAAGGAAAATACTGTTGAGTAAAACGATTTTTAAAGTTTGATAAATCGGCACGAAAAAAATAGATCAACGCACTAAAGATTGAGAGTGTAAATAAAAATTTTAAGATTTTATATATTATTTTTACCATTTATGTAGTATATCACTTTTGGTATTTAGAGCATAATGTCTTTATTTTTGTTGCTTATAGTGATATTATTAAAGTATGCAGATTAAGAAAATAATATTGTTATTATTAGTTAATGCCGTGTTGTTTATAGCGTCGGCTAATTTTGTTTTGGCGGCAAATGAAACACAAGATCAATTGGAACAGGAATTAAAGGATATTCAAATTCAAATAGACCAATTTACCAAAGATCTTTCTCAAACTCAAAGTCAAAAAGCATCTTTAGCAAATAAAATAAAACAATTGCAGGTGCGTCAAAAAACACTAAATTTACAAGTTCAGCAAACATCTTTAAAAATAAAAAAAATTAGTGGTCAATTAAGCGTAACGGAAAAAAGTGTCGAAGCTAGTTTGGTTAAACAAAAAATATTAAAGAGTCAAATTCTAGATTTTATACATCAAATAAACAATACTAGCGACAATGCTTTAATTCAGCTGTTGAGTGCAAATGGTTTAACGGATGTTTATGTTAAAATAAAAGAATATTCAGAAATCACAAGAGCTTTGGGTGGTATTTTGGGAGAACACAGAAAGTTGGTTGTAGATTTGGGGATTAAGCAAAATAAATTAGAAGACCAAAAATCAGAAGCTGACAATTTACTTAAAATTAGTGCTATTCAAAAAAGTGATTTAAATGAAACACTTCATGAACAAAATACTCTTTTGGTTGAAACAAAAGGATTAGAAAGTAATTATCAGGCGGCGATTAAAGATAGCAAAAAAAGAGTTGCAGAAATAAAAGCTAGAATTTACGAATTATTTAACACGGGAAAGCAGATTGATTTTGGTCAAGCGGTTGAAATTGCCAAAATGGCTTCCAAATTGACTGGTGTTAGGCCAGCATTGCTGTTGGCAATTTTAACTCAAGAATCAAATTTAGGTAAAAATGTCGGTACCTGTAATCGAGCGGGTGATCCAGAAACCAAAAGCTGGAAAGTAATTATGAAGCCATCACGCGATCAAGTTCCATTTAAACAAATCACCGATGATTTGGGTTTGCCTATCGATACTACTCCAGTATCCTGTCCAATGCGAGATAAAAATGGTAAACAAGTCGGTTGGGGTGGAGCGATGGGTCCTGCTCAATTTATTCCATCTACTTGGATGGGGTATAAAAATAAAGTAGCCACGCTCTCTGGCAAAGCAACAGCGAATCCTTGGGATATAAGGGATGCTTTTTTAGCTTCGGCGATAAAATTAAAAAGTGACGGCGCAGATGGCACAGAGAATGGGGAGTGGAAGGCAGCGTTAAAATATTTTGCTGGATCGGTAAATCTTACTTTTAGATTTTATGCGGACA
>Ga0208373_1005609_pt1 | contig 10382 bp, 12 predicted proteins | sample RifOxyC2_FD_184036 | JGI IMG/M metagenome (GOLD analysis project Ga0208373, IMG submission 184036) | Soil microbial communities from Rifle, Colorado - Rifle Oxygen_injection C2 (SPAdes) | ecosystem: Environmental > Terrestrial > Deep subsurface > Rock core/Sediment | place: Rifle, Colorado... | reverse complement strand
CTCCCGGCGAGGGCGGAGGCGCGCATATAAAAATATTTGATAATCATGCCCGGATGTTGACCCAATTTTTCGCCTATAATAAAAAATTCAAGGGCGGCGTCAGCATCGCGGTCATTGATATTGATCTGGACGGTATTGACGAGATAGCCACCGGCGCCGGTCCGGGCGGAACTCCGCATATCCGCATTTTCAACAAAAAAGGAATTATCGTAAAATCATTCTTCGCTTACGAGGAGAGTTTCAGCGGCGGGGTTAATGTCGGAGCCATTAATATCAACGGAAATTAAATTAATTTTTTGATAAGTTTAAAAATTATAAGTTAAAATCTAAGAGTATGTCTAAAAAAGTCATTTTTGACAAGAAGAATATTTTAGTCACCGGCGGAGCCGGATTTATCGGATCGCATTTATGCGACGAATTGATCAAGAATTCAAAAGTTATCTGCGTGGATAATTTTTCTTCCGGTGATGAGAAAAATATTGATCACTTATTGGCTAATCCTGATTTTGAGTTTATCCGCCACGATATTACCGAGCCCCTAGATTTAGAAAGCCTGCCGGAATTGCAAAAATTCAAGATAGAATTCCAGGGGGTGCAGGAGATCTATAATCTGGCCTGCCCCACTTCGCCCCGGGATTTTTTAAAAAACCGCATTGCTTCAATTATGGCCAACTCATACGGCCTTAAGAATGTTTTGGATCTGGCCATTAAATATAGCGCTAAACTCATGCATTTTTCTTCCTCGGTGGTTTACGGCCCGAGAAGACTGGATAATGAAAAGGTCAAAGAGGACGATATCGGAGAAGTTGATTTTTTGTCCGCCCGAAGCTCTTACGACGAAGGCAAAAGGTTCGCGGAATCAATGATAGTGAATTATCGTTCGGTCTACGGCCTGGACGCGAAAATCATCCGTTTGTTCAGGGCCTACGGTCCGCGCATGAAACTTGATGACGGCCAGATGCTGCCTGATTTTATCAGCAATGCTCTGGATAACAGGGATTTGCGGATATTCGGTGACAAGAATTTTTCTACTTCATATTGCTATATCAACGACTGCATAGACGCGACTATCAAGCTTATGGAATCGGATTTAAGCGGACCGGTCAATATCGGTTCTGACGTGGAAATAAATTTAACGGATCTGGCCAAAAAGATCATAAGCATGATCGGATCCCGCTCTAAGATCACCTACGCGGACGAAATGCTGTTTATGAGCCCCCTATGTTTTCCTGATATTTCCATGGCCCGCAACGAGCTCGGCTGGATGCCGGTGATCTCCCTGGGGCAGGGTTTGGAAAAAACTATTTATGAATTGCGGGCCAGCAAGGGTTTAAAAGGGGTGGAGCAGGCTGTTTTGGATAAATCGGACGAAGAGGATAATGATCGGACGAAGGAGGAGATATAGGGGCAATAAAATGGAAACAAGAAAAAAAAACCAATTAAAAATATTTTGCGTGATGCCGGCGTATAACGAGGAGGACAAGATAACGGAAACCGCGCAAAGCGTAAAGCCGTATGTTGACGAGATCGTAGTGGTAGATGACGGATCGCGCGACCGGACATACGAACGCGCCCGGAGAGCCGGGGTAAGGGTTTTGCGGCATATTATAAACCGCGGACAGGGCGCCGCCCTGGAAACCGGGGATCAATTCGCCCTGAAGAATGGAGCGGATATTATCGTGCATTTTGACGCGGACGGACAATTTTCCGCCCAAGAGATCGCGGATATCACCAAACCGATAATAGCGGGGGAGGCTGATGTTGTTTTTGGGTCAAGGTTTATGGGTAAGGAAGCTAATTTCCCATGGTTTAAAAAAAATATAATATATCCCGTGAGCAGGATTATAAATAATTACGTATTGTCCGGTAGTGGCTTATCCGACCCGCAGAACGGTTTTCGCGCCCTGTCGCGCCGGGCGGCGGAAAAGATCGTTATACAGAACGACGGCATGGCGCACAATAGCGAGATCCAGAGAGAGGTAGCGAAAAATTTTCGTTACAGCGAGATTCCCGTGACGGTCAAGTATTCGGATTTCGGGCAGGGTATTTTTTCCGGCCGGGGCCGGGGGGCCGGGGGATTAAGGATCGTGCTTGATCTGATTTTGTCAAAATTAACTAAGATGTGAATAAATTTATGTTTCAACAGGCAATAGCTTTGATCGTCATAGCCTTTTTCGTTGTGAGGCTTTTCTGGCAAAAGCGCAAAAAGCAAATCGGCGCCAATGAATTTTTATTTTGGCTTGTTTTTTGGTCCGCATCAGCCCTGGCGATCTTATTTTTAAAAAAGATAGATAAAGTCGTGGCCGAATTGGGTTTTTCCGGATCAGGGATAGAGGTTATGCTGTATACGGCAATAGCGCTTTTGTTTTATTTTATATTTCGCCTGCGCCTGCGCCTGGAAAAAATAGAAAAAAATATCACCCTGATAGTCAGGGAGATATCCCATCTTAATAATAATAAACAAAAATGAACGCCAAAGACTACATAATAGATTTCCTTAATTACGTTGTTTTGTTGTTTTTATTTTTTTTCTTGTTCGTGTATTTTTTTATCGGGGACCGCCTGGGATCCATTACCAAGATAATGCAGTCGCTTGTTCCTCTGTCTTATTTTTTTATTTTTTTTCTGTTGCGATTCAGGCATTCCCGCCGGACCCTGAAAAAGCGCAAAGAAGAGATAGGCGGAACCGATCTTGTTTTGCACCTCACTTATCGGGATAAGATCATAGATGAGGTGTTAATTTTTTCTTTGCCGGTGATAATCATTTGGATCGCCCACCTGAAGGGAGTGGTTGATATTTATACTATTTTTCAGGCCGGCATAGTTTTTATAATCATGTTTATTTGGCATAATGTTTTGTTTAAAAGAGAAGGCTAATATGAAAATCGCCCAAGTTGTCTGCGCGTTCCCGCCTTATAAAGCCGGTATCGGTAATGTTGCCTTTGATTTTGCCGATATTTTAAGCCGGTCGGGTCAGGCGGTGACCGTTTTTACGCCGCGCTACGGCGGCGTTCAAAGCGGCGGGCATGATAATTTTAAAGTAGACAGACTAAGGCCATTGTTAAAATACGGCAACGGCGCGTTCATACCGGGGCTGTTTTTTAAATTGAGCGGTTTTGATATCGTGCATTTGCATTATCCCTTTTTCGGCGCCGCCGAGGCGGTATGGCTGGCTAAATTAGCATACGGCAAAAAATTAAGGCTTTTTGTGCATTATCATATGGACACCGATGAGCTGTCGGCAGTCGCGAGAATTCTAAGTCTGCCCTCGCGATTGATCCGGGATTTTTTGTTCAGATCAGCCGAGAGTATAAGCTGTGCCAGTCTGGATTATATTGAGAATAGCGGTTTAAGCGATTTTTACCGCCGTTATCCCCATAAATTCCACGAAACTTTATTCGGGGTGGATACGGAGAAATTTTATCCCGTCGGCGACAGGAGGGGGTCGCCGGGACCGGCAAAAATACTTTTTGTCGGCGCCTTAGACAGGGCGCATTATTTCAAGGGCCTGGATACACTGCTTGGGGCCGTGGCCGGACTGCCGGCCGGTGCTTGCAGATTGCAGGTTATCGGCGAGGGCGATCTGCGTCCCGGGTACGAAAAACGCGCCCGGGAATTAAAGATCGGCGACAGAGTTGAATTCATCGGTCATGCCGACGAGGAAAACCTTATTAAATATTACCAGACGGCCGATATATTCGTTCTGCCTTCAATAAACAGGCACGAGGCCTTCGGGTTGGTTTTGCTTGAAGCGATGGCCTCCGGCGTGCCAGTAATCGCTTCGTCCCTGCCCGGGGTGCGGAAGGTTTTTCAGGAGGGAATTCAGGGATTATTGGCAGAACCGGGTAGTGTTGACGATTTACGGGACAAATTAAACGAACTTTTGGACGACCCCCAAAAAAGGATATCCATGGGGCGGGCAGGGAGGGTTTTGGCCGAAGAGCGTTATAAAAAGGAATTAATAGAGGAGAGATTAAAAAAAATTTATAATATTCCTCAATGATTAGGTAAAATGAAGATTTGCTTGATACACAATTTATATGAACCTTACGCGATCGGCGGCGCCGAACAAGTAGTCAAATTGACCCTTCAGGGTTTGCGCGCCATCGGCCAGGAGGCTTTCGTGATCAGCACCCGGCCCTTATTTAAAAGGTTATCCGAGGAGAATGACGTTTATTATCTACGATCTTTTCAGTTTATATTTCGTTCCGCCCCTAAGTTGATCCGTTTGTTTTGGCATATAGCGGGGTTATTTAATGTTTTTAGTTATTGGCGCTTGGCGGCGATTTTAAAAAAAGAAAAACCGGATATCGTCATGACGCATAATTTGCTTGGCATAGGGTTTCTTGTTCCAAGGCTTATCCGTCATTTGAACATTAAGCATATTCATGTTTTGCACGATATTCAGTTGCTTCATCCCTCCGGATTGATGATTTACGGTCAAGAGAAGATTTTAAGCGGCGTGAGCGCCGGTTTATACCAAAAAATATGCGCAAAACTATTCTCTTCCGCGAATACCGTAATTTCTCCGTCGGATTGGCTGATGCAAGAACACTTCAGAAGAGGATTTTTCGTAAATTCGCGCCGGAAAACAATCCTAAACCCTGCGTCTTTTGATCTTCACGGGGTTTGCCGGCGGGAATCGGCCGGCCGGTTCAGATTGCTTTATGTCGGGCAAATAGAGGCGCACAAGGGCGTATATTTTTTAATACAGGCGTTTAGTGAATTAATAAAAAATAACGGTAATTTTTCTTTATCCATAATTGGGGCCGGCCAAGCGGAAGAGGAGTGCAAGACCATCGCGGCTAAGACTAAAAATATAGTATTTTTAGGAAAGATGACAAATGAAGAAGTTAAAAAGACCATGGTATCCGCGGATTGTCTGATCGTTCCCTCCTTGTGTTACGAAAATTCTCCGACCGTTATGTATGAATCGGCAGGAGCGGGACTGCCTGTTGTCGCTTCCCGTTTAGGCGGAATAAGCGAATTAGCGCGTGTTTTCGGCGGTCTGCTTTTTAGGCCGGGAGACCGGAGTGATCTGATAAAAAAGATAATTTGGGCATCAAAAAACCCCGGAGAGTTAAAAAAAATAACTGACAGGGGCGTCAAAAAAATTCACCAGCTTTCTTCCGCCGGCTATGCTCGCGAGCTTTTAGATCTTTATTGATAAAAAATATTTTTTATTCCGCTGATATCGTTTTTGTTGGATTTTTTTTCTATTTTTTCAATTATCCTATTAAAAAGATTGATATTTAGATCCCCGTAACCGCCACCCTGGCCACTAAAATAATTTTGGTCTATTATGAACGATCCGTATACGTACCGGTTAAAAAAAGAATACAAAGAAAACAAGATCAAAATATTGATAACAATGATCAGAGCGTATATTATCTGGAATATTTTTTTTCGGCTGATCTTAATTTGATTCATATATTAAAATTAGTTTATTTCCAATATACCTCCCCGGATATTTTTAAAGAAACGCCGTCCCGGGCACCGCTGGTTCTCGGCGTCATCCCCTCATCATCAATGCTCGGGCGGCGGTTATCCGCGACCTGTTTATAAGTAAAGTCAAGGGTGTTGATGTTAAAATAATAATCCAAAGCTTCAATTTCCGTTAAATAATTCATGATATTCAAGAAATCGCCCTGAACGTCAAGACTGAGATTGGTTTTGCCATAAGGATCTTTTTTTTCTTCAGACAAGGCTCCAAGGTTTATTTTTTGCTCCACGTTGTTTTTAGAGGCCAGTTCCTCTAACGAGGTGATGAATTCCAGTTCGCGGTTTTTGTTGATGAAAATATTATCAAATTTTTCCAATTGCGGCGTGATCTGTTTTAATTTATCGCCCAGCATGCTCACGTTATTAGCCTTGTCGGCTTGTTTTTCCAAATCAATTTTTTGCGCGATAATGGAAAGATTCAGGTCTTTTATATCTTTGATCGTCCAGGCAATAACCAGATAGATTATCCCGCACGCCAAAACGGCCGTTATTAAATTCGCCACGATCAATTGTTTGACGCCGAGGTTTTTTAAACTATTAAAATTCATAATTTTTAATACTGGCACTGATATCAAAGTTGATATCTTTTTTTTCTAAAAAATTTTTCAAAGGAAAGTTTACGGAAGAAAAATAATTCACGCCCTCAAGATTTTCCTTTAGCCGGATAAGGTCTTCGCGGTTTTCCGCGAATCCGGACATGATCAGTTCGTTTTTTTCACGATTAGCGCTGATCTTACTGTATTTTATGCCGTTACCGGAATTATTGGCGATGTACTCTATTAAAGCGGACCAAGTTACCGCGTCTTTTTGGACTTTATCCACGAAGGTGATCTGGTTTTTGATATGCTTGATGGTTTCGTCGTAATTTTCCGCGTTTTTCGCGGTTACGGTCACTTCGTTCATGGCGTTTATGAACTGGAACTGTAAGATCAACTTAGCTATCAGAAAAACGGTGGCATAAGACGCCGTGACTATTACCACGATCCCCAAAAGAGTGCGCAGTGATTTATATGTCAAGGCCAGTTTTTTTTCATTTTTTAGTTCTTGCGGGAGTATGTTTAGTTTTAGCATAACTATTTTTTTTCTAAAAATATGGAACGAAGCGCCAGGCCAATGGCGGTAACATAGGTCAGGCTGGAGTCCTGGTTTACTATCAACGATTTATCGCCCAATTTTTTATCTTTTAGACTGTGGGTTTCCAGCATGCTTGATTGTTGCTCCGCGTGTTTTATATTGGTGAAGGCATTGCCGAGGACAGTTTTTATTTTAGTGGCGTTGTATATTATCTCGTCCAGTTTTCTGATGCCGGCCCCGCCGCCGCACAGGATAATTTCATTGATGGGGCCGCGATCCGGGTAGTTTTCGCTGAAAAAACCCAGAGCCTCTTTTATGCGACCGATCAGCTCATCTATCTTTTTGGCTAAAATGTCGCTGATAATACCTTTGGCCCGATCTTTGTCCAGACCGCAGATAATTTTAGCCTTCTCGGCCTGGGCCTTGTCAAATTCCAGGGTTTTGGCAATCTCCGCGGTGATCGCTTCACCCGAGATCGGAACGCTGACAGACAGTACTATTGTGTTTTTTGAATAAATTATCAAACTTGACCGTTTGGCGCCGAAATCAATTATGCAGTAGTTTTGGTCGTGTTGGCCGGTGTAGTAAGGGGATTCCGCCGCCAGCAAGCCGCGGCAAATAGCCGTAGATTCTATTTCCAGGGCGGAGATGAAAAAATTCGCGCTTTTAAGAAGGCTGATGTACTGGTCAACGATATTTTTTGGAGCGGCGCCCACCAAGATCAGTTTTTTGTCAGGCAGATTTTTTATGACCTGCCAGTCAAAATATAATTCTTTGAGCGATAAGGGCAAATGTCTTTCCATTTCCGCCTGGACCATATCCGGCAGATTATTGGGGGACTGCTCAAGCTCTATGAGCTTTATAAACGTCTTTGTTTCCGGCAGAGGAGCTACAACTTCAATTTTACCGCCGGTAAGCTTATTTTTTGATAATAATTCGGTTATGGCCGATAAAACGGCTTTTTCGTCATTAATAAGCCCCCCGTCTATCAAGCCGTTAGGGAGGTCTATTTTTCCGAAATTTTTGATGCTAATATTACCCCTGGAGTCGTTAAGCTGGACGAATTTCAATGACAGATCGGAAATATCCAGGCCAATAGGATAATTTAAGCCCTGATTTAAACGCATAAAATAAAAATAAGATCAGTGGTCTTTTAGTATTATACCATATTTACTAATTTTTTAGAACAGACTCATTCTTCTTTCCAGGAAATAAAGGTGTACTCGCCGGTGGTCGGGTAATGAGGAGGGGGGGAGAAGGTTAGGTTGTTGTCATAATGATATTCCCGGTTGGTAAAGCAACCGGAGGTTTGCGGTCTAAGATAAGAGGCGGTAGCGCCGTAAATAGCGAGTCGGTTTTTTATAGGCGACAAGGTATAAGGGCACCAGCGGTGGCCGGTTTTCGCGAGCAGGGCCGCGTGTATTTCAAGGTCATCTTCGGCATAAGCGCCAATAATAACGTTTCGTTGCGCGATCAGACCGAAAGAATCAGTACCGTCATTATTGGTGTAGGTAATATCGCTATTGATGCAAATATCCGCGTCGCCGTTGCCGGCGATCGGATCTTTAAAAGCGAGAATTGTGGCCCGGGTGCCGCTGGCGCCGTTCTCCGCCTGGCCGTCCACCCAGACCGTATGTTTTATGAAAATTATGCCGTTGTCCGGTACGTTATATTCTATCGGCGCCGATTGTGTTTGGATGCCGCAACTGAAGTAGCCGTCAACGTTCGCCTCTATGGCAGAAACAGTCCTTAAGTCAAATTTGTTGCCGGTTTTAAAGGTGACATGAAAGCCGTACAGGCAGGTGCCGGCGCTTAAACAGCCGCGGTAAGCTAGCAGGGAATAAGGGTCGGCCGTGCCGACATCCCGGGGATCTATCAGCAGGCCGGAAGTAGTCGCCTTGCTATAAGTTGAGTTCATGTATTCCGTATTAAGCAGATTAAAGCTGATGATCGGAATATGCGAGCCCATATCGCGTCCGCCGCGGAAATTAACCCGTTCCGGAACGGGGAGGTTTTGGGGCGGATCGTTTCCGTCCCAGTTGGCGTCCGCCGCGGTATTGACCCCGAAATCCAAGCCGCAACCCGCCTGGGAAGATGTTACTATATGATTAGCGATACCATCAAAATCAACGCAGCCGTAATTACAATGGATCGGTCCCCAAACCTCGGAACCGACGCCGTAGCCCAAGTCTCCGTCCGTTCCGTCGGTCATGGTCGCGTAGGTGGACCAGGAAGGAATACCGCACTTTACTTCAATCGTTCTTTTGATGTTGGGAAAATCCGCCACCCAGCCGACGGATTTTATATTTACGACCGTTGAACCGTTGGTGGGCGGCGGAGTGATATAAAGTTCATAATAGCCGATAACGGTTCCCAACTCATCCGCGTAAGAATAGGGTCCGTATGGCCCGTAATTAGGGCCGCCGATACAGCTTTCTCCGGCTCCGGTATTGCAATAATCATCGTGGTCATGGTAAAGCACCCAGCGGTAGTAATTAACGCCGGCTTCGGCGACGTGCAGAGCCTGGGCGTTGGCAACCTTTCGGATATTTAATTTTTGTTGTAATAAGGCCAAGGAGATAGAACCGACGGTCAGGGTCATAAAAAGTCCCATGGCTACCAGCACTGCCACTAGCATTGAACCGCGATTGTTTTCGGTTATTTTGATATTTCGCATGATGGTTGAGGGTGGGGTAATCATAGATTGTCTTTTAGGTTGCGCAGATGCACGTCCGTTTCCACCACGAAATCGGACGGCGCGCGTTCCGGAGTGACGTTTATTTTTAATAAAATTTTGATTAACCTGATTTCGTCAACGTCAGCGGTGATATTGCGGTTATTATCGTAATAAGTAAAAATTGATTCCAGGCCCGGGTTGTTCACGTAATCAGCTAAGGTGGTGGTGGCGCTGGGCATATTATAGTCATTGGTCGGACCCGGAGGAGTGGTCACCATCTTTAGGCTGTTGCCGACGCGGACATATTGTACCATTTCCGCCTTGCCATCATATTCAATATCACTAAAGAACACCAAATTATTACCCGTAATGGCGTTAAGCGGATAATCGCCCTGTTCGGAATTGTTCGTGCCCCGCAGATGCCTGGTCATGATCTCCATGGCGCGGCGGGCATTGGTCGTGGCTTCCTCCTGTTCGCCGGCAAAAGTCGTAGCCCGAAAGCCGGTGACGATAAAATTCCCGCCGATTATGCCGATGGTCAGAAAAATCGTGATAGTTACCAATAACTCTACGATAGTGAATCCTCGCGCGTTAATTCGCTTGTAAACCGCTTTATTCCACATAGATTGTCCAATTTTTATTTTCCCCAGAGTTTAATTGTAACGGCTCAGGCGGTTCTCGTAAAATGACGCTAAAACCGGAAGTGATGGTAGAGGCGGCCGTATATCCGATTGAATCCCATCTTACAATTATATTAATGTAGCCGCTGGCATCGGTGGTATAAATTTCGTCGTATTCATAAACCAGGGGGGTTTCGCTTATCGTTTGTGTGCCGTGGATCCTGAACTCCGCCCCGCTTACCCCGCTTAAGGCCCCAGGGTCGTTAAATTCCGCGGCATAGATATCGTAGTAAGCGCTTCTTTTGTCGGACCAGGCGGCTATCGGATCTCCCGACGAATTCAAAAGCAGAACCGGATTTCTTTGGGGCAGGGCGCTTAACTCCACATTGATCCTTTGGTCGGCGGTCCATTGCAACGCGCCGCTTAAATTTAATTTTTGCGCGTAAATATCTTCATTGCCGTTGCGATCGTCCGTCCAGGAGGCGTAAATAAAGTTATTATCGGCGGCC
>Ga0208373_1005607_pt1 | contig 10384 bp, 8 predicted proteins | sample RifOxyC2_FD_184036 | JGI IMG/M metagenome (GOLD analysis project Ga0208373, IMG submission 184036) | Soil microbial communities from Rifle, Colorado - Rifle Oxygen_injection C2 (SPAdes) | ecosystem: Environmental > Terrestrial > Deep subsurface > Rock core/Sediment | place: Rifle, Colorado... | reverse complement strand
CCTCGTAGAGGGCGGGATACTTCTGCCGGTAAAAGCCCGTGATCTCGGCCGTGAGCCCCTCGTGGGCCTTCTCCCGCGTGGGGTATTCGCGGACGAGCGCGTCCACCACCAGTTTCTTCGCCCACGGCAACGTGCGCGGAATGAGGCCGGTGGTCATGGCGCGGTCGACCCCGGCCTCCGGCGGCAGGTAGATGTGCGTGGGCCGGTTGTGGCAGTCCATGCAATCCATCTCGTCCTTCGGGATCGCGGCAAGCTGCTCCTTGCTCCCCTTGTAGTCGAGGCTGAGGTATTCCTCCAGCAGTTCTCCCTTTTCGCCGCGGACCTCGATCCACGGGATCTCCTGCTTCTGGCGGTCGACGGCGATATAGTTCACCTTGTGCTGGATGATCATGTGCCAGTGGATCCCCGCGGTGCCGCCCAGCGCGGAACTTCCCCCGCCCGTCTTCACCCCGAGACTGATCTGTTCCGGTGTGTTCTTCTCGTCGTACCGGAAGTGGGGGATCTGCATCAGCTGGGTCCCGAAGAACTTGGCCGGCCAATGGCACTCCTCGCACGTCTCCCGCGCGGGGCGCAGGTTCTCGATCGGGGTCGGAATGGGACGCGGGTACGACTTCGTCATCACGGCGAGGACCTGGCGGGCGCCCGAGATCTTCGCCTTGACGTACCAGGAGGCGCCGTGCCCCACGTGGCAGTCCACGCAGCTCACCCGCGCGTGCGGGGACGCCAGGTACGCCGCATACTCCGGCTCCATCACGGTGTGGCACAAGGTGCCGCAGAAGGCGACGGACTCGCTGTACAGGAAGGCGTTATACGTGATGAAGGCCATGAAGACGGCGAGGAACGTTCCTCCGAAGGCGATGTAGACGAACCGCTTCCTGTGCCTCGGGATGTTCAGGTCGACGAGGGGATATGGGAGGGCATCTTCGCTTCCCGACCTGCGCCGTCGCATGCTCTCGTGCCGCATCCCGTACAGGAAGACCGCGCCGCCCACGGCGAAGAACGCAGGGAACACCATGTACGTGAAGATGCCGATGTAGGGGCTGTGCCGCTTGAGGCTGAATTCGAGGGCGAGGGCGAAGATGGTGAGGAGGATGCTTCCCCCCGAGATCATCGCTCCGACAAGACTGATTGCGTTTCGGTACAAGCCGCCGCGACGCGGCGCCTCTTCTTCCGCCATGACCGTCCCCCGTTAAGGTAAAGGATTTCCCGGAAAAGAGTACAGCGATGCGGGCGGTTTTGGAAGAAAAACGTTCAATCGTGAATTCGCCGGGTGGGTTCCGGTGGCGCGCCTCCGGTCTTGCCGAACGCCCCATCCGGATTCTTCGTCTTGATTTTCCAAGGGGGCGTGGATTAAGATGTTTTTCCTGCAACGTGCCGAAGTGGTGGAACTGGCAGACACGCCATCTTGAGGGGGTGGTGGGGAGACCCGTGCGGGTTCAAATCCCGCCTTCGGCACCATCCTTCGCTCCTCATCGCAAACGCATCGCCGGGATTTCGGAGCTCCGGATGGCAAGCCATCCCGAGCGAAGGATGCCCTCCGTAGCCCCGAACGCGGTTATTTTCCCAGGTATGGGCGAAGGAGGGCACTTTCTGTCCAGCGGGGATTTGAACGCGAGCCCGCCGCCCCACTCCCGGACAAAACACGCTCCCTGGGGTACCCCACTGAGAACGTCCTGGGGGCAAAGGCCTGGCCGGCCAGTTTAATCTTCTACCTGTGATGAACGCCGTTATGGGGGGATCATCCGTACTATTCAGGAACCAATCGATCAAGAGCGTCATGGAGCATATTGTTCCCATCACACTTCCTGCAGTGGTTGATCGAAGGAGGAAGCTTCTTCGACGCGATGATTTCGGCGAAACGCCGGACGTTCTCCGCGTACCAGGCGCCCCGTGGCGCACGGTGACCGTACAGGCGGGACCCGGGGTTGGGGCTCCACACGAAGGGAACGACATGGGCACCGAGGGAACCCAGGGCATCCATCCCTTCGAAGAGGCTGTCTGCCGGTTCCAGCCCCATGACGAACACGCCGTAGACGTTGCCCGGCCCGAACACGCGGACCGCCTCCTCCAGCGACATGAGGAACTTTCTTCGGGGAGTATTTTCTGCCTTGCCCGGGCAGAGGGCCCGGTAGAGCGGCTCGTCCCAGATCTCGAGGCTGAACGCCACCGCCTCGATTCCCGCGTCCTTGTACCTTCGAAGGGAAGCAAGATCTTCGGGGGGTGAGGGCAGCAGAGTTCCGGGGATTCGGTCGAAGCCGGTATGTTTCCGGATGGCGGCGAGGATGGTTTCCACCACATCGACTTCCTTTTCGCTTCCGAAACACCCCCCCGTCATCAAGATATGCTTCGCCGCTCCTTCCCGGAACGCCGCGGCGGCGGTCTCGCCGATCTGGTCGGCCTGTTTTCGGGTGATCACGCTCCGGTATTTCCTGGATGTGTCCACGAGGTTGCAGAACAGGCATTCCTTCCGCTTCGAAAAATGGGCGCAGTAGTTGTTGTAGCAGATGAAGAAACAGTCCTCGCCGCCGATCTGGCCGATCTTCACCATGGGGGTCCCATCGCTGGTCCTCATCTCGTAGAAGGACGGTCTCGGAATCCAGGAGACCGGGCAGATCGTTTCACCGCCCTTCTGCAAAACGAGTTTTCCGTCTTCCCCCAGTTCCACGAGAAACGGCGACCTGCTGTTCTTCCGGAACTGAACTACCGTCCCGTCTTGGAGCAGAAAATCATCGGGAAGATTTTCCACACCGTGGTCTTCGAAGTCCCACCCGAACAGACCGTGGTTCTGCTCCTTGTAGATCGTCCCGACCCCCTCGAGCGCCGACGTCGTCGCGCGGACTCCCTCTGTGAGAAGATCCCCTTTCAGTTCCAGCGTGTCGGTTCCGCAGGTCGGTTTCACTCCTTCTCTCCCTTCGCATCGAGGAGATCCCCGTGGATGGGGAGCCTCGTCTCCCTCTTTTCCGTTTTCAGTACGAACCAGGTCTGGACGGACTCGATCTCCTTCATGGGGACGATCCGCCCCATCAGGATCTCCCGGTACTGGGGAATGTCCTTGGCGACCACTCGTAACAGGTAATCCGCTTTCCCGGTGATGTGGGAGCATTCCATGACGTAAGGGTTCTCCCGGATCTTTTCCACAAAGGATTGCGCGATCTTCACTTCATGCCGGGCGAGTGTTACGAACACGTAGGCTACCGTCGATTTCTGCAATTTCTCCTCGTCGAGGATGGCTACGTACCGCTTGATGATCCCATCCTTTTTTAACTTCCGCAGGCGGGAAAGTACCGAGGAAGGAGAAAGGCCGACCCTCTCCGCGAGGTGCTTGTCATGGATGTCCGCATTTTCCTGGAGGATACCCAGGATTTTTATATCAGTATCGTCAAGTGAATTATATTTCATATAGTATAACTTATACTGATTATTATTCTTCAATGTCAACATATTTCAGAATATTACGATAGCCCGTCACGCCGCAAGATCGGTGTGGGTGTCGAACCGGGCCGGGAGGAGTCCCTGCCGTTTAACGGAAGCCGCGAATAAACCGTCGACAGAAAGACGACCGACGTTCCTCCCGATCCCTTTGCCACTGCATATGTCGGTTTGGTCCGCGTCCTCCAACAGTCGCTCCCGAGTGTCTCATTTGTGTCCAAAATCCCGGGGATGTTCGGCATCCAGGGTGCCAAGAAAGCGCACAATCTCGTCAATCTCTCCTGACAGGGGCGGACGAGATGTTGTCCATGGAGCTCAACTCCTGGCTATATGCCGTACTATGAAATCGGGATGTTTTATTCTTCGAGGGAACCGGGTTTTCCCTCGATGGACGACGGAAGATGAGAAGAGGGCATTTGAGATAAAAGTGAAAAGCCACCGTCTGCTGCAGCGGTTCTTTTTCCTTGGCTTGGCGGCCTTCATCATGGTTGGCTTGGCTCTCGGAGGAATCGTAACCTCCTCTCTCGAGAAGACCGCCGTTGAACGGTCGAAGAATGAAACCGCCCAGTTCGTAGCCACCGAGGTCGACAGGGTGTTCCCGGGAATGGATTTCAGCCTCCCCATGACCGGTTCCCGGTACGAGGATTTTCAAAAGAGAGTTTCCCACCTCAAGTTCAATCCGTCGATCAAGCGGATCAAGGTCTGGAACCTGGACCGGGTCATCGTATGGTCGGATATTCGCCGGTTGGTGGGGAAACAATTCCTGGACGACAAGGAATTGATGAAGGCACTGAACGGTAGCATCAGCTCGGGAATCATCTCCCCGGGCAAGCGCGAGAACGAGACGGAAGTCCGGAATTCGCGGCTTCTGGAACTTTATATCCCCATTCGCTCCGGCCACGAGGGGAACGTCAAGGCGGTTTTCGAGATATACCAGGATCTCGAATATCTGGATGCCGACACGGCGCGGATGAAGCGAACCCTCTGGATCTCGATCTTCGCGGGGTTTTCGGTGATCTATTTCGCGTGCCTCGGCATCGCATGGCAGGCTTCACGCCGTCTTACGGAACAAAACCTGGATCTCGAAAAATCGGAGGAGAGAAACCGGGGCCTTGCCCGGGAACTCACCTCCCTGATCAACAACGTCCCCGGGATCGTCTACCAGGGGTACCGGGACTGGTCGCTGTCCTTCATCGGCGCCGAGGTCGAATCGGTTACAGGCCATCCGCCCGATACGTTCACGAGCGGGGCCATGGGATGGAAGGAAATCATCCACCCGGACGACTTGGCGCAGGTCAAGGAAGCCTTCCGGAAGGCGGAAAAGGAAAAAGCGGACACACTCCGCGTGGAGTACAGAATCCGGAACAAGGACGGCGGTATCCGGTGGATCGCGGACAGGCGGCAGATTTTCTACGACGAGAATGGCGCCTTCGCAAAAGTCGACGGGTTGCTGTTGGATATCACGGAGCGAAAGGAAATCGATACAAGGCTCCAGGAAAGCCATTATCGGTTCCGTGCATTGGCGGATACCTCGCCTGACGGGATCATTACCGTGGACGCTCGAGGAATCATGGTGTTTATCAACCCGGCGGCGGAACGGCAATTCGGATACACGAACAGCGAGGTAATGGGGAAGAACATCACGAACCTCATCCCCGAACGATACCGGAGTGCTCACCGGGAGGGCATGGATCGGTTCCTGAAGACAAGGGAACCCCGGATTATCGACAAAACGGTCGAATTGGAGGGGTTGAGGCAGGATGGGAGCGAATTCCCGATCGAGCTTTCCCTGTCCACGTGGGAGTCGAAGGAAGGGCCGTTCTTTTCCGCCATCATCCGCGACATCACCGAGCAAAAGAAACGCGATCAGGAACTGCGGGAGAGCGAGGATCGATATCGAGACCTTGTGGAGAACAGCCAGGATCTCATCTGTACGCACGATATGGAGGGGCGCTTCCTCTCGGTGAATCCTTGGTCGGCAACAGTTCTGGGCTATGCCAGGGATGAGCTTCTGCGGATGAATCTCCGCGATATCGTCGCGCCGAAAGTGCGGCATGAGATCGGGATCTACCTGGATAAGATCAGGAGCCATGGCGTCGCGCGGGGCCTGCTTTTGGTTCAGACGCGGAAGGGCGAACAACGCATCTGGGAATACAACAACACATTGCGTACGGAGGGGGTAAAGGAACCGATCGTCCGCGGGATGGCGCAGGACGTCACGGAACGCAGGAAGGCGGAGGAAGGGCTCGCCCGCCTCGGCATGGCCGTAGACCAGGCCGCCGAGGGGATTGTGATAACGGACACGGAAGGGACGATCGAGTACGTCAATCCCTCTTTCGGGATAATAACCGGGTATACCCCGAAGGAAGCGGTCGGACGGAACATGCGGATCCTGAAGAGCGGGAAACATGACGAGAAGTTCTATGAAAATATGTGGGAAACCGTTTCGCGTGGGGATGTGTGGAGAGGGAATTTCATCAACAAGAAGAAAGATCGCACGCTCTACGAAGAAGAGGCCGTCATCTCCCCGGTTCGTAATGCATCCGGGAAGATCGTCCACTTCGTTGCCGGGAAACGAGATGTCACGCTTGAGGTCATGCTGCAAAAAAAGGTCCAGACCGCACAGCGGATGGATTCGGTGGGAACCCTCGCCGGAGGGATCGCACACGACTTCAACAACGCGCTGACGGGGATCATGGGGGTCGCCGATCTTCTGCGCCTGAGGGTCGGGGAGAACCCGGATCTGTTGAAGAATCTCGATCTGCTGGATACCTGCGCCCAACATGCGGCGACGCTGACAAGGCAGCTGTTGACCTTCGCCCGGCGACAGGTGATCGACCCGGTGAACCTCGATCTGAACTTCGTGGTCTCCGAGATGAGGAAGCTGGTGGAGAAGGTGATCGGGGAACACATAGTCGTTAAGACATCCCTGGACAAGGGGTTGCCGACCACCAGGCTTGACCGCGGCCAGGTCGAGCAGGTGATCATGAACCTGTGCCTGAACGCCCGGGACGCGATGCCTTCGGGGGGCCGCCTGCTGCTTGAAACGGCGGATGTGACGGTGGACGGGGAGTATGCGAACGTCCATCCGTACGTGACACCCGGCCGCTATGCCCAGTTGACCGTATCCGATACGGGGACCGGGATGGACAAGGAGACCCTCGAGAAGGTGTTCGAGCCGTTCTTCACGACGAAGCCTGCGGGGGAGGGGACCGGCTTGGGGTTGTCGTCCGTGTACGGGATCGTGAAACAAAGCGGCGGGTTCATCCACGCGTACAGCGAACCGGGGAAGGGGAGTTCCTTCAAGGTGTACTTCCCGGCGGTGGAAGCGCCGCCGGACGTCGTCCCGGGAAAACGTCAGGAAGCGGCAGTCCGCGGCGGGACGGAGACGATCCTTCTGGCGGAAGACGCGGAATCCCTCCGTGCGCTTGCCGAGCGGATTCTCATGGCGTCGGGATACACGGTCCTCGTCGCGCGCGACGGGGTGGAGGCGGTCGAGGTTATGGATCGGAACGTGAAGGTCGATCTGGCCGTCCTGGATGTGGTGATGCCGCGGAAGGGTGGGAAGGAGGCGTACGCGGAGATGCGGAAGAGGAACCCGGACCTGAAGGTGCTCTTCATGAGCGGCTATTTCGCCGGTGCGGCACAAGAGTTATTTATCATGACCCCGGGGACCCCGTTCCTGCCGAAGCCGTATACCCCAGCTTCGTTGATGAGGAAGGTGCGGGAGGTTTTGGACGGGAAGTGATCCCGACCCCTACGGTGTCTCCGGATCGTGATCCAGGAGAGCCCGGCCTGGGCTCCCTCCAGTGAGTAGTAGGTCATCTTCCAGGGGGGCGGGTCAAGTGCTCGGGCTTTATCCTGTCGGAAATGGAATCCCCCTGGATTGCACAGGAATCTGAATGGTCAGGGGGGAGAAAGGAAAGTGGCGACTAAAAAAGATACTGATTTTGGGGATTGCCGCGATAGCCCTCTTCGGGGATGACATCGGTTCCTCGCGAACGACAAAGGTAAGGAGGGGAAAATGGCCACAAGACAAGATAGTGCCGCCAAATCACTGCATATCGAGGACCTCGACATAACGCGCGTCTTCGATGCGCCGCGCGAAGCCGTATGGAAAGCATGGACCGACCCCAGGCGCTTCATGCGCTGGTGGGGACCGGAAGGTTTCACCTCGCCTTCCTGCATTATGGATCTCCGCGTCGGAGGCAAATATCTCTTTTGCATGCGCTCGCCCGAAGGTCGGGACTATTGGAGCACGGGCGTTTATCGCGACATCGTTCCATTGGAACGGATTGTCTTGACCGATAGCTTTGCGGACGAAAAAGGGAACGTGGTCCCGGCGTCGCACTACGGCATGCAAGGAGATTGGCCGCTGGAATTACTGGTGACCGTGACGTTCGAAAATGATGGCGGAAAGACGATAATGACCCTGCAGCATGCCGGTATTCCATCGGGTACGGTGAGTGAGTGCGAGGACGGCTGGAGCGGATCCTTCGACAAGCTCGCTGAAATTCTCAAGTAGGACGAAATTCGAGCCCCGCCATCGGCCCCATTGTAGGACCAGAAGGGAATCCGGATGACCGCCGGGTTCCCTTTTGCGGCGGACAAGAATCTCTCGGGGGGAAACGATTCCGTGTTCCCTGCGCATCTTAAGCCAAAGATGATGCCGGTCCCGAGCCGGTTGGAAAGGAGATCCGTCCGATGACGCACAACTTGCCGCCGCTCCCGTACCCCTTCGACGCGCTCGAGCCGTACATTGACGCGAAGACGATGGAGATTCACCACGACAAGCACCACATGGCGTATGTCAACAATCTCAACAAGGCTCTCGAAGGCCACTCCGAGCTACAAAAACTTCCTGTCGAGGAGCTGCTCGCACAGATCGGGAAGGTGCCGGAGGCCGTTCGTACCGCCGTGCGCAACAACGGCGGCGGCCATCTGAATCATTCCATGTTCTGGAAGATCATGAAAAAGGGCGGCGGCGGCGAGCCGTCGGGGGATCTGGCCGAAGCCATCAATAAATCGTTCGGCAACTTCGGGGATTTCAAGAAGACATTCAGCCAGGCCGCGACATCGCGATTCGGGTCCGGTTGGGCGTGGTTGCTGTTCCGCGGCGGAAAGCTCACCGTCGAATCGACCGCAAACCAGGACAATCCCATCCTGGACGGCGGCAAGGCGGTCTTCGGCCTCGACGTCTGGGAGCACGCCTATTACTTGAAGTATCAGAACCGACGCCCCGAGTACATCGAGGCGTGGTGGAACACCGTCGATTGGGCGCAGGTCGCGGACAACTTCGCGCAGGCCAAAGCGTAAGTCCCGCCTTCGGCATCAGCGCAATAAGGAAAGGGAATCCGGATGAACGCCGGGTTCCCTTTTTTCATAAGAGCGGTCCGAACGGCTCAAACAGGATCAGGTTAGGGATAGCGACATGCACACGGAATCCATCGATCGATGGGTACACGACCATACGTTCGGCCAGGACAGGAAGAAATCCGCCGAAAGGCGAACGCTGGTCGTAAGCATCGTCACCGTCCTGACGATGGTCGTCGAGATCCTGGCGGGAGTCGCCTTCGGATCGATGGCGCTCCTGGCCGACGGGCTCCACATGGGGAGCCATGCCTCGGCGCTCGCCATCTCGGTATTCGCCTACCGCTTCACCCGTGCCCACGCCAAGGATGCCCGCTTCAACTTCGGTACGGGCAAAGTGAACTCGCTGGCGGCGTTCGCAAGCGCAACGGTGCTCGCGCTGATCGCCCTGGCCATGGCCTGGGAGAGTGTCGTGCGATTCCTGTCGCCCGTGCCCATCGGATTCGACCAGGCGATCCTCGTCGCGGTAATCGGGCTGGTCGTCAACGGCGCATGCCTCGCCATCCTCGGCGGACACGGTCCCACCCACGAAAAGGGCGTCGGGGAGCGGGATGAAGACGCCCATCATGTCCACGTGGATCACAACCTGCGGTCCGCCTATCTTCATGTGCTGGCGGATGCCCTGACTTCCGTTCTCGCGATCTTTGCGCTTCTCGCCGGAAAGTATCTTGGGCAGCAGTGGCTGGACCCCTTCATGGGCCTGGTCGGAGCGGCGCTCGTGGTGCATTGGTCCAGGGGACTTCTCCGCTCGTCGGCTCGCGTGCTTCTCGATCTGCAGGCTCCCGACGAGGTGAGGGAGGCGATCCGGAAGTCGATCGAATCGGAGGGAGACAACCGTGTCTACGACCTGCATGTCTGGTCCGTGGGGCCGGGGATCTATGCGGCGGAGGTCGCGATCGTCTCATCCCGGCCCCTGGATCCGGACAGCTATTACAGTCTCCTGCCGAAGGAGCTCGGCCTGGTGCATGCCACGTTCGAGACGCACCTGTGCGCACCCCATCCCCATATTCGCGAAGCGCTCTGACTCGTGCTCACGGGTTCTCCGATATATTTTGTTGACACCGGAATATTATGTTGGTATTAGTGATCAACCGTTTCATAAAGGAGTGAGGCCGATGTTGTCGATCGCAGGGCGGACAGGCGTCGCCAAGGAGGCGAACGCGGTATACATCGACGCCGCGAGCGTGCGCGCGGCCAGGACCGCCATGCCGGGGGACCGGATGGTAAGGGCCCTTGCGGAAACCTTCGGCGCTTTGAGCGACCCGACGCGGATCCGGATCCTCTCCGCTCTGGGGGGGCAGGAGCTCTGCGTCATCGACCTGGCCCGGTTCCTCGGGCTTACCGGATCGGCGGTTTCGCACCAGCTCAGGCTCCTTCGGGGCCAGCGCCTGGTGAAATACCGCAAGGAGGGAAAGATCGCCTACTATTCGCTGGACGACGATCACATCCGGAACCTCATGGAGGAATGCATCAAGCACGTCTCCGTGGGGTGATTTTTTTTGTCCTATGAATGAAACAACTGCTCATATGTGAACTATGGGAAGGGGAAAACCTTTGGATGCCAGGGAGAAAAGTTCGAGCCGGC
>Ga0208373_1005605_pt1 | contig 10387 bp, 7 predicted proteins | sample RifOxyC2_FD_184036 | JGI IMG/M metagenome (GOLD analysis project Ga0208373, IMG submission 184036) | Soil microbial communities from Rifle, Colorado - Rifle Oxygen_injection C2 (SPAdes) | ecosystem: Environmental > Terrestrial > Deep subsurface > Rock core/Sediment | place: Rifle, Colorado... | reverse complement strand
GAACCCTGGCGGGAAAGGAGACGAGACAGGCCCCGTCGTTTCCTATCGAGTATTATGTGATTGAAGTCAATGCCCGTTTGTCCCGATCTTCCGCCCTGGCTTCCAAAGCGACAGGCTATCCTTTGGCTTATGTGGCAGCCAAATTGATCCTTGGAAAAAGCCTGATGGAGATAAAAAATCAAGTTACCCAAATTACCCAGTCGTTTTTCGAACCGGCCCTTGATTACATTGTTGTCAAGATTCCCCGCTGGGACATGGATAAGTTTAAAGGAACATCGGAAAAGATCGGAAGTAGTATGAAGTCGGTGGGTGAAATCATGGCCATTGGCCGAACTTTTGAGGAGGCGATCCAAAAAGGCGTCAGGATGCTTGATATTGGCGTTCAAGGAGTGACCGATAATAATTTTAATCTGACCGAAGAGGAAATTTTGGTTAATATTAAACAAGCCAATTCCAAAAGGATCTTTTTTATCACCAAAGCCTTGAAGTTGGGGATTTCAATTGAAAAGATATATGAACTAAGCGGGATTGATCGGTGGTTTTTGCATCGTTTAAAGGCAATTGTTGAGGCGGAAAGGGAACCGGAAAAATTATTGCATTTGAAACAATTAGGTTTTTCTGACAAGAAGATAGGCCAAATTACTGGTAAAAAAGAATTAGAAATCCGCGAATTAAGAAAAAAATTAAAAATTATTCCTTCAGTTTTTCAGATCGATACCTTGGCCGGGGAATTTCCTGCCAAGACAAATTATTTGTACATAACCTATAACGGTAATCATAATGACGTTGCTCCGATCGGAGAAAAGGGGATCATGGTTTTAGGCTCTGGACCATACAGAATTGGTTCATCGGTTGAGTTTGACTGGACCTGCGTGAATACAGCACTGAAGTTTAAAAAATATGGTAAAAAATCAATCATCGTTAACTGCAATCCAGAAACAGTTTCGACCGACTATGATATCTCCGATAGACTTTATTTTGAAGAGATAAGCTTTGAAAGGGTGGCCGATATCTATGAGTTTGAACATTCATCTTCAGTGGTTGTTTCGGTTGGTGGACAGACACCTAATAATATTGCCAAGAAAATCGATATATACGGGATAAAGATTTTAGGGACTTCAGCTGTTGATATCGACAGGGCTGAAGACAGGAAAAAATTTTCCCAACTTTTAGATGATCTGGACATCAAGCAACCGGTTTGGAACAGCTTTACCGAAATGGAAGTGGCTTTGAAATTTGCCCGTGAAGTTGGCTATCCGATTTTAGTCAGGCCATCGTACGTCCTGTCCGGAGCTGCCATGAACCTTTGTTACAATCCAATTGAACTAAAACATTTTATTGAAAAAGCGACCAACATCAATAAAAAACACCCGGTGACGATCTCCAAATATATGACTAATGCCCGGGAAATCGAATTTGACGGAGTTGCGGAAAAAGGCCTGGTTAAAGTTTTTGCCATTTCCAATCACATTGAACATGCCGGTGTTCATTCGGGGGATGCGACGATCGTCTATCCTGCCGAACGGGTCCGATTTTTCAGCGGAGAGCGGATGATTGAGATCGCCAGCCGACTTTCAAAGTCATTAAATATCTCCGGACCTTTTAATATTCAATTTATGGTTAAGGACAATGAAGTTTATGTGATCGAAATGAATCTTCGAGCTTCGAGAACTTTTCCCTTTATTTCCAAAGTAACTGGGGTCAATTTTGCCGAAGTCATCGTCGACAGTTTCTTTGAGAAAGCTAAGACATATAAAATAAAATACCCAAATTATGTTGCAGTCAAAGCACCGCAATTTTCATTTGCCAGGATGGAAGGGGCTGACCCCGCCTTAGGGGTTGAAATGGGCTCTACGGGGGAAGTAGCCTGTTTTGGCGATACGGCCGAAGAAGCGTATCTAAAGTCATTATATTCAACCGGACTATCTTTGAAAAATAAAAGCGCACTGGTGACAATTGGGGGAGCGGAATTTAAGCTTCGTTTCGCCGAATCGATCTGGCGGTTAAAAAATTTAGGATTTATACTTTATGCGACCAAGAAAACCCATCTGTTTCTAAAAACCAAAGGTGTCAGGACAAAATTAGTTCATAAACTTTATGATAAACAAAGTCCAACCGTCATTGATCTGATTGAAAAACGTCAGGTTTCACTGGTGATTAATTTAAGTGAGGATTATAATAATGAAGGCTCGTTTAAAAAAGTGATAACCGACGGATATTTGATCAGAAGGGCGGCGATCGACAATAATATTCCACTTTTTACTGATCTTAATTCGGCCAGATTTTTTGTCAATGCCCTGGATAGATATAAAATCAGCGATTTAAAAATTAAGAGTTGGGATGAATATTTATGAAAAATAAAATAATTAAAACAGATATTCTTGTTATTGGAGCAGGGGGAGCGGGGATAAGAGCTGCGATCGAAGCTAAAAAAACCGGCCTTGAAGTTTTTTTACTTGGTAAAGAAGTCTTGGGTTGCGCCCACACCGGAATGGCAATGGGCGGAATGAATGCGGCAATGGTGGCTCCGGCGACTCCGGAATTTCATGCACAAATCACGATCGAAGGAGGATACTTCATCAACAACTACAAAATGGTTAAAGTCTTTGCTGAAGAAATGCCGGCGCGGATCTATGATCTTGAAAGTTACGGAGTTATTTATGATCGTCTTGATAACGGTGAATTTTATACCTGGGCCGGTCCGAAACAGAAATATCCCCTCAATGTCTGCGTTGGTGACTACACTGGCCGGGAAATGATGCAGGGTCTGGTCGATGAAGCCCGAAAATTAAAGATAAAGTACACCGATGAATTTTTTGTCAGTAAATTATTGACTGTCAAGGGTCAGGTTATTGGAGCAATTGGTATCAATATCAGAAATGCCCAAACAGTCGTTTTTCAGGCCAAATCGGTAATTTTGGCTTCAGGTGGGGCTGGACGAATGTATAAAGTAACCACCAATGCCATGTCAAACACTGGCGATGGTTATGCGATGGCACTGGACGCAGGAGCGGAACTTATTGATATGGAAATGGTTCAGTTTCATCCGACCGGTATGGCCAATACACCTTCAACTTTAGGAGTTTTGGTGACTGAAAAAACCAGAGCCCATGGAGGGATTCTTCGAAATCGATTGGGCGAAAGATTTATGAGTAAATATTATCCGAAGGAAATGGAATTAGCCAAACGCGATGAAGTCAGTAGATCAATCTATACAGAAGTAGCGTCAGGGTTGGGGACAAAAAATGGTTCAGTCTATCTTCATGTTGATCATTGGACTAAAGAAAAGATATTAGAAATTATTCCTGATGTTTATGAACAGTATAAAAATACCGGTGTCGATATTTCCCGAGAGCCGATGGAAATTTACCCTTCAATGCATCATATGATGGGTGGTATAAAGATCAACGAATGGGGGGAAACGATTATTCCGGGGTTATACGCAGCCGGAGAGGTAGCCGGGGGAGTCCACGGAGCTAATCGGCTAGGTGGAAATTCGATCGCCGAAGGCCAGGTCTTTGGCCGAAGGGCCGGAATTGCGGCAGCAAAATTTTCTAAAAAAATAAAATATTCTATACCTCCAAAACAACAGATCGAAAAAGAACGATCAAGAATTTTTTCTTTTATTACTAGAAAGACAGGCATTACTCCTCACATTATTGAAGACAAACTAAAACAGGTGATGTGGGATAAGGTAGGAATTTTCAGGGATGAGAAAAAATTATTGGAAGCGAAAAAAGAGATCGCCCGATTAAAATTAGAAGCGAAAAAAATGAAGACAAGGACATCTTTTAAAGAGAGAAATCGTGATCTACAGGATTGCCTAGAGATTGAAAACATGTTAACAACTGCGGAATCGGTGGTTGATGCTGCAATATTACGCAAAGAAAGTCGTGGTGCCCACAGCCGTTTGGATTTCCCAAAAACCTTGGACGAGTGGAGAAAAAATATTGTTGTTAGAAAAAAAAATGGAAAATTAATAGTTGAAGTTATAAGTGTTATTGAATAGTAAACAATTTTTTATCAAAGCTCGCTCGGTATTTTTCGAACGCCACACCCCAATAAGGGGCCCCTGGCGATTTTCTCAAAATACCTTCGCATCGCTTTATAAAAAATTTAGAAATAACTATGCAAATTAAATTTTTGATCTATCGCTACAATTCTAAAAAGAAAAATAAATTGAAATATGATTCATATGACGTTCCGTACAGCAAGGGGATGACAGTTTTAGATGTCGTTGTCTATATCTATAAACATCTTGATCCGACCCTGGCCTTTAGATACGAATGCCGGCAGGGGATCTGCGGGACTTGCGGAGTGATGCTTAACAAAAAGCCGGTTTTATCATGCTCTACCCAAATTGATCGAGAGGTCAAGACACAAATGATCGAACCATTAGCCAATTTTCCGGTTGAAAAAGATTTGATTGTTAATCTGGAACCGGTTTTAAAAAGATATGAAAAAATAAAGCCTTATTTGGACAAAGTGCATAAGGTTATTATCACGAAGAAAAAATCCAATGAATCAAAAGCTTTCAGAAAATGCATTGAATGTGGGTGTTGCATTGCCGGGGCTCCGGAAATTACTCAATCAAAAAAAGGATGTATGGATCCGATGTCACTGGTAAAGATCGCTCGTTATGTAACCGATCCACGAGACGGATTGGATCGAAAAGCGATGGCAAAAAAAGGCGGGATAAATAATTACTCCGAGGAGTTAGGAAAAAAACTTTCCATGGTTTGTCCACGGGGAATTCCCATTGATGAAGCAATCGCCTTATTAAAAAAATAAAAAATTTATAGTGAGCGAAGTCGAACTATGAAAAAATTAATTAAAAATGGTCGAATCGTTACTTCGGAAAAAATTATTGCTGGTGATATTTTTATTGAAGATGGAAAAATAAAAGAAATTGGTGGAATAAATAAATCAGCTGATGAAACAGTTGATGCAAAAGGAAAATATATTTTGCCGGGACTGATAGAAGTTCACGGACATATGAGAGAGCCGGGACTGACTCATAAAGAAGATGTCGGTACCGGTACTCAAGCGGCTCTTGCCGGTGGGGTAACAACGATTATTGATATGCCCAATACCAAACCGCCAACGGTCACGGTTGATTTACTGCAAGAAAAAATCAATAAAATTTATCCGGACCGTTCATTTACCGATTATGCTTTTTTTATGGGAGTTTCAAAAGATGATTTAAAAGAATTAGAGAAAGTTAATAAAAAAGATATTGTTGGTATTAAAGTATTTACTGCCGGACATGAAACAACTCCAACCACAATTCCAGATGATAAAACCCTTGCAAAAGTTTTTGAGATACTAGGTAAACGTGGAATTAAAATTGCTGTTCATGCGGAAGATCAATATTTAATAAATTACTATAATGAAATATTTAAAAAAACTGGTCGAACCGATGCAGGTTTATGGTCAGATATTCGGCCAACTTCAGTAGTAGCGTCAGCGGCCGCTAGGGCAATTGCTCTGGCTGATATTTACGGAACGGAACTTTATTTATTACATTTATCTACACCTGAAGAATTTGCATTAGTGGCCGCTGCCAAAGATAGAGGCTTAAAAGTTTATGGGGAATTGGTTGGTTATCAACTGATGTTTAATACGACTGACTACAAAAAATATGGAAATAAAATTAAAGTTGCCCCGGCACTTCGAACTCCAGCCGACCAAGCAAAAATGTGGGAGTTGGTTAGGTCAGGCGGAATTGATGTAATTTGTTCTGAGCATACTCCTCACGAATGGGAGACAAAAAATCAGCCTGATATGTGGAAAGCTCAGTCGGGAACACCAGGGGTTCAAGAGACTTTACCGGCGGTAATTACCGGTTGGATAAAGCATTTTGGAAAAGATAAAATTGAAGAAGGTTTAATGAAAATTGCTTTTTGCACTTCTGAAAATCCGGCAAAAATATTTTCTTTTAAAGGAAAAGGAGGAATAAAAATTGGCAATGATGCCGACTTAGTTATTCTTGATCCTTCTTCTATTTGGGAGGTCAAAAAATCGGATCTATTTTCAAAATGCGGTTGGTCCGCCTACGAAGGAATGAAATTATTAGGTCGTCCGGAGATGACGTTTTTAAGAGGTGAAAAGGTTTTTGAAAATGGTAAGATAATAGGAAGTGCAAAAGGCAAATGGATTAATCATTAAAACTATGAAAAAAAATATTTTATACGGGCCACAAACTAAGGCGGCCTTGGAAAATTTCCCCTTTGATTATCATAAAACTTTACGTGAATTTATTTATGCGATCGTAATAATTAAAAAGGCTGCCGCAGCGGCAAATTTTCAGGCCGGTAAATTGACAAAGGAACAGTCATCAAAGATCACCACCGCCTGTGACGAAATTCTAAAAGGAAAATATGACGATCAGTTTGTCATTCCCGCCCATCACGGTGGAGCAGGAACATCGCCTCATATGAACGTCAACGAAGTCGTCGGCAGTTTATCAGGGACTCATCCGAATGATCACGTCAACGCCAGTCAATCAACTAACGATGTCAACCCTTCAGCCTTGAGAATTGCAAGCGTCAAGTTGACCAGAAAATTGTTAAAAAGTTTAGATTATCTCATCTCCGTTTTTGATGAGAAGTCGGAAGAGTTTAGATCAATACCAAAACTCGGTCGGACCCATTTTCAGGACGCGGTGCCCACCACCTTGGGAGCATGTTTTGCCTCATACCGCGATATTTTAAAAAGAGACAAAAAAAGAATCGAGGAAGCACTTATCTATTTATATGAACTCAATCTGGGGGCCACTGCTATTGGTAATAGTATCAATGCGCCGAAAGAATATATCGTCAACGTTTATAAAGAACTTCGCCAGATAACAGGAATTGATGAATTGAAGCCTTTGGAAAATCTTATGTCTGGTACTTCTTCGGACGCCGATTTCTGCCAAATCTCAGGATCAGTAACAATTCTATGCAATGATCTTTCAAAGATCGCTTTGGACCTGCGTTTTATGAGTAGCGGTCCGAAGGGGGGAATAGGGGAGATATCATTTAAAGAACTACAGCCGGGAAGCTCGATCATGCCGGGAAAGGTCAACCCGATCATGGCCGAGACGATCAATCAAACCTACTATTTAATTTCCGGGAAAAACTTAAGCATTCATCAAGCAGCCGAGGGAGCCCATATGGAACTGGGAGTAATGCTTCCAATAATTGTTGATTCTCTGATCACAATGTTGAAGATAGTCGATACGGCGTTGAATATTTTTACCGACCGGGGGATCAAGATGATCGTCGCCAATAAGGAGAGGTGCAAAGAATTATTGGAACGGTCAACTGCTTATGCAACTTTACTGACACCCAGTCTCGGCTATGATGTTGTTTCTAAAGTAGTCAAAGAATCTGTTGCCACAGGAAAAACGATTAGAGAAGTTATTTTAGAAAAAAAATTTTTATCAGCGGTTGAATTAGAAAAATTATTAGTTATTTAGATTGTTATGCCAAGCAAGTTCTAACCTCGGAGGTTAGAACATGGGTGGCAATTATTAATTATTTATTTTCTTATGGACAATGTTGTTGATATCTTGAAAAAGGTTGGGGCAGTAATTACTGATTCTCATTTTGTTTATACTTCCGGAAAGCATGGAAGTGTTTATGTTAATAAAGATGCTGTCTATCCCCATACAGCGGAAACTTCAAGAATAGGGGAGCTGTTTGCAGAGAAGTTTAAAGATATGGATGTTGATGTGGTAGCTGCTCCGGCTCTTGGAGGAATTATCCTTTCACAATGGGTGGCTTATCATCTATCAAAACTTAAAGGCAAGGAAATTCTTGGAGTTTATACTGAAAAAACTCCTGACAAGCAGATGATCTTTACCCGAGGTTACGATAAATTAGTCAAAGGAAAAAATGTTTTGGTTATTGAAGACTTGACTACAACAGGCGGATCAGTTCGTAAAGTTGTCGATACAGTTAAAGCAACCGGTGGAAATGTCGTCGCCGTTTGCGTCATGGTCAACCGTGATCCGGAAAAAGTTACATCTGAAGTTGTTGGCGGACCGTTCAGCGCTTTGGGAGTTATCAAAGCTTCAGCTTTTGACGAAGCCGCTTGTCCTTTATGTAAAGAGAATGTTCCCATCAACACCAACGTCGGCCACGGAAAAAAATATCTTGAGGCTAAGGGTAAGAAATAATTTAAATTATAAGTTACAACAATATAACGTTATATTGTAGTCAATTTAATTATGACCTTTCAAGAAAAATTGGATAAAATCGTTAAAAAAAACAAATCATTGGTGTGTGTGGGGTTGGACAGTGAGATTAGTAAGATTTCATCTCCCTCCCAGCTTTCGTTCAATAAGACCATCATCGAAGCCACTCATGACCTGGTTTGTTCTTACAAGTTGAACACTGCCTTCTATGAGTCTATAGGACATGAGGGAGTTAATACTTTAAAAGACACTTGCGATTACTTGGTAGAAAAATATCCGGAAATTCCGATCATCATTGATGCCAAACGGGCGGATATTGGCAATACAAATAAAGGTTATGTTCAATTTGTTTTTACATACCTCGGTGCCGATGCTGTGACCGTTCATCCCTACTTAGGAGAAGAGGCTATAAGACCATTTTTAGATGAGAAAGAAAAAGGAATTATTATATTATGTCGAACTTCAAACAAGGGAGCTGGTGAATTTCAAGATCTTAAAGCCGGAAATGTTCCTTTGTACAAAATCGTCGCAAAAAACGTTTCAAATAAATGGAATGTTAATAAAAACTGTATGTTGGTAGTTGGAGCGACCTATCCAGATGAATTAAAAGAAGTGAGAAAGATAGTCGGGGATATGACCTTGCTTGTTCCAGGGATTGGCGCTCAGGGAGGCGATTTAGAAGCTACTCTCAAAGCCGGATTGAATTCAAAAAAGCAAGGCTTGATAATAAATTCTTCCCGAGGCATCATATTTGCTAAAAATCCAAGAGACGAGGCTATGAAACTTAGAAATGAGATAAATAGATATCTAAATACTCTTAAAAATAACCAATAAACCAAGTATTCCAAACAATGACCAATTACCAATAACCAATGTTAAAAACATCAATGTTTGGTGCAATTGGTAATTGAACATTGAAATTGTTTGTTTCTTGGAATTTGGTTATTGGTTATTAAAATAACTTATGTTTTTTGACAAGGTAATAATAACTTCAGCTAAATCCGGTCATAAGCTCGATGTTAGACCTCTTCTTCTTGATCCTGATAATTTCTTCGGCGACCACAAAGTTGATCACTTAGTTAAATTTAAGGATTTGTATGTAAAAATAATCGGAAAATATCACGGTCAGTTTGGCAAATGGAACTTAAAAGAACTAGAAAAGAAACAGATCTATGTTTTAGAAAACTATTATGATAATGCCAAGTATTTAATGAATAAGATCAATGAAATTGCCCAGAAAATCGTTTTTAATTCGGTTTTTTATCATGACACCGGGATTGCCAATGAATACTTTTTATTAGCCAAAGAAGGCTATGAGATGCTTCGAGAACACGAGAGTCAGTTTAAGATAGAAGACAAGGGATTGACGGCGATCAGTTTGGAGCGGGCCGGATTGATCACAACCAGATTAGCGCTTGGGAAAAGTCAAAACGCTAAACTAAAAAATGAAATTAGAGTTGTCACTAAAAGAACCCACCTGAAAGGGGAGCCGACGACAAATTTGTCTGTAACGGTTTTGTGGCGTGACAAGGAACAGTTAAAACAAATCAACAATCAGGCGATCCTGATCAGTGATTTTGTTAATCCGGCTTCGGGAGCTTCAAGCACGGCCTTTATTTTAGCAGCACAAAAACTGGGGGTAAAACCAAAAAAAATCTTTCATCGCTCTATTAGCCTGACCCAAGCAGGCACTTTACTTATGAAGAAAGCCTTAACCGAGATGGGAATCAAATCAACGTTTTACAGCGTTGGCGTTGCCTCAGAATTGAGTCTTAATTATTATTTGATCGGCGATCGCGCCGTCGCCGACGCAGGGCATATCCTCCGCCATTTTCTGCCTAAATAACCCAGGCTTTCTTGTATTATTCCTTAATTTGGAATTTGAATTTATGGTGTTGGAGTAGTTGAAGTTGCTATTGAGCCTGTTATTGTTGTGAGAAAAGATTGGTATTCTTCTAAAAATTCTTCAGTTAGAACCTGAATTCTTATGTGTTTAGGATTTTGAAAAACCAAGTCCCCATGGTTTGGATCAAAGCCAAGTAAAAATCCGATGAGTTTTCCATTCCTATCAACGACTGGACAGCCGCTCATACCACCGCTAGCGGTTGCGTAAAAAGTAATTACTCCTTCTTCAAAAGACATAAAATCCATAGTTGACGGAAATTGATAACTTTGTGATACTAAACCCCCGTTTCCGTCAGGCTC
>Ga0208373_1005600_pt1 | contig 10394 bp, 8 predicted proteins | sample RifOxyC2_FD_184036 | JGI IMG/M metagenome (GOLD analysis project Ga0208373, IMG submission 184036) | Soil microbial communities from Rifle, Colorado - Rifle Oxygen_injection C2 (SPAdes) | ecosystem: Environmental > Terrestrial > Deep subsurface > Rock core/Sediment | place: Rifle, Colorado... | reverse complement strand
CGGTGGCTATAGCGGAGAGGCCCCACCCGTTCCCATCCCGAACACGGAAGTTAAGCTCTCCTGCGCCGATGGTACTGCACGGGCGACTGTGTGGGAGAGTAGGTGCCGCCGGAATTTTAATACACGGGCCCCTTCCTTCGAGGAAGGGGCTTTTTTTGTTTTACACCTTGGATCCCCAATACTCCTGTGACCAATACATCCAGGCATAACGCATCGTAAAATGAGGCGTGCAGGATAGGTCTGCCTGAATTCCGTTCAAAATGGCCTTCGTGGCAGGTAAATCAACAACAAGGTGAGACGATTTATCATAATATCTCTTGACAGGCAAAAACAGCCCTCCTATAGTCACGATGAAGCAACAATCCGTGAGTATATCAAGCACCAGGAAAAGGAAGATCATCGCCTTGATCAATTGAGTATGTTTCAGGAGTAACCACCTTTAGGTGGTTCATTCTTTCAATCCGCTTTGAGCGGTTCATAATTTCAAGCCTCCGGCTCTGCCGGAAGTTATGACTGATTACGGGATAAAAACTACACCGCCCTGCAGGGTATGTCAAATGCGGATTTCAGGATTTGAGTTTAAAGTTAGCGTGGCAAAAGGGGATGATTGAAGTCGAGTCAACCCCCTATCAGCAAAGATGATAACACCCGAAAGTCCTTAACAGATTCCAAACTTGCAACGAGATCGATAACAGCTTCCGCCTTTGATTGCTCAAGTGGCTTTGCCGAAAAATTGAGGCATTGTCTAAATTTCATAGCGCAGTCACCAAAGGTGACAGGGTTTTCGGGTGTCCCCTTCGGGTATTCGATGGTACGCTGGAGTATGCGATTGTCTCTGAGCCTAACCGTGACTATCCCAGGCGGAATAACGCGCTTGATCTCGGGGTCAATAACGACGTTTACTTTTGCGGCCAGACTGCGTACGTCTTCATCCGCGATTGCTTCGGGTGTGAAGTCTTCAAGACCAACATGGCCCCGTGCAAGCGCGCATGCAACATTATAATAGAGGCTGAACTTCGCGTGCTGAACCTTTGTCGGAACCCGACGTTTATCTGCGGGTTCACATGTCATGTTGTAACCTCCCTTGGTGTAACGGACGGTGATGTCGACGATCTCTTCCGGATCTATCTTCTCTTCGTCCCGCAAACTAAGTGCCGCGTCAATCGGTCCGTGGGTGACTCGACCGGATGGATATTGTTTGATCGAAACATTCGTTATCTCGAAACGTTTGCCGAGGGAGTCCATCAAAATGTCGGGGTCATAGTTTCCCCCTTCGTAGGCGTTGTAATAGCCGAACTTTCCGGTGAGGAACTCCTCCGTGCCGGGCAAACCGTGCCTTGCTAGGAGTGCCGCCTGTACGCCGGTGGCCGCGGCAAGCCCGTGATGTATATGGAGTGCAGAGGTCCCTCCTTGTTGGAGCTGAACAGATCCTGCACACTGAGCGTAGGCCCAGCCGAGTGTATGGTGAAGAGCCTCGCCTTTCATTCCCAGGAGGCGCCCGGCAGCTACGGCTGCTGAAAATGGCGCAAAGGAATTCGCGGCGAAAGCGCTGGAGCCCACTTTCCTTCTTGCTGCCATCCTGAGGCGCGAGACGAAATCAGCTGCAATAACATAAGCAGCGAGAAAGTCTCGACCGTTCACACCGGTATTCAGTTCTGCAATACCCAGCGCGGCCGACATGATCGGTACGCTTGTATGGTCTCCCGTGATATCGTGGGAATCGTCAAATTCACGGGCACGGGCCATAGCCCCGTTTGCCCAGGTTGCATGTATCACCGGGAGGCGCATTCCATGAACCAGGACCGTTGCTTCGGCCGGACCACCGAGACTCTGGAGCAATCCTAAAAGCGAAGCGATGTCTTCTCCGTTGCTTCCTGCGACGATGACTCCCAGGGTATCCAGGATAGATCTCCGCGCCGCCTCGATCGCCTCTTGCGTAATATTGTCGAACGTTGTTTCTGAAAGGTATGACACAAACCGATCCTCGATTGATCCCATGAATATCCTCCTTTACCAAGACCGAATGACGCAAGGGTAAGCTAAAAGAAAGTTATTCCTCCTGCCCTTGCTTTATAAAAGTGCGTTTCGAAAAAGCTCCTACAAGCAACAGTAGTGCCGCAACGGCCAACAAAGTCGCTGAAATGGGTCTTGTGACGAATATGGAAAAGCTCCCACTTGAAATGAGCAAAGACCGGCGCAGGGCAGTTTCGAAAATTGGACCGAGAACCAACGCTAAAATCAGCGGAGCACCTTCGTATTCATATTTCTTTAAGAAAAAACCGATGACTCCAAAGATGATCATGATGAACACATCGCTTATGCTGTTGTTGATGGTGTATGAACCAATAAGGCAAAAGAGAAGAATAAGAGGGAAGAGAATCAGATAAGGTACTTTCAAAATCTTGACCCATAAGCCGATCAAGGGGACATTCAGGATGAGAAGTAAAAGATTCCCTAAATACATGCTTGCTATGACACCCCAGAAAATGTCGGGAGCTTCTTTGATGAGCATCGGTCCGGGTTGCACTCCATGAATAATAAGCGCCCCGCTGATGATAGCGATCACCGCGTTACATGGAATTCCCAGGGTTAGCAACGGTACAAGCGCTCCATTACAGGCCGCATTGTTTGCGGTCTCCGGACCTGCGACGCCCTCAATCATCCCTGTGCCAAACTGTTCTGGATGTTTTGATAAGCGCTTTTCCACAGTATAGGACGCGAATGAAGATATAATGGCTCCCCCCCCAGGCAATATCCCCAGCAGGAATCCGATCACGCTGCCTCGAAGAATGGGGCCGATCGATCTTTTCCATTCTTCCCGATTGGGAAAGAGTCCCTTCAGCTTTGTAAAGAGTAAATCTCTCCCTCTTATGTCTGATTCGATATTCAGGAGCACTTCCGAAATCCCAAAAAGTCCCATGATGACAGGTATAATTCCCACTCCGTCATAAAGAATCTGAATTCCGTAGGCAAACCGGATCGTGCCTGTTATCGTATCCATTCCGATGCAACCGATAATAATCCCCAGGGTACCCATTATCAATGCTTTGATGATGGATCCAGAAGCAAAGTAAGCCAACATTACGAAAGCCAGTATAATCAGACTGGCATACTCAGGCGGGCCGAATCGTAAAGCTATGGATGCCAGTGGGGGGGCCAGTAACATCAAACAGATTACACTAAGCGTTCCCCCGATGAAAGAGCCGAGGGCTGAAATCCCTAATGCTGCGCCGGCCCTTCCTTTCCGAGCCATCTGATACCCATCGAGGCAGGTTACGACCGAGGCGGCCTCTCCCGGAATATTGACCAAGATTGAAGTTATGGACCCTCCGTACATGGCCCCATAATAGATGCCCGCTAACATGATCACGGCGCCCACCGGAGTGATTTTTAGGGTCGCAGGAAGTAAAATCGAAATAGCCGCTCCGGGACCCAAACCGGGCAGCACTCCCACGAGGGTCCCTAAAAAGACACCGATCAGGCAATAGAGAATATTCCCAGGCTGAAAAGAAACCTGGAAGCCGTAAAGAATATTCTGCCAGAGCTCCTGTTCCATAATTAAATCCCGAGCAGCCCTTTGGGCAGTTGTGCTTTCAGCCAAACTGCAAAGACCAGGTAGGAGCCCAAGGAGGCAAAAACTCCCATCACAAGAGCCAGTTTCCACCGCCGCCTATCCATCGTCAGGATAAGAGTTATTATCAAAATTAATGTGCAGATAATAAAACCGAGATGCTCCAGAAGAAGTGTGTAGGCGATAATGCTTGCAAGAGTAACCCCCCATCTCTGCCAAAGCACTTTTTCGTACCACTTCTTGTTTGAAACAGCAGGTTTTTCATTCAGAGTGACAATGATCAGCAGAATGGAAAGACAGGCTTGAATCACGGCTGCCCAAAATGGAACGAACCCGGGACCGGGAACGTTCCATTCGCCAATGCCGATTCGCAAGGATTCAAAGGCGATGACTGCCGAAATAACAAACAAAAGGATCCCACTTTTCAGATCGTTGAGAGGCAACCAAAAATCTCCTTCTTTATCGAATCTTCCCGAAGGGTAAATTAATGGTGAAACTCCCCGCGGCAAGCCGCCGGGAGTTCTGCAAGAATTTGGCTGAAGGTTAGGACTCTCCTTATTTACTCTATCATTTTACTATCGCTTCTCCTCGGGGATACTCCTATCATTTCTTCTTAAATGCTTTTCCTAATTTTATGTAGTTTTCCTCGATACGATTTTCGAATTCCTTTCCGATTTCGTACCTCGGAAACAAGCCTACCTTCTTCATAAAGTCGATAAAACTTTTATGTTCCCTTGCCTTCTTGAAGGCATCTTCCAACTTTTTTGTTACGGGTTCGGGTAAGCCCTTAGGACCAACTACCCCCACATGGCTCATAGCGACGAAGTCAACCCCGAGCTCTTTCACCGTGGGGACATCAGGAAATTCCTGTAACCGTTCTGTGGTGCCTACTGCCAACATTCTTAACTTTTTAGAGCGTACATACGGAAGATTGGCACCGATCAGACCAGCCGCTTCAATATGGCCCCCAAGCAGGGCGGTAATGACATCACCCTCGCCCGTGAAAGGAACAGGAATGTATTTCACCCCCGCATGCTCGAAGAGAGATTGCACCAAAACCGTAATCGATGCAAAAGTCGCAGATGCCCCGATCCTGACCTTGCCGGGATTTCCCCTTGCATAGTCTGTCAGCTCCTTGACGGTTTTCCAGGGAGAATCCTCCCGAACGTTAAGCGACTCCAAAAAAGTACTTAAACCGACAAGGTACGTGAAATCCTTTATATCGTATGGAACGGGTTGAAAATAGGGTGTAATCGTCAATGATCCCGGATTAATACCGAGGGTATACCCATCAGGTTTAGCGTTTTTAAGGCTGGACATCATTACCGTTCCTACCGCTCCCGGCTTATTGATAACGACCACCGGCTGACCAAGGAACGGTTCGGCTGCAGCCGCGATCGCCCTCACTTGAAGATCTCCAATTCCTCCAGTCGAATATCCCACCATTAGATTTATTGGACGCTCAGGAAAATCGGCAGCGAATAAAGGTGCACCCAGAATACAAACTAATAAGATGATTCCCGCAATCCATTTTGAATTTCTCATTGTCTTCCTCCTCTCACTTTGAGTTAAGATCAAAAAATCCCTTTGGCTAGCAATCAATCTTTACACTAACCCTGTATCAGAAATCTTTTGGATTGCCATGAAGTAATCAAAGAGTGATTAATGCAATGGCCCCTCTCAGGTGAAGTTGCTCTTCAGAATACTCTTTCCAGTTTTTTGCTTAGCCTACTGTAGATCTGTTCCGCTGACAACGAAAAAGAAATTTTCTAAAAAAGTTTGACAAACCGTGTAATATTTTGCTTATATATATAACAATATCTTCGATATTTTGTATAAGATATTTTGTCCCTTTGTCAAGCTCTTTTTGATTGATTTGTCATTAGGGCAATGAATTAGCCTATTGTTTTAAAAAGGTTTCGAAGAATTTATAGAAAAAATTTGGCAATGCTGCTGCACGGTTTCAATCGAATCTAAGGCTTGGAGATCCCTTTTTCGTTGGCTGAAAACATTGCCTGCAGGTACTACCTGATAAAGAATAATTCTGACCTATGCCGTATAAGACCCTTCGGGATACTGTGATTTCCAAGCTGAGGGATGAGATCTTAGGGGGAAATTACCTTCCGGGTGAGGAACTTACAGTAAAAACACTGTCAGAACGTTTCGACTGCAGTTTAACACCCGTCCGTGAAGCTCTCAGGGTTTTAGAGAGTGAAGGGCTCCTCTTGGCCAATCGCCACAAAAGCGTGAAGGTGAGCAAATTGGACGCCCGCGAAGTGGAAAGCATCTCCGAAATTCGGATATTACTGGAGAGATACGCCTGTAAACTGGCCGTTTCCAATATGACCGCATCCCTTTTTCGAAAGCTGGAACTTAACCTGCAGGAGCAGGAGAAGTATGCCTCGGGGGAAAATATCCCGAAATTCCTGAGAGTCAACTGGCAATTTCATAGTGAGATCTTGAAGAGCACGAAGCAGCCAATTCTCATCGAAATCATCAACATGCTGCGGAACAGAACCTCACATTATTTAGAGACCTATATCTATTCATCGAGAACCGTCGAACGGGTGAAAAGAGGGATCGCAGAGCACAGGCAGATTCTCGAAGCCATGAGGCGGAAGGACGTCGATGAGGCCATTGCGTGGACGGAGAAGCATTTATCTACTATCGCCAATACACTGATTCTTTATCTTCGGGAAAAACAGGTACAGGACGATAAGCATTCTTGAGGCTTAAAGTGAAGCTTTCCCATTGGCAATGCCGGAAAAGTGTTTATTTCTTTTTTGAGATAGGGAAAAAATGAGGAGGTAAAAAGTATGAAATACGAATGGAAAGATTTGGAAGGGAAACCCTTTTTCGACCGTGAAAAGTACTGGGTCTCACCGTTTAATTTCCAAACGGAAGAATACAGACCCTTTCAGGGATTGTCCGTGGAGATCCATGATTGTACCCTGCGCGATGGGGAACAGACGCTTGGGGTCTCTTATTCATTGGACGAACGGGTGAGAATTGCGGAAGAATTGTCCGAGTTGGGTGTATCGAGGATAGAAGCGGGTATGCCCATTGTTTCCGAGAGCATCGTGAAAGCTTTGAAACTGTTAATGCGCAAGAACCTCCCGTCCAAGATCTTCTCTTTTGCCCGGGCGCATGAAAAGGATCTCCAATTAACCGTTGATGCCGGCGTTCGCCATGTGGTGATCGAGCATAACGTCAACCCTTACATATGCCGTAATGCCTACGAACTGGATGCGGGCGCTGTCCAGGAGCGGGTGGCGAAGGCCGTCAGGTTTGCAAAGGAGCAGGGATTGTTCGTTACCTTCATGGGCTGGGACCTGACCCGCGGCGATGATATGGATTTCCTCTACGGGATTTACCGGGCTGCCGTCGTGGATGGAGGGGCAGATGGGATTACGATCGTCGATACTTACGGGGTTGCCGCGCCGTACGCCTGCAGATTGCTCGTTAAAAAGTTCCGCGACTGGTTTCCCCAGACCCTGATCGAATTTCATTCACACAATGATTTCGGCTGGGGCGTCGCCGGAGCAGTCGAGGCAGTTGCTGCGGGTGCCGGGTGCATCCACACCGCCGTCAATGGCATCGGAGAAAGAACGGGCAACGTAGCGACGGAGCAGGTGGCGATCGCCTTGGAATTGGGGCTCAAGGTTTCTACAGGGATTTCCCTCGACAGGATCAAAAAAGCATCCCGCTTGGTTTCGGATATTACCGGGATGCGCGTCGAATCGAACAGGCCCGTCGTTGGGGATGCGATCTTCAAACTGGAAACAGGCGTTGCCGCTCATATCCTCACCAAGCTTCCCAAAGGATTGAACGTTGGCTCAGTTCCGTTTCATTCCTCCGTCGTTGGTGCGCCGCCTCTTGAGGTGGTCTCGGGAAGCGGTTCCGGACGGGCAAGCGTCGAATTCATGCTGGATGCCCATCAAATTTCGCTGCCATCGGATCAAATTGACGAGGTGGTGGAACGGGTTAAAAACGAGAGCAGGATCCGCAGACGCATCCTCACCCAGGAAGAGTTAAAAGATATCTGTGCGGCGGTGAAGGGGAATTGACGGGCCGGTTTCAGAACGAAAGTGCAGTCAGACCCGCCCGGCAACTCGGAGGAGATGCAATGGCAAAACGACGCCTTGGGCTGATCGTGAATGGAAGACAGAGAGAAGCAGAGATCGATGTACGATTGACGCTTGCTGAATTTTTACGGGAAGTCCTGGGGCTGACCGGAACAAAGGTCGGGTGCAATCGGGGCGAATGCGGAAGCTGTACCGTTGTGATGGATGGAAAGGCGGTCTATTCCTGCTCGATCCCGGCTGTTGAAGCAGCGGGCAAAACCGTGCTCACCATCGAAGGGCTGGCCGAGAAGGGAGGAAAGCTTCACCCCATTCAAGAAGCCTTCCTCAATGAGGATGCCCTTCAATGCGGCTTCTGTACACCCGGCATGATCATGTCCGCAAAGGCATTGCTCGACTCCAATCCCACTCCGACGGAAACCGAGATCAAAACTGCAGTGGGGGGAAACCTTTGCCGGTGCGGTTGTTTCCAGAATATCGTGAAAGCCGTCTCCGTTGCTTCCGGAAAGATGGCTGCCCGGGAAGGAAGCAGCGATGGGTGAAAAAAGACTGCTGGTGAAAGGAAGCCCGCCGGCGCCGCTCGACAGGGAGCTGACGGTCGTGGGGATGCCCCTGAACCGAAGAGACGGTCTCGAAAAGGTGACGGGGCAAGCGAAGTATTCGAGCGACCTGCATATGCCCGGCATGCTTCATGGCAAGATCCTCCGGTGCCCGCATCTGCGCGCGAGAATCACAAGAATCGATGCAAGCCGGGCGGAAATTCTGCCGGGAGTCAGGGCAGTCCTCACGAAGGAGAATACGAAAGGCTGGCGTACTTATTGGTACGAAATTCCGCAGATAGCGCTCCCTGAATGTCTCACCTACGAGGGACAGGAGGTTGCCGTCGTCGCGGCCGAGGATGTCGACACGGCGCAGCGGGCGCTCGACCTCATCGAGATCGAGTACGAAACTCTCGAGCCGATGATCGACATGGAAGAAGTCCTTAAAAATCCGCCCCCGCCTTGCGTGGCCGATGAAGAGTATCCCGGAAGGGACCTCTTCGATAGAAAGCCTTTCATCCTCCGCAGAGGAGATGTCGAAAAAGGATTTGGAGAAGCGGATTTGACTCTCGAGGAGACCTACACCACACCCACTCAGTACCACGCATCCATTCAAACCCGTGCCTGCGTGGCAAATTGGGACGGACAAAATCTCATCGTCTGGGATTCTACGCAAGGGGTATGGAATTCGAAGGGATCCCTCGCAAAATCGTTCGGCCTCGACCCTGATCAGGTCAGAGTTATCGTCGAGCATCTGGGAGGGGGCTTCGGCTCGAAGGCATGGGCCCATCGGATCTCCTTTTTTGCGGCAAAGCTGTCGATGGCGACAAAGCGGCCCGTAAAGATGGAGCAATCCCGAGAGGAGGAGTTTCTCAACCATCCCCATCGGTACAACTCGAAAATAACGCTACGGATGGGGGCCAAAAAAGACGGGACGCTCACAGCCACCTACGAAAAAGTCTTTTTAAACATCGGGGCTGCCGCCAACCGACACAACTACAATGCAAACGGGATCATTTGGCAGACCTCCAACCTCTATGCCTGCCCGAATGTCCACCTCGAGCAGATAGGCGTATTCACGAATCTGCAGCTTACGGGTCCTACCCGATCCCCTTTCAACATGCCTGCCATTTTCCCGTTGGAATGCCACATGGATAAGATGGCGGGCGCGCTGGGCCTGGACCCGCTTGAATTCAGATTGAAAAATTATTCGACGTACGCCTCGACCCATGTCAAAGCCGAACTGCGTGAAAAGGAGATGAAGATTTCCTATTCCAGCAAAAAGCTGGATGAGTGCATGAAAAAGGTGACAGAGGCCATCGGATGGGAGAGAAGAAAAGCCCTATCCTGCTTTTGCCAGGGGCCCAAACGGAAGGGCATAGGAATGGCGGCATTCATCGCCCACCAAGGAGGAGGGATTTTCCCCAATACCGCCCATGCGGATGTGAGTATCCATCCGGACGGCAGCATCAATCTATACATCGGTGTTGTGGACATCGGCGGGGGACAAAAGACGATCCTCGCCATGATCGCTGCGGAAGAATTGGGAGTTGCCTTGGACGATATCACCCTGATCAGTGGAGATACTGAAGGCACCCGGTATGCCCCTTCCTGCCATTCTTCGAGATGTACCGCGGAGATGGGACCACCGATTCTCCAGGCGGCGGCGCAGGCCAGACAGAAGCTCTTTGAAATCGCAGCCCGCTTCTTACATGTGACGGCGGAGGAACTCGCGTCTAAAAACGGCGAAATTTACGTGCGGTCGAACCCCGGCGTGTCCATGCCGGTGAGGACGATATGCAGCAATATTGATCCGGATAATCCCATTTGGGGAAGCGGAAGCAGGGAGATCAACCCTGAAGACCCGATTTTTTCGTCTTTTGGCGCCCAGGCTGTGGAGTTGGAAGTGGACGTGGAAACCGGGGGCATCAAGATCCTGAGGGTAACCGCCGCGCAGGATTTCGGAAAAGCGATCAACCCGAAACTGTGCCTTTCCCAGATCGTCGGAGGGATTGTTGAATTCGGAGTGGGTTTTGCACTGACGGAAGAGGGTATTTACGATGCCAAGACAGGGAAAATGCTGAACCCGAATCTCCACCAGTACCGGTTGCCCACTTCCCTGGACGTGCCCCACGTCGACGCCTTTCTGGTCGAGAGCCAGGAACCCCATTTCGCCTTCTCGGCACGGGGAGGAGCCGAGCT
>Ga0208373_1005597_pt1 | contig 10404 bp, 19 predicted proteins | sample RifOxyC2_FD_184036 | JGI IMG/M metagenome (GOLD analysis project Ga0208373, IMG submission 184036) | Soil microbial communities from Rifle, Colorado - Rifle Oxygen_injection C2 (SPAdes) | ecosystem: Environmental > Terrestrial > Deep subsurface > Rock core/Sediment | place: Rifle, Colorado... | reverse complement strand
AGGCGAGTACGCGAAAGAAGGCACAAAATTTTACATAGAACGTGGAGATCCAGTAAAGATAGCCCATTTAGGAGATCACCAGTTCTACGAGAAGTACAAGAAAGTTTTTGTTTCACATAATATATTATAATCCTAATCAGGACAGACCACAACATATTTAAGCTTTCCAACTACTTATAAGTAGTGAATAATATGAGTTTCATAGGAAGAGAAGAATGGGAAAAGCTGGAAAGGCTTGAACAGGAAAGTATAGAGTCTTTAAGACCAGCTTACATTCCTGAAACATCAGTAGACATAGGAGCTCATATTGAATACCTTCATGCTTGTTTGGATAGTAAAGATGTTGAAGGAGCACGAGCAGTGCGGCGCGCTGCAATTCGTTTAGGGCATGATTCTCTGTTGTATTTTACAGCTGTTTGCGAGGACGGAATAAAAAATGGATATGATCCAAGAGAAATTCCTCCGGAAGAAACACCATCTCGCGGAAGTAGACTTGTTACTTATGATGAAAAACTAGAGGCGTTGAAAAACAGCTTGGGTAAAGAAAGAAATGGACGTAGAGGGTTTGCAGGAGATCATATTAGAACAAAGGAATCAGATGCAGAATTTCCTTCTTCAACCGGAAGTTTGTATAAAGAATTGTTTTGGGACGATGATGTCGACTTGCCATTCTACACAATTGCACCGAAAGTTGTTGCGTTTGTAAATGGGAAATCTGTTTCAGATGCAAGACGATTTCATACAAATGAACTGGAAGCAGGAGTTTTGTCAGAAGAAGCAGATACTGTAGAGAAAGCAGACGAGTTGAAGAATAATTTTTATAGAATGGTATCATCAAGTTTAGCACAAACCTGCGCAGCAAGTGTATATGTAGATCCAAATCTTTTGAGGGACCTAATAGAATTAGAAGAAGCTGTTGATAATAGCAAAGCTGTTGCAAAAGCCTACCTACCAATTATAAGACATTTATTACAAAACGAGAGTTCTAAAGAACAAGCTTTTCAAGTGGCTGAAATTGTAGGTCTGCAGATTAGATCACAGTCTGAATCACCACCTACAGAAGCGCAGAATTAATCCTTATGGGCCCGACGAGAATCGAACTCGCGACCCCTACGTTATCAGCGTAGTGCTCTACCACTGAGCTACGAGCCCTTTTGCTATAGAATGTCAATTGAAATTAAAGATATAAGAACGAAAAACGATTAATCAATGGTGATGATTTGCTCCATATGATCCACCGCATGTCTACGAAGAACAGAAGTTCTTCGGGGCATCAGAAACAAAAGTTATAAGATGTTTCTGAATGAATGCGGTGGTTTCTTAGAGCAAAGTCTTCGAATAGCCAAAAGCTATTCGAGACATCAAATAAGCAGCGGCTTATTTGCTTGCATGTCGGAAGCCTCTCTGTAAAATCATCCACTGCTTGAAAGCAGTGGTTTACTGCAAAGAACCTACGGTTCTTTGAGTTGCCAATGAACTCTTGTTCATTGAGCATGATAGAAGGCTTCCGCCTATAAAAGATTAGGAAAATGCATGGTGAATTATATGGAAACTCACAAAAAGCGAAAAGTAAAGAGGAATTGTGTCGTTTGTGGAAAGGCAATTAATGTAATTCTATTGGGGAAACGGTATAAAAACGGACATTATTTTGGAAAGATAAAACTTCCTATAAAACCAGGAGAGTACAAAAAGATTGGAACTACAAAAATAGGAAAGTTCAAAATTGGTGTCGTAAAGTGGACTGGAAAACATAAGAAAGTTGAATATTGGGAATGCAATAATTGCTTCAAAGAAGCAGCCCATGAATGTTGGCTTGAAGAAAAAATAGAGAAACTTTACGGCAAGAAATGTAAAGATCATGAACCTGGCTGCCCGACATGTAATGCATGGTTCTTGTATAAAACTGTGCTTGAAGACAATAGAGGCGAGTTGTAAATGGAAAATCATCGGTAGTTCACTATAAGCATTTAAATACAGCACGGATAGTCTAGATTATGGCAGACGAGATAGTAAAGAAAAAGGAAATCAGTGCAGGACGGGCTACAATAAGGGGCACCAGAATTCGTGTCATGGACATTGTCGAAGCGCACTATGTCTTGGGATATACTCCAGAAGAGATAGCAAGATCACTCAGAATCACAGTTTCACAGGTATTTTCAGCGCTTGCTTACTATCATGAGCACCGCGAAGAGATAGAAAAAGATATCAGGGAGCATAAGGATGTTTTGCTACAAAAACTGGATTCAGGCAAACCGGAAATTAAAAGGTAGATAGTGTGAAAATAAAATTTCTTACAGATGAGCACATATATATTGACATTGTAGATAACTTGAGAAGCATTGGAATTGATATAAAATCTGTTCAAGATTGTGGACTCACGGGAAAAAGCGACGAGGAAATTTTGCAGGCAGCTATCAGAGAGAACAGAGTACTTGTTACACGCGATGCAGATTTTTTCAAGATTGCAAAGAAAACAAGACATGCAGGTATTATTTTTCTGACCAAATCGATGAAAATAGGCGAATTGATTCGAGAATTGCAGAAAATTCATCTTCTATATTCTTCAGAAGAAATGATGAATGGTATCGTCTATTTGCACTAGGTCAAGCAGCAATCTTGCTTGCAGTCGGCTGCTGCGCACTGATTTGTTTGATCAAGGTACCTTTGTATTTGTATTTCCACATAGGAAGCATCAGTTTTCCAGAAAGGTAATTTAGTGCTTCATTCATGCTTGCAAATTCCTTCGGTTGTGATAGAAGAGCCTGCCGTGTGCTTTCACGAACAAGCCAGACACCTGTAGGTATGTAGCCTGTGTAACTTTCCCTGAAAACTACGACACCAGCTTGCTTTTGCATTTCCCGCAACTTTTCTACAACCGCAAGCCTGCACGAATAATAGCAACCGCCCATGCCTGCGTAAGTCTTTCTTCCATCAAACCCTTCATGATCTGCAAAAAACATCTCTTCATTTCCAAATATCCTAAGAAAAACTTCCAGAAATTCATATTTCCATGTTGTAGGAGTCATCAAGACCCCGAAATAATTCTTGAACCCATAGAACTCAAATAGAAGAAATCTGTCAAGAACTTCATTGGTTTTTATCTCGTTCATCAAATACTTTCCAATTGTATCATCAACCGCAGTAATAGACCATCTGGTAGGAACCAGCTTCCTCCGCTTCTCTTTTCCAAAAGATCCTATGCTAAATGCCTTTTGTATGGTGCTTACCAAAACACCCTTTTCGTATAATTCATTGACAGCATTCGCAGCTAGAAGATCTGTATCATCATGTGCCTTTTCCAAGTCTATTTGCATTTTCGCATTGGAAAAATCCATTTCTTTCATCGGTGCACTGGGGCCGAAAGGCTGTACTTCCTCATTAAAAAAAGAACCTCGTGGTTTTTTAGTGAAATCAACTTGCATTTCCACGGATTTCTTTGCCAGTGCAACTTCCCGCAACTTTCCAACATAGTTATCATGAATGTCATTGATCTTCACCGCATGCATGCCTCTGGCAAGCTGAAGTCTGAAATTTATAACATCAGTTACTTCCAACGGTTTCTGATGGTTTTGTGATGATAACCAGTCCTCCGGTCTGTCCATATGCGTCGTATCCCCGTGAGTAGGAGGCAGAAGTGGACCGACAAATACTTTTGGATAGCCAAATTTGCCAATAAACACGGATGGTGGCGAAGCACCTTCTACATGTTCTCCAAACTCAACTTTAGAAGCAAATTTCGGCGTCAGCCGTTCAAGATATTTTCTTTTGGCACTGAACATGAATCTCTTTGTGCGTCGAAAGAATAAATCTTTCCTTTTTTACCCTAATTATAATCTAGTTATGACATGAAAAAGTAGAAATAGTGTCTAAATAGATGTTATTATATATTTGACATATGAAATCAAAAAATATAGATCTAAGTTTCAAACAAGTAGAAGTAGATGACATACCGAAACATAGAAAAGAAGCATCAGAAGATACAAAGAAGTTACTTGATTCCATACGTAGTTCTAAAGGGGTAATAAGATTAGAATTCAAAAATAAACATGCTTCATATCAGGCTTATCTGAGAGTAAAATATGCAGAGAAGACAAAACAAATTTCATGTCACGAAATAGCTAGGAGAGGAAATTGCTTGTATATAAAAATCTGAGGCAAAGAAATGTCATTCGAAATTCTTATTCCGGAGCCTGCTGAAAGGGAGATAGAAAAGAAACTTGACAAAAGCATGATAATCAGGCTTCATAAAAGAATGCAAAAACTTAGAATAGCTCCAGATATTTATGGCAAGCCTCTTAGGCGGCCGTTAGAAGGAACATGGGAGATAAGATTTGAGAATCGGTGGAGAGTTCTCTACAAAATAGATTATAATCAAAAAACCGTTACAATAACAGGTTTTAGACATAAAGATGAAATGTAATCATTTACGGGTTTTCTCTTTAACAAAGTCATCAAACTTTCTTACTCTGCCTTCTTTGATAGCCTTTTCATTTTCTCTGACCTGTCTCATAAGCTCCTTATCGCCAAGAATTTCTATAGTTCTCTGCATACTATCATACTCGTCCTTAGAGATTACAACATAACTAGTTTCGTGCTTTCCAAACTCTTTTAGTATTGGCATCAAATCACCTTCTCATATTTAGAACGTAGAGTTAATAAATCTTTAAAACTCAAACTTCTTTCTCTGAACATCATAATCTGCATCGGCAGGAATCTCAATGGAAAGAACTTCAAAGTACACTATCCCGCTCAGATGAACATCACTCTCTGCAATAAAATCCAGTAAAAATTGATTGTCGCGTATAGGCATTGTTATCTGCACGGTTCTTTCAATTTTCTGTCCGGACGCGAGTGAGAATTCCTTTATTCTGGTGGCACCGGTTACATCATCGAATGTCATGAGAAGATCAAAGTCCTGTATTGTTATGCTTTCGTTGGTAGGATTTTCCACAGAATATTCTATGGAAACAGTAAACTCTATGGGCGTAGTTCTGGTCATCCGCCACTTTGAAAATTCAAAAGCGGCTGATTCAAACTGACCTCTTTGTTCGCTGTATTGCATGAATCCATATGCGAATATTCCAATAATTACTATGAGAATTATAACGACTAGGATAAGCAACTTCTTGTAAAGGGATTTCATAGTTATCTCTAGAATTAAACAAATAAAAACCAGCAGATGCAGCAGTTTTTAAATTACATCCATCTATATCCATGTTCTTCAGGGCGGAATTTGAATCCATTCGCTCTTGCATATTCCGAAGCCCGGTTTCTTAAATCGACTTTGGCTGTTTCGAAAGAATCGTAAACCCTTCCTGTTAAGGCATGAGCCCAAGGAGCTTTTTCTGAATCGCCTTCATAATTTACAAAAACCTGTCCTTTAGAACCTCGATTAAGATCAGATGCGTTCCAGAACTTGAAAGTTATACCCTTTAACCAAGGATGAATTTCCCATCCACCATCCTGCGTGAAAAATGGCTCAGGACCTGCTATGAATCTGAGTATAGGCATTTTATCATCTCGTTACTACTATATAGTAGCGATAGATATTTAAAGATTTGTATTTAAATTTCCGAATCTTACTTTCTTACTATGAAGAACATGGAAAAGAGAAGCGTTGAATTTACAAAAATGTCGTCAAAAGGGCAGATCGTTATACCGCAAGGAATAAGAGAGAAACTTCGTGTAAAAGAAGGAACACCATTTGCAGTAAGCGCCTCTGAAAACACAATCGTATTGAAAAAAGTTGAAATACCAAATCTTACATTTAGGCAGGCTGCAAAGCCTTTTGAGGAATCTGCAAAAAGAACAGGATTTACGCAGAAAGATCTAGAAAAACTTATAGCAGAAACAAGGGCATCAAAATGAAACGCATTGTTCTCGACACAAACATATGGCTTTCAGCGCTCTTTTGGGAAGGCTCTTCAAGAAGAATAATAGATATAGCAGAAAAAGGAAATATTGAAATTCTGGTTTCTAGGGAAATAATTATTGAGATTGTGGAAGTTTTGCAGAGAGAAGCGAAATTTCAGAAATTTCTCGATGCCCGCAAAGAAAAAATACAAAATCTGGCAAGATCGATACTGAAGCTAAGCAAATTAGTGAAAACGAACAGCAAAATAGAAGCTGTAAAGGAAGACAAAGATGACAATAAGTTTCTGGAATGCGCAGTGGATGGAAACGCAGATTTTATTCTTAGTTATGATAACCATCTTTTGAACATAAGAAAATTCAATGATATACAGATAATAAAACCAGAAGAATTTCTGAGAAATTTCATTCATAAAATCATCCACGCTTCAGAATCTTTCCGTGCGTAGTCTGAGTTTTCTTATGTTTTCCCTTCAAGAATTTTCTCTTTGCCTTGTTTACAGGCTTCCATTTCCACGACTGCTTGTACATTTTCGCGCTTTTTCCAAATCCACAAGCGCTGCATTGTTTATGTTGAATATGATAAGAATGCCGACCGCATCGTCTGCAACGTATATGGCCTTCTTTACTATGCTTTCCAAAACTTGGTGTTCCCTTTGTCATAGCGTTCCCTCGCTACCTCTAATACATTTAGCCAAAAAGTTCAGCGCTTATACTTGCGAGCGAAGCGAGCTTTTCTACTGAATTTCTTTTGTTTGAAAAGAAATTCTAAGCTTCGCCCTTATTGCCTTTTTCCGGCGAGACATAAAGTATGTTGTCTCCACGGACAAGAAGAGTTCCAAGTTTTACAACAGAACCATCTTCATTGCGCTGTTCTGCATCTTCCAGCCACATGTTGAGATGCAAGTCTAGCGCCTGAAGCAATCCTGAGATTTCAGGTCCCTTCTTCAGGTGTATAAGGACTCGTTTTCCTTTCGCGTTGTTCAAAACATCTATTGGTCTTTCCATTTCAAATCCCAAACAAAATTTATTTCAATTATCTGTTTGATGTATAAACATGTTTAAATATGTTGTGAAAAGATGAAACGCAAACTGACGTTGCTTTGCAACGTCCATCAGCCTCGTTCAAAGAATTCTTTGTATTCCTTCTCTGGTATACCTGCGGACTCTGCCTGCAACATAAACGCCAGCAGCAACACTTCCAGCTATTCCTAAAACTGCTGCAGCTATAGGAAGCCCGTGATCCAAAGTTTTAGCTACAATTTCCACAGGTTCAGGCGTGATTCGGCTTGTAGTTTCACCGATAGCATTGCCTGCAGCATCCATAATTCTGTAAATAGGATATGTCAAAGCCAGTCCAGCAGCTGTAGTCAAAGCTCCTGCAGTCCATCCACTATATCTACCAATATTGGCTGCACGCCTTCGATTTATTCCAACTGCCATGTCATTGTCACTTAAAAGTAGTTAGAAACGAAAACTTTAAGAAGCTTTCGATTATACTATAAACATGAACAAAAATTCACTGAGAAAGAAAATCAGGAAGGCGATAAAAAACGCGCCAACAGAACCGGAGGCGGATTATCATATACAAAGAGTAGAGGAAGTAAATGTAGAGGGGGGCACTGTAAAAGCAGATATAGGATTTTTCCCCTCTGATATAGAGGAAGCCACAGAAGAAGCGGAGTTTTTTAGAAGTGTCGAAGATGATGATTACGTTCAATTGGAAGAATACGCTGGAAAGGATCCAGACAATGAAGTTTCTGTCGGAACTCCGAGAGATTATAGAGATTTATTGGAAGTGGCATATGCAATAAGGGCAGAAATTTTAGGACATGAATGTTCTGGAACAAGTGCTTGGAATCGCTTTATTAACAGAGATTACGATTTCACATGCGTTCTTATTTCAAAAGATACAGACGAATTTGAAAAAACATCAACACAAATCCGACAGAAATACAGCAACATAATTGCAGACTGGAAAGCGTTACTTATTCTGAAGGTCCACAAATTCGAACATTATGATCTCTTACAACCATTTGATTCAAGTGAAAAGAAGCAGAAAAAATAATCTCTACCGAGGTGTAGGCGGCTGCCTGCCCATCTTATACGCATAATAGAACAGCAGCAGAACAATCAAAACAGCCACTATTCCTACAACCGACTCAGCGCTTATCCATGTTGGGAGATACCTGTTAAGATAAGGCCCGAAGTAACTCCAACTCACAGCTGCGGCAAGTAAAACAATCACAATTCCTACAATCGGTGGCCAAAAGTCGCGATCCTGCGGTTGCCCTTCTCTTTGTTTGTTAGGGTTGAAACCGAAAAGCCTGAGTATGAACATCAATATGAAAAGCACAATCAAACCAATGGCAAGCAGCGGTAGCGTATTCTGCACAAAATCTAGAAACGGCTCATAACTCGCAGAAACAAGACCTATAACAATAGCAATCATTACAAAAATGCGCTTGTCAGCTTTCTCTGTTATGTTGCCTTGCTTGTCCCTATGTGCAAATATACCAGAAAACGAAAGCAGAGCAAAAACAACAGCAAACGTAAGCAAGAACGCAGATATGAAAAGTGTCACTCCTGTAAAAACAGCTGGTAAAACCATTATAACACCTTACATAGTGAAACAAGGAATAAATCCCGACTGCTCGGATATAATAATCCTTGTTTCACATGTAGTGCCCAAAGAAGTATTTATACGATTTTAGTTCTGTTTATTTCTTTGGAGCACTACAATAATTTCCTCTGGCGAATTATTTCATTTCTTTCTCTTACAAGTTCTTGAAGCTGTTTTTGAAGTACTTCAGCTTCATGAGCGCTATTTGCTTCTCTTGCAGATTTCAGCTCAGCGTTGGTTGCTCTGATATCTTCCTCAACTTCTTTCAATCTTTTCGAAGTAGAAAAGCTAAGCCTTGCTTCAATAGGACTTTGTGGAGCATGTCCAACCCTGGGAACCGCATAATCCCCTCCATATTCATCTCGCCTTTTGATTCGTGGGAAGTTATGTGGTGCACCACCCCCACCAGGATTGCCACCATGTTGGAAGTGGCCCATCACAAAGTACACCACTCCCAACAAAATCAATATCACAAAGTAAAAGGCCGTGCTTCCTGCAAAAGCAGCAAACCAGCCGTTTATTATCATAAAAACAAATATAGCAACGCCCATAAGCGTTCTCATCATAACATGGCCGCCCAAGCCGATTCTTCCTAATAGTATATAGATGAAAAAGATAATCAAAACAGTTGGAAGGAAGAAGAACTGCAATACGTCCTGAATAGGATTCCCTGTGAAGGGCGAGCCAGGATAAGTAGTAAACTTAAGAAAGTCCTTGAATAAAATGTATAGCGCATCAACCATATATTTATATGCATATCTGTGCAATAAAAAGAATTCGTAAGGCGATGCTAACGCTTCGTGTGGATTACAGATGGCCGTTATGTGCAAACAACATCCTACAAATTTCAGTTGTTTGACACTTGCAAACCATAGGTTTGCAATGAATAGCGGCATAGGCCTTCTTGACACTTGGTCAAATCACAAAAGTATTTCAGAATTAACCAGGAAACGCTGGGATAAACCTTTATATAATCCCAGGTAGATATATAAGTAATTGTTATTTAAAAGTAGTAACAGGTGAAACAAATGGTGGATCATAGAAAAATCCCTTATTCCAGGGATGTATTTGGAGAAATGGAGGAAGCTCTAATTTTTTTGCGGGGGGAACGGGACAAAAATGTGGTCGAAGGAAGGATAACCGACCTTGCTGCCTACAAAAGATGCGAAGACCAGATAAAAAAAGTCACAACAGGAGGGTTTGATATAGGCAGAAAATATCAAGCTGGTTGCGCTACAGACGACCTTACTGGCTTGCTTAGTCCTAGGTATATACGTCGTGAGTTAGAAGACATAGCTGCAAGAAGAAAGAGAGAAAAAGGACATGTTTCTGTGATTTTTGCTGATATAGACCATTTCAAAAAAATCAACGATGAGTATGGACATACAAAAGGCGACATAGTTTTGCAAAGATCAGGATCTGCTTTAAGAGAAGTTCTAAGAGTAGGTGACGAATTAGGAAGATACGCCGGAGACGAATTTTTAGCTGTAGTTTCTGATGACCTGAATGGAGGCAAACAAGTTGCAAGAAAAATAAGAGATACAGTAGGTAATCTTGTAATAGAGGTTCCTGGAAATGAAGTTGTAAGAATCACACTAAGCGTAGGAGTTGCATGTTCTGATGAGGTTGGATACAGTCCTCTTGAACTTCTTAGATGCGCAGACGAAGCTCACTACGCATCCAAGCACATCGGAAGAAATGCTATACATGCTTGGCGCGGGAGAGACAATTTTGAGAGGGTAGATTGAGTGGGAAAGTGTGTTTTTATACATTTCCAGTAAGAAATTATAAGGGTGTGGTGAATAATGACAATGGTTCAAATAGCTGACGGCGAAATAAGTCTGACTAGTAGGAGAAGATGGGATGCCGATAGTTTTGCAGAATATGTTTCGGATCTAGGCAAAGGCAGG
>Ga0208373_1005596_pt1 | contig 10405 bp, 10 predicted proteins | sample RifOxyC2_FD_184036 | JGI IMG/M metagenome (GOLD analysis project Ga0208373, IMG submission 184036) | Soil microbial communities from Rifle, Colorado - Rifle Oxygen_injection C2 (SPAdes) | ecosystem: Environmental > Terrestrial > Deep subsurface > Rock core/Sediment | place: Rifle, Colorado... | reverse complement strand
CAGGAGAAATCACTCAAAGGCGGCATCCAGACCAAACGCCTCAAAGCTGCTTGGGATCAAAGCTATCTGCTAAAAATCTTGGCTAAATAATTTCTACATGCGATCGCCCTGTCTATTCCCTGTTTTCTTTTAGGGGCGGCAGCAGTTTCAATAACTGAAGGGTAAATTCCCGGGCCTGGTCCACATCCAGGTGGGAGCCGTCCGCACACTGGAAATCCCTTAATCCGTCATAATCTTCAAAATGGATGGCCGTTGCGGATACGGATCCAGCCAAGACATCCCAATATCTTTCCCTGGGCCAGGCAGCGGCTTCCAGATCGCGGATCACCCCCGAAGAAGGCATCCGGATAAAAACCACATCTCCGCCCCGCTGCCTGATTTTCTGAACATCGGCATCCAATGAGGCCAGCCTTTCCTGAAATTCCCGGGGCGATATCTGTTCCGTATTTTCCATGGCCCCTCGTTCCAGCTTGATCCGGGATGCCAGCATCTTTGGAATATTCTCCGGCGTAAACCGGGCTTCCCGGAAGCGGTCCGGCCGCATGGGGGCATAGGCAGGCCGGGGCCGGTCCCCTTTTTGAAACTGTTTTTCCAATTTTTCAGGGCCAAGGCCGGGATACCTGAACACAAAAGTCCTCTGGACCCAAAGGGACAACCGGGCATCAATGCCGGACAAGGGAGTCCGGGTATAATATTTCCTGACCCATTTGGAGGCCCGGTCGTCCTCGGATGTTTTTTCCGCCAGCCAGCGGGGAAGGATGGAACAGATCACCAGACCGGAAAAATCCGGGTCATGGGCCAGGTCCTTTAATACCGGATAGGGCGGGTTCCCGTCAATGGACAGGTTCACCGGAACCATGCCCGTTTCTTCGGTAACCACATCCGGATGGAGTCCCAGTTGGATTCTGGAGGATCCTACAAATACGATTCGAGTCTCTTTCGAAACCCTGGACCGCGCAAGATGCCAGAGGGGCATATCATCTTCTATGGAGGGCCGAAAGCCTTGGGCCCGCCAGAACCCTTCCCAGGCCCCCAACACACCAACCACGATCAAAAGGGCAAACATCCAGGTTTTCCCTAAATTCTCAGATCTCATCCGGGTATCAGAATTGGAAATAAATGAAGGCACGATCATCTCCCGGCGTCAGACTCAGGATGATCAGCATCAAGGCCAGACCAAAGGCCCTGATGCCGACCGGGGTCCCGGATACCAGATCTTCATAGGACCTGTTTCTCATGGCAAAGTGAAATCCGAACAAACAGACCGACACGGCCGCCACCGTAACGATATCGCCTTGGCCCAGAACCCCGGATGCATTAAAATGGAACATCTGGTATAAAACGACAAAGGCTTCGGAAAAATTTTGGGCCCTGAAAAACACCCAGGTCACGACAATCAGAAGATAGGTTGTCAATGCAAGGATAAACGGCATCAAAATCCGATGACCGGATGACACGGGCCCCCATTTCCTTTTCATGAACCGCTCCATCACCAGGAACGCCCCGTGTAATCCTCCCCAGACCACAAAACGCCAGGAGGCCCCATGCCACAGCCCGCCGATGAGCATGGTCAGCATGAGATTCCCATAGGTCCGGACACTCCCGATCCTGTTTCCGCCCAGGGGGATATACAGATAATCCCTCAACCAGGAGGACAGGGAAATATGCCAGCGTTGCCAGAAATCGGAAAACCCCAGGGCGCCGTAGGGAAACCTGAAATTGTCCGGCAGGATGAATCCCAGGCACAGGGCCGCGCCCACGGCGCAGGTGGAATACCCGGCAAAATCAAAAAAGATCTGGGCCGAGAAGGCCAGGGTTCCCATCCAGGCATCCACGAACCCGGTCTGTCCGGTGTTTGTGAAAACCGCATCCGATACCGGGGCCAGCAGGGTATCGGCCAGGAATACCTTTTCAAAGAGCCCGGTCACCAGGAGAATCCCGCCCCAGAGCATCTGCCTTGCAGATCCTGTTTTTGGAACGACGCACTGGGGTAAAAAGTCCACGGCCCGGACAATGGGTCCGGCCACCAGTTGGGGAAAAAAGGTCACATACAGGGCAAAATCAACGGATGAATCCCAGGGCTTCATCCTGCCCCGATAGATATCAATGGTATAAGACATGGATTGAAAGGTATAAAAAGAAATCCCTACGGGCAGAACAATATCCGGCCTCAAGGGGTGATAGGCAATATTAAACCAGCTAAGGGCCGCAATAAAATTATCCAGAAGAAAATTTCCGTATTTGAAAAATCCCAGAAGCCCTAAATTCACGGCAAGGCTGAGAATCAGATAGAATCTTCGCTGAAAGCTTCCCCTTGAGGTCCATATCCGGTTGCCGGCGATCCAGTCGATGAGGGTTGAAATCCATAAGAGGATCACAAAGGGCGGATTCCAGGCCGCATAAAACAGATAGCTGAAGCAGACAAGGCCCATTTTTTTCCCGGTCCAGGAAATCCTGAGCCGGGAAAAGACCAGAACAAGACCAAAAAACAGAAGAAAGGTCAGCGAATTAAATACCATTTACACCCTGTCAATGTATTATGAAATTGAGCCCGAACCAATTGTATTGATCTCCATCTATGGGGCCTCCGATTCTCATGGTCGTGTCATCGATAAACTGGATTCTAGCCCACTGACGCCAGCTTTTCAGGGAATACCAGACCCCGGCGGGCTTCCCGTCCGGACCCAGGATGGTGGAGCCGTATTGTTTCAGATCCGTCGGCAACCGGTGGGCATGCAACCAGATCCAGTCCCGGAGCTGCCCGGTGGTCAGATCTATGGGCCGCCAGTCTTCTGAAGCCAGGACATAGCCCTTTGAAATACCCACAACAGCCTGGGGAAAAGTCTTTTGGCCATAATAATAATAGGAATAGGCCGGGTCTACGGTAAACGTTTCAAAGGATTGCTTTACGCGGTCATCCGGCATCATCCGCCCAAACCGGTGGTCGGATGCGGCGCAACCCGAAATCAACAGGAAACCGGTTAGAATAATGGGAAGCACCAACGTCTTGAATTGTATATGTTTCATGATCACCTCTTCTATGAATTGATCTTACATCAGGACGAGTATGGTCCTGTTTCCATAACATAATATGGATTTCACAGGATGCAAACCCCGGACAGTGAAAATCGGTTGAATCATGATCCGTTGATGTATGGCCGAAAAATTTATTCTGGTTTAAAAATAGGGGAAGTGTTAGGATAAGGGCCTTAATACGGTCGTCATTGTTAAGCTTTTTTAGGAACTCAGAAACAGGCATGGACCAGGAAAGACGGCATTGAAAACAAAAACCGAGAAAAAATTTATCCCTGTTGTGAACAGAACCCTTTCATCATGGATCATGGATGGAAATCTCAAACTCCAGATTCTGCTGGTGGTCATCATCCTGATTACGGTGGCCATCCGGGTGGTTCCCCTTGAAATGCAGCAACGCATCGTCAATGAAGCCATCAATTTAAGAAAAATAGACCTTCTGGTCCTGTATTGCGGCATCTATCTGTTGGCCGTTGTTGCCGCTTCATTGCTCAAATTGATCATCAATCTGATTCAAACCCGGATCAGTGAAAAGGTCACGGCGGAAATGCGCAAGCAATTATATCACCATATCCTGAACATTCCCCTGGATTTTTTCAGAACCACCCCGCCCGGTACCGTGGTCAATTCCCTGCTCAACGAACTGAATATCCCCGGCAATTATGTAGGGATGGCCATTGCCGTCCCCCTGATCAATGTCGTCACCCTCCTGGCCTTTGCCGGGTACCTGATTGTGCTGAACCCCCTGCTGGGAGTGGTCTCCTTTGCACTCTACCCTATCATGCTCTATATCATCCCCATGCTGCAACGCCGGGTGAACCGGGATAACAAAAAAAGGCTGAATGCGTCCCGGACCTTATCCTCCAAGATCGTTGAATCGGTTTCCGGTATCCATGAAGTCCAGGCCAACGGCGCCTTTGAAATAGAAAACAATAAATTTGACCGGATTGTCGAAAATTTGATGGGTATCCGTATAAAATGGACCCTCTACAAATATGCCATCAAAATCATCAGTAATTTCTTTGTCAACCTGGGACCTTTTCTCATCTTCATCATCGGCGGATATCTGGCCATCAACGGACGATTGGGATTAGGGGCCCTGGTGGCCTTTTTGTCGGCCCAGGAAAAATTGTATGATCCGTGGAAGGAATTGATTGAATTCTACCAGGTGTATCAGGACGGCTCCATCAATTATTATAAAACCATGGGATATTTTGATGTTCCCATTGATACGGTGCTGGCTGCCAAAGACAGGGCTCCCTATGAACTGGAGGGGTCTGTCCATGTCGACCATGTGACCTTGGAAACGACCGATGGAATCAGGCTCCTGGACAATGTCAGCCTGGATGTGGCCCCGGGCGAGCAACTGGCTCTGGTGGGATTTTCCGGAAGCGGGAAAAGCTCATTGGCCTTATGTATTGCCCAGCTTTACCGGTATACCTCAGGCCACGCAACCCTTGGGGGCAAGGAGATTTCCGAATTGACCAAGGCGGATATCACTCAGAATATGGGCCTGGTGTCCCAGTCCCCTTTCATATTTGAAGGCACCATCCGGGAAAATCTCATGTATTCCTATACGGCTCTCTACGGCGAGATCTGCACCCTTGAGGGAGAATGCGCGCCTGAACTGGATGGATTGGTTCAGGTGCTACAGCAATCCGGCCTGTTTGTGGATGTGCTCAGGTTCGGATTGAATACGATTCTTCAGGTGGATGAAGAAGAGATCGTTCCTGTTATCATCGATATGAGAAAAACTTTTCAGCAGGACTATGGGGAAGCCATTGCCGAATGGGTTGAATTTTTCGATGAAAAGCAATTTCTTTCCTATGCGAGCATTGCAGAAAATATTATTTTCGGCGCCCCTGTGACAGATGATTTTAAGAATGACCGTTTGATGGAAAATCAATTCTTTTTGAATTTTCTGGATGATGCAGATCTGACCCGGCCCCTTCTGACCCTGGGCAAGGAAATTGCCTATCAGACCGTGGACATTTTAAAAAATATCACCCTTGACCGGATGTTTTTTGAGCAAACCCCCATAAAGCCGGAAGAATTCGATGAATACCAGGAGATCGTGAGGGTTATCAAAAACAAAAACCTCCACCAGATCAATCAAAAACAGACCCGCGCATTGTTGGATCTGGCGTTGCGGTTTTCGCCCGGGAAGCACAGAATTGCAGCATTGTCTGAATTCATGATCCATCTCATTCTGGAAGGACGATTCATGTTCAAGGAAAGAATCAAACAGAAGAATGACGGCGCCGTCTCATTTTTCCGGAATGACCAATATATTCATTCCCAGACCATATTTAACAATATTCTGTTTGGTATCGTTAAAACAACCAATCCGGCTGCCCAGGAAAAAATCAATCAATTCATGATCGCTCTTCTGATCGGCGAGGATTTCCTTGAACGGATGATTGAGATCGGCATGAATTTCAATGTGGGAACAAAAGGGAATAACCTTTCCGGGGGCCAGCGCCAGAAACTGGCCATTGCCAGGACTTTTTTAAAATCACCTGCCGTTATGATCCTGGATGAGGCCACCTCGGCCCTGGACAATAATTCTCAAAAACGAATTCAGAGCGTGCTGTCCCGCCAATGGAAGGGAAAAAGCACCTTGATCGCTGTGGTACACCGGCTTGATATTGTCAAAGACTACGACAAGATCGCTTTTTTAAAGGCCGGTAAAATAGTGGAAATGGGAACCTATGACGAATTGATGGCAAAAAAGGGGTATTTTTATGAACTCGCTTATGGACACAACTGATGCGGACAATAAAAGTGAATTTTCAGCCAATCTGAATATATTCAGACAGACAGAATTTTTTTCCGGCGTTTCCATGGATGTGATGAAGCTCTTTGCCTTTCTTTGCAAAAGGCAATCCTATAAACCGGGGGACGCTATCTTTCTTCAGGATGAGGATGATCAATGCGCTTATTATATTTTATCAGGGGCTGCAAAACTGGTTCTTAAAAAAGATGAAAAAGACTATGAGATTCGTGAATATAAGGCCGAAAGCTATCTGGGAGTGCTCTCCCTCATGGCCCCCATGGTAAAACAGTTTTCCCTTGTGGCCACGACGGATACTACCTGTATTGTGATGACCCGTAATGCTTTTGCAAAGATTGCGGACCAGTTCCCGGATACCCCCTTGAAAATCATACGGGCCATCGGGCAAAGAATTGCAACCGCCGAGAGAAAATGTGTCAAGGAATTTGAATCGGAAAAAAATGAAGACATCCGTAACCTTCTAGGCATCAGCCTCATCTAAACGGATTTGAGGTTGACAAACGCGTTGGGTGTCATTAGGGTAAAAGCCATGGGAAAAGTGAAGCTGTCCATCACATTAAAAAACCGGCTGGCCGATCTGGATAAGATTAAAACCGCTGTTTTAAAACTATCCGGCGCCATTGACTGCACCCGGCGCAAGCTGAAAGAGATAGACCTGATTCTTGAAGAGCTTTTTGCCAACGTGGTTCACCATGGGTTCAAGGATAACCGGGAACACGATATTGACATCTCCCTGTCCTGTGATGACGGCATCCTGGAAATCCGCATGGAGGACGACGGCGAGCCCTTTGACATCACTGCCTCGCCGGCGCCCGATACCCGGTGCGCCCTGGATAAGAGAGGCATTGGCGGCCTAGGTATCCATTTTGTAAAACATTTTATTGATGACTGTAAATATTATCGTAAAAAAAATAAAAATATCATTGTGTTAAAAAAAAATATGGCGGAAAAACCCCATAAAAAAAACGGTTCAAAATAGAATTTGAAGGGAACCCTACCCATGGAAATTTTTCAGGAAAATGTGAATGGTGTTGAAATCTTCAGTGTTAAGGGCAGCCTTGACTCCAATACATCGCCGGAATTTGAAAGCCGGATCTATACCACTCTTGAAAACGGTCAAAAACGGCTGGTTCTCAATCTCGAAAACCTGGAATATATCTCCAGCGCCGGGATAAGGGTCATGTTGAAAACAACCAAGGATCTCAAACGCATGGATGGAAATATCGTCCTTTGCAGCCTTCAGGATTATGTAAAGGAGGTCTTTGACATCGCCGGGTTTGACGGATATCTGTCCATAGAAAAAAATCTTGACGATGCCCTGTTGAAATTTTAGAGCCTTACCTCTCCTTTATCCGGATCAATCCTTTTTGCCCCAGGGATCTCAAAAAAAGCGTCACCGAAATTTCAGCTTCCTTTTCATCCAGCCCGTGAAGCCCTGCAAAGGCCTTAATGACGGCTCTAACATCCCTTTTGCCGTCCAGAAGAGACCAGACATCCATTCCCAGGCCATCCAATTGGATCTTACGCCTGAATGTTTTTTGGACATTTGAGCGGAGAAACCGCTGAAGCCTCATGAAAAAAGGTTTATACATCACCGGAAAGGAGAGAATCAGACCGCCGGTGTCCGGAACAAATTCTTCGATCCCCGGGTTTCTTTCCGGTATGCATGAGAGGGCCTCCTGTTTGGTCCACGGCTTTTTCTTATTATGGGCCGCCAAGAATGGATCCTTTCATCAAATCAATTTCAAAAGCCCTGGGGGAGTCGATCTTGACCCCGTATATCCTGTTACTCTGTTTATCCTGTCCTATTCTGAAGAGGATGAACCGGGAATATGAGGAAAGAAAAGGCAAGCGCCCGGCATTTTTAAACAGCCCCTGCCCGAAAGACCATTCCAGAAAGTTTCCCCGGTCACAGGTACCTGTTACGGCAAACCCGGTCAATTCGGGAAGCCTTTCTCCGGCAAATTCAGCCAGGGTTTTCTCTGTCAGCAGAAACGAAGCCGGACCCCAGCTTAAAACCGTCAGATGGATGTTTTGGTACAAAAAATGAAAAGAAAAATATCCGGGGTTGAGGCTGTAATCTGAAATTCTGAAATTCTCCGGCGTCGAAAAAGCCATGCCGAACAATTGCCAGGACACCCGGCCGGGCACGGGGTGGTCCGTAAAGGATGCCAGAACCCCATGGGCGGATGAAGCCGGCAAAAAACGGTCCAGGGAGAAAAAACGGATCAAGGTGAGGCGGCGGCAATGGCGGCAGAAGATAAGGGTGCCGACCCCTTTTGAGGAAGTGTTTTCCCAGGAAAAGAAAAAAAAATCAAAGTGCGGATTTGGATGCAAAAAAAACGGGGGTGTGGGTTCTTCATGGATGATGATCTTCAGCAGTTTTTGGGATCGAGCCATGAAATTTCTGAATTGCTTTTCAAAGGGGATGGCTGGAGAGGACTCCGTCCATTTGATTTCTGCCCGGGGGGACCCGTTTTCACTGAGCATCACATGGGTGAGATCAAGGCTGTCTATTTCCCAGGCGTCCGGAATTTTAAAGGCCGTCCCGTTCCAGGCAACGGCTTTGTTCAGGGAAATATTGTCTGTCTGCGGATTCAACCTGTCCATGCGATCAATAGGGAACAAAGAATTTCCAGAGGTCTTCCTGGGATTTTTTGGCTTGGATCTTCGGCGGGTCGTTATCCGGGAATTTTTCCAGATGGCACTCCCTTTCCTTGTCCAATTGGCTGGTCAGGGTCAGTTTGACGGAATTTCCCATTTTCTCATCATCCACCATGATATTGTGCTGAAGGATAAGACTGGTTTTTTCATTCCGCTCATTCACAAAAGACCATTTCCAGGCGATCATGGTTTGAAAGGGATCACCCTTATATTCATCGGGTTGGCCCAGTTCTTGCCGGTATTTTTTTAAAAGCCGTTCAAAAAAAGCCTTTGAAGAATCGCTGAATTTTAATTTGATCCTGACTATTTTTTTGGGGTTATGGCACATTCCATAGGCAATCAATCCTGATTTGAATCCGGGTTGGGGAAGGATCTGCCCCTCTTCCAGGTATTCGTTAAAGGGCAATTCACGGCAGGTCTGCATATCCATCAGATGGTGGTATTGGGAGATATCATCACCCAATACAAAGCCTCCCAGATGAACCGGAAATTTTGCATGGACGGAATGATATGGAAAAAAGACCATCAAAAAACAAATAACCACTATATTTTTTTTCATGGAAGCCTCCCTGTGACGAAATTTCTTAAGACCCGGATTAACATCATGTTCTCCATTCTATCACAGTTTCAATCATCTAGAAACTGCTGCTGACAAGAGATTTTAAAATCAGCGTAAATCCCATGGCAAACATCCCCATCAATCCCATGCCGCAGGAAAAACCGGCCAGGAGCACCGGGGCATATTGCCGCCACTGTTTCCCATATCGTTTTAAAAAAAAGAACCGGCCCAGAACAGCACCCATCAGTTCCAGGATGAGACCATGGGGGGTGCTCTGGCCCAGGCCTCTCACAATGCCGTACACCAGCAGCACCGGCAATCCGAAAAAACTGAGAAGGGCATAGGTTAAAAGGCCGAATCCCATGCCGGAAAATACGGTGATTGAATTGATGGCCTGGTAGAACAGGGAATTTCCCTCAAGGGTGGAGGATTGCATTAACAGCGTATTCAATGCCTGCAAATGCCAGAGTTCCTGGGCATAGGGATAACTGACCGAAGGAATGGGGGCCAGGCGCCAGATAAACTGGGAAAACAGCAGGCTGGCGATCATAACCACCGGAAAAACGATAAACTCGGCCTTGATGACCCCTCTCAAATTGGTGCCGGTAAGTTCGATTTGCCGAAAATTCACCGTTGCTTCACCATAATTGTGAAACGGAATCGGGGCATACCAGATTTCAATCCCCTGGTACCCGAAATATTTTGCACCGGCAATGAAACTGGCTTCCCTGACCATGGGCAGGCTGATAAACTGCCCGGCAATTCCTTCCATCCGGGCTGTGATATAGGAAATCACCGGGGTATAGACAAAGCCGTAAATTAAAAAGAAAATCCAGGGGAAGGTGGGAACTAAAATGGTGCAAAGGATCACATAGGCGAGTGTGGAAAATAAATAAATGGCAATGGCGATCCTGAAATCAAAATCCCCTCTTCCCGGCGGCGGATGAAACAGCAGCTTCAGGTTATTCCGGATGTTCTGAGGCCCCCGGAAAGATTTGGACACCTGCCAGAGGCCGATGATGCCGATGGAAAGACCGAGGCCGATACCGAAACTCATATAGAAATCAAAATTATTGGCAAAAACAGTTTCAACGGTTCCCATGCCCGGATGCCAGCTCCTCAGTATCCCGTTGTGATATAAGACCGGGTTGAGGGCAATGGTGATCAAAAGCCCCACAAGGCCGCCAATGACGGCCCAGAACGGCAGGACCATGCCCAGGAAAACAAGACCCAGATCAAGCTGGATACCCGTGGCCACGGCCGGGAGGATGTTTTCCGTATGCCGTGTCAGCTCCACCCAGGGGATGGGAATCAAACGGATCGGCTCCATAAAAATGAGTCCGGATACGGCAGGG
>Ga0208373_1005595_pt1 | contig 10406 bp, 12 predicted proteins | sample RifOxyC2_FD_184036 | JGI IMG/M metagenome (GOLD analysis project Ga0208373, IMG submission 184036) | Soil microbial communities from Rifle, Colorado - Rifle Oxygen_injection C2 (SPAdes) | ecosystem: Environmental > Terrestrial > Deep subsurface > Rock core/Sediment | place: Rifle, Colorado... | reverse complement strand
TAGACCGTCTCCATCAAAAAGTCGGTAGGGTGAATCCAAAGATTTGGCGTTATTGATTTGCGTGTTGCTTAAGTTCATTTTGGGGGCAACTCCTTTCCGCGTTTTGCAGTTGCCCCCAAAGTTGCCTCAACTAGCCCTAAGATGTCAACGCATAAAAAAAGACGTCCTAGGATATGAAAAGCAATAAAAAACCCACTGTTACGTGGGTTTTTAGTATTTCTTTGAATGTTATTGGATCGTATGAAACAACCCAAAAAGTGGAGCCGGTGGGAGTCGAACCCACGTCCGAAAATGTTTGTGTATGCCTTCTACAAGCTTAGCCACAGTTTGAATCTTACCAAAAAAGTTTCCCCGTGACCGGATTTTTTTGGCCAGCCCATTTTTATTTAGCCCGGTAGCCAGTAGACAAAACTACCAAGCGAGCCCCAATTGGTTACGCCCATGCCATCGACTGAGGCGATCCACAACATGAACGTGATCTACTATGAGATCAGGTCAAGCAGCCAGAGCAAGCTCAGGTGCCTGTGCAAAGTTATCGTTTGCAATTGGATTTGTGAAGTCGTTTAACGAGTGCCTTCAACTCGGCCTGCCGATCATACACGCGTCATCCCCGTCGAAACCGTTATCGGCCCCGAAAATTTGGCAGCTGCCAAATTTCGTAGTTCTAGGTTCATAGTTCGTAATTCGGGCATTGCGCTTCAAGATTCATATTCTATACGCACAAATAAAAAACAGCAAATACCGAATAGTCAGAAATCCACGAGTCAAAGAACTACTGGAGCGCCCAAACTATCATGCTAACAGGATATTATCAAGGAGGACAAAAAATGCCCATCAAAACGAGAAAAACGTCAAAAAATCGACCGGGTCGCCACCGGGGGGTTGCCTAAAATCGCTTTGATTCCGACGAGATATGTTTGTGTTGTTTTGGCATTGTGCTTGCACACAAAATACACGGAGTGCTTCCAAGAGAAGGAGGTTTGGCATATGAAACGCGCGGTATTATATATGTTTGGTCTGGTTGGTGGATTGGTTCTGCTTGTGATTGGAGCACAACCCAATGCCCAAGAGCAACAGCAACAGGTTGCCTGGTATGATCTCACGCCCTATGTGCAACAGCATCAGGCACAAAGCACCCAGGACAAGACCCATGCGGTCCAAGTTGACCGTATCCAAAGGCCTGCACCCCCATCCTCACCGGCACCGCAACGTGTGGCTCATGGGGCATTACACCCTTCTGATATTTCCTTTATAAAACCACAAGAGCTGTTTCGCTATTTCGTGTTTGAATAAAATCTTGCTTCACACGTCCGTCGCAGGTATCAATGGTCACAAAGGAGACCTCGTATGAATATCAATTTATCAGGAAAAGTGGCGCTCATTACGGGTGCGGCGGGAAAAGGGTTGGGAAGGGCCGATGCTCTGGCGTTGGGTAAGGCCGGGGCCAAGATTGCCGTGATGGACGTCGCCGATCTTTCGGCAACAGTCAGCGAATTGTCTGCCCTCGGAATAGCAATCAAGGGCTACCAGTGCGATATCGCCGCTGTGAACGATGTGACCAAGACGGTAGAAAAAATTGTGACAGACTTGGGAGGTCTTCACATTGTGATCAACAACGCCAGCATTCTCAACACGGTTGGCTTTTTCGCCGACATCCCGGTCGAAAAATGGGATCGTGATATACAGGTCAATCTGATTGGTTCTGCCAATGTCACACGTGCGGTTTGGCCCCATTTGTTAAAGAACGAATGGGGACGAGTGGTTTTTATGAGCAGTGTGGCGGGAACGCGCGGTGGTTCTGGCCAAACGAGTTATTCGGCGACCAAGGCGGGCGTCATCGGATTGGCCAAATCATTGGCCTTGGAGGGAGCGCGCAAGAACATCACAGTGAACGTTGTGGCGCCGGGGATCATGGAAACCGAAGCTGCCATGACCTTCATTCGCGGCGACATGTTGGAGCGTATGAAAAAATCAATTCCCATGCGACGCTTTGGCAAACCCGAAGACATCGCCAACACCATCACGTTTCTATGCAGTGAACAAGCCAATTACACGACGGGGCAGATTTTTGAAGTTGATGGAGGGTCGGGGTTGTTTGTGTTTTGATAGGGAAAGACGCCTATGAAAATCAAGATCAACATTGAGGACTATTTTTATTCCGATCCGGAAATGCTCGAAAGATATTCCAAGGATTCTGTGTACCGTGGCAAACCCGATTATGTGTACCGCGCGGGTGATTGGGAGACGGTCGCGGAAGTTGTTGCGCACTGTCACGCTCATAAAATCCCCGTGACCTTTTGTGGCTCACAGACATCCATGACAGGTGCGTCCGTTGCCGACAACGGTGTGGCCATTGCCCTGTCACTCAAAAACAAGATTCTCGATATTGGTACGGACTCTGCAACGGGCGAGGCCTTTGTGGTAACTGAACCGGGGGTCATCTTGGGAGATTTGAAAAAGGCGGTTCAGGAGGCGGGTTATTATTATCCACCGGATCCCACCAGTTACCAGGAGGCCCTTGTGGGCTCTACGGTAGCGACCAACGCTACTGGTGAGGGAAGTCTCAAATACGGTGCCACGCGCAAGTATGTGATCGAGATCGAGGTTCTACGTCCAGACGGACAGATCAAAATATTATCTCGGGCAAAGCGCGTGCCCATGATGATCCTCAAAAATACCGCTGGTTATTGTTTAGAGGGCGAAGAGATCGACGAATTGATTGGCTCTGAGGGCACCTTGGGTCTGATCAAAAAAATCAAATTGAAGATCATCAAGAGAGAGCGCTCTAATGAGTTTTTGCTCTTGTTGCCCTTCACGGGCTTTGAAAAATGCATCAAGGCGGCCACCTTGTTGTTAAAAAAGGAACGGCTTCCTGTGGCCCTTGAGCTGATTGGGCCGGGTGCGGTGGACTATTTCAAGGCCTGTCCGGCGTGCCCCACGGAACTCCACAATGAGGCTTGTTTTTTGTACGTCAAAGAAGAATATGCCCACGAAAGCGATTTTAAAGAACAGCTGGATGTTTGGTACATGTTGCTGACACAAATCTACCGACAAGTTGGCGACCAAGAGGCCATTGATCGTGTGTTTTTGGCCAAGACCGATCAGCAGATGAAGGACATTCACGAAAGCCGTCATTACATTCCGCTCATGGTCAATGAGGAATACATGAAATACACGGAGCAAGGTGGCGGGAAGGTGGGGACCGATTGGTGGGTGCCACCGCAACATCTGTACGATATGATGACACGCGTGTATAAAAAAGCCAATGAACTCAAAATCCCTTTCATTGTTTTTGGACACATTGGTGATGGCCACCCTCATTGGAACTTTTTGACCAAAGACGCCGAACAGAGGCAAAAGGCCCTGGATTTTGTGCGGCAACAATGCGAACAAGTTGTTTATTATGATGGCGGCGTAGCTGGCGAACATGGACTCGGCAAGATCAAGCGCAATTTACTGGTGGTGCAACACAACAGCAAGGTCATCCGCCAGATGTTGGCCATCAAAAACAAGTGGGATCCCGATTGGATCTTTGGACGCGGGAATATTTTTGATTATCAGAGAAAATAATTTTTTCCTGATCGGTCAATGTTACGGTAACGGCAGGCCATTCTGGTTCTGTCGACAAAAAAGCCCCCCACCTATTATCGAAAAAGTCTCTTGAAATTATGCTTAGCGCGAAGTATAATATTATCATGAAAATCAACAGCATGGCCAAAAAACTGGGGAGTTTGGGAGGTCAGGCTCGGGCAAAAAAATTGTTACCTGAAAGAAAGAAAGAAATTGCCTCGATGGGTGGCCAGGCCCGTGCTTTTTCGCTACTGGCAGCCAAGCGGATTAAATTGAACTTTGCCTATGTCAACACCATCGACGCTTTAAGATCTGCTTATGAAAAACAAAATCAGTCTCATTGATCCTTCAATGATTGGCGATATTCTCAACGATCTTGTTGTGCAGGGTTGGCGGCCTGTCATGATCGGTGGCTTGGCACTTGTGATTCTTGGTTCTGAGCGAGTGACCAGGGATGTTGATTTCGTGATAAAAAATCCACGCCACCGGATTGATGAATTCGTGAAGACCTTTTATAAAAAAGGATTTGTTCTTGCGTCTCAGATCAACGATCGTGGCCAAATTATAAAGACTTTTAAAACTAAACAGGAGGCAATTCATCATTTAAAAATTAATAAGCCAACAAGTGCTTTCTTTTATAATAGCAAAACAGGCCTAAAAATTGACCTTCTATTCGATTTTCCCATTTCAGCGTCAAAGCTCCTCAAAGAAGCCATAAAACTAAAAATAGATTCAAAGACATTTTGGATTGCTTCCCCAACACACCTTTTTCAACTCAAGCAACTGGCCGTCACGTCGCGAGGAGACTCACGTGATAAGCAGGATCTGGAATTCCTCAAAAAGCTCCTAAAAAATAATAATTAGGAGTGTAGGAGTGTCTTGCCTCTCTTTACTGAAATGCTTTATTGTGACCGGTTGAACAAAAAAACTGAAGAAACATTCACGCCAATATTCCTCTTGGGTTTATCAAAAGTATCTCAAGACTATCTGAAAGAAAAATTTATTAACCAATGTACTCCACAAACGATTGATTCAGCTCGTTGAAAAAAAGGGACATAAAGTAGCGGGGATTCTGCTTTTCGTAAAAAAAGAGCATGGCTTTGATGTAATCGTCTTTCGGTGTGTGTGAAAATGAAATGGGCAACAACCCGTGTGACACCAGAATGGCGTTGCCCAGCATGCGCGATGTTCTTTTGTTCCCGTCAGCAAAGGGTTGTAGAAAGGCCACGAGGAGATTAGCCATCACGGCTTTTTCCAGAACCGATTCTCTTTCATTGATCACCGTTATGATTTCATCCAGCGTCTGGGTGATCTGGAATTCATTGTCACAAGACACGAAACTGCTGTTTGAAATGCGGACCAACTGTTTTCTCAAACCCGTTTCAACATCCAGACCATCAATAAGAATCTGGTGCAATTCAAAAATCCCTCTTCTGTGCAATGTTTTATAACCCTTGTATTTCCTGATGTGCTCGATGGCCTGTTTATGATTGAGAATCATTTTGGCTTCGGTATACTTTTTGCCATGAGCCGTTTCTTGATGTTCGATCAAGCTCTCCGTTTCCAAAAGAGAATAGGTGTTGCCTTCTATGTGCGAAGAGGCCCAGGACAAATCGATCACCAGTTTCTGTTTTTTTCTTTTTTGTTCGTGAGCAGATAAAAGTTTTTTTGTGTCATTAACACGCGAATTAAACACATTGATTTTTTGATTGAAAAGGTCTGGCACAGAAAAATCCGCCTGTAAGGCCAAGTCTTTAACCCTATCAAAGAAAACCGGACGACGGCCGGCCTGTTTGAAATATTTTTCCAGCTTTTCTTTTTGTTTTTTCTCAAAGATTTTCAGGATGACAGCAGGCTCAAAAATGATTTGTTGGACGAGTTGATAATAGGTGCCTTTGCCGACACCAAACGCCTGGATCATCTTCGCTTCCTCAAGTTTTTTCAAATCCTGAAGCGCTGTGTTACGATGCCCTCCTGTCAAACCCTGGACATCTCTGCTGGTGATGCGTCCATAGGTCTTAAGAAATTCAATGATTTTGTTTTTTCTGGTTTCAAAATTCATAAAATGTGCATAAAAAGTCACGAAACATTATATGCACATTTTATATCAATGTGCATATAAGTCAACAAATCATTTTATGCACATGAATAGTTTGCCCATAAACGATTTTGGCATAAAATTGGTGACCCCCAAACATCTGGTCAGAACAGATTATGCTCGTTTTGATCGTAGTTTTGATTCTGCTATAGAGACAGGGCCCAATCAGGGGATTGGGCTTTTCAAGAATCTTTTCCGGTTGTTGTTTGCGGTAACACCCGATTCACAGGAGAAAATGGTTTCTTATGTAACAGAGAACGCGCGAGAGATATTTGAACTGGATTCTGTGCCTCAAGATTTTGTGGTTGTTGTACGCCAGATTATGGGGATGCGCGATATGCCCGCAATCAATGAACCTGTCGAAAGATTGTTTTTCATTCAAAATCAATTGGAGACGATTTATGCGGAACAGGGAATGGATTTGGAGTTCAAATTCCGTCCCGTTATTTCTTTGCCGCTGGGAAGTTTGGTGAGGCTCAATGGGTATCGTGATGCTCTGGGTGATGTGGAATATTTCAAGCGTCTTTACCGGTTTTTTGGCTTGAGCAGCCTCAGTTTGGCAGAGCGCGCCCGCTTGATGGTGGCGTCGGTGTAAATCAAATGGATTCTAAATATTCACAAATCTTATTTCGGTCTTCACTTTCTTTTTCGCCCTTGAAATATATTTCGATGAAATCGATGGAGGCTGTTTTTTCTTTGTACCCGTAAATGATTCGCAACGATGAACCTTTCAGGTAGCGACAAAAAAAGCGCGCTTTCAGAACGACGCATTGCTCATTTTTTGTGATGACATTGAAATGTTTGTTGGTGCCCAAAGGCAGGGAAGAGAGAATGTGTTTAAATTCTTCTAGATCCGCTGGCAATGATTTGTATTTTTTTGCGAGTCGCCGAAATTCTTTTGCAAAAGACGGCAACTCGTTAAAGCGTATCGTCATAATTTCTTACGGAATACTTTTCATCACGATAAAAGACGCTCTCGTATGATAGTGGTTCGCCTTTTTTGGCTGTTTTCCACGGGATGTCGTCGTGGGAATAATTTTCTATCTCTTTGGCATTTTTATCCGAAAGCCTGGCCAAGACGTTGTCGATGTGTTCAATCTCGCGCGCCGAAAGCTGGGCCAGATTTGCCTTTTTGTGCGGCAGATATTTTTTTTGTTCGTACTTAAAATAGTTGCTGGTTACGGCCTCGAGGTCTCCGTTTTTCTGCATATCCTTGAGAACCGCGCCAAGCTCAACGGAAGTGGGGCCGTGATAATTTTTGATGTAGGTGGCTCCCATCAGATTTTCTTCATATTTTTCGTAGTAATCGAAATCGATGAAGTAGAGCAGCTTGTGGAGAACGGTTTCGCCCACGTTCGGTTTGCCCCCGACTTTTCCCAGAATGTACAACAAAACCTGCTTGAACTTACCAAGATTTTTTTCTGTGATGCGGATTTGAAGTTTTGTCATCGGAGCATCCACTTTTTTACTCTGTTCCAGAATCACTTTGTGTTGATGAGTTTTGCCAGCTAGAAAATCTTCGAAAGAAAGATCGAAAACGTTTGCCAGTTTTTTCGCTTCAGTGATCGTCAATTCCCGTTCGCCGCGTTCGATTTGAATGTAGGTGGGGCGTGAAATGCCCAGCAGCGAGGCGAGATGGCCTTGCGTCAGCTTGTGCAGGTGGCGTTGTTGTTGAATGAATTTTGCCAGCATATCAGGAGCCCCGTTCTTGATTCATCCATTATCAGCAATGTAAATATATTTGTCAATAGTGATGTAAAAAAAACCTACACAATCAAATTTAAAAAGCGTTATTTTCGCCCTCAATGTGCACATAGGCCAATCATTTTATGAACATGAATAGTTTGCCCATAAACGATTTTGGCAAAAAACTGGTGATCCCCAACATTTACCGCCGCAAAACGATTTGTAGTCCCAATCATAAACCAAACTTTATAAATCAGACTATATAAAGTCTAGTTTAGTGAACAGGGAACCGGTTTTTCAATACTCACCCCGTGTCACCCAGTCTTCCAGATAGGTGTAACCTTCAATGGCGGTTTCGTAGAATTTAAAAAGCGTGCCTGACTCCTTGAACGAGATAAGCCCTTTGTGTACGGCCTTTTCCACCTGCTTGAGCATTTTGTCCAACAGAGATTCCACGTCGTACTGTACATAACCCAGAATTTCTCTCACGGTATCACCTTTGACAATTGTGTCAATGAGCGGTCGGCCTTTATTGTCGATGCTCACATGCACGGCATTGGTGTCTCCGAAAAGATTGTGCAAATCGCCCAGGGTTTCCTGATACGCACCCACCAGAAACGCGCCGAGATAATATTCCTTATCATCCAGTGGGTGGAGTTTGATGGTTCGTTTGCCTTCACCTTCGCCCACAAAGCGGTCCACCTTGCCGTCGCTGTCGCAGGTGATGTCGGCGATGATGGCGGAGGAGGTGGGTTCTTCGTTAAGACGGTGAATGGGCATGATTGGAAATTGTTGGCCAATGGCCCAATGGTCGGGTAATGATTGGAACACACTAAAGTTGCCAAAGTAGGTGTCAGACAGTGTCTCTTCCAGGTCGGCCACTTCGTTTTTGTATTCTTCGTCTTTTTCCAGAATGGTCAGACAGCGCTTGAGGGAACTGAAATAAAACTCCTCCGCCAGGCCCCGCTCCTCGATGTTCATGTAGCCGAGTCCAAACAGATTTTGACATTCTTGAAAATTAGAGACGGAATCGTGATAATGTTCCATCGTGCGGGTGCTGTCTTTTTCCCACTTGAGGGCTTGGCGAATTTCAAATAATTCCTTGAGTGGTTTGGTCCAGGCTTTTTTTGTTTTTGTGGGAAGGTCCGAGCGATCATAACCGGAAAACCCCAACACCTCAAAAACGAGCACCGAGTGATGTGCCGCGACCGCGCGTCCGCTTTCGGTAAAGATGGTGGGGTGATCAATACCAGCTTCATCGCAGATTTCTTTGACCTGAAAGATGATGTCATTGGCGTATTCCTGCAAAGTGTAGTTGGCGGAGCTGTCATCATTCGTGCCGGTTCCGTTGTAATCAACGCCCAAACCGCCGCCGACATCTAAAATGGACAGAGGCACACCCAGCTTAATCAGCTCGACGTACACGCGCCCCGCTTCCTTGAGCGAACTCTTGATAGTGCTGATGTTGGTGATTTGCGAGCCTTGGTGAAAATGCAATAGTTTGAAGCCATCGAGCAGGCCTGCTTTTTTCAGCACGCCGACGCCTTTTACGACTTCATTGATGGTGAGTCCAAACTTCGAACGAAACCCGCCAGACTTTTGCCAGCGGCCCGATCCTTTCGTAGAGAGCTTGATGCGGACACCAAATTCGGGATTGATATTGAGTTTTTTTGATACCTTGATCAAGGTTTCGAATTCCGAATATTTTTCGATGACAGGGTATATCTGCTTGCCGATCTTCATGCCCATGAGGGCGATTTCAAAATATTCTTCGTCTTTGTAGCCGTTGCACACAATGGGGGTTTTGGGATCCCTGGAAAGCGCCATGATGGCCAGGAGTTCGGGCTTTGAACCCGCCTCCAGGCCGTTGTTGTTTTTTTGATTAAAGTCCGCAATGCGTTCTACTACATGTCTTTGTTGGTTGACCTTGATGGGATAAATGATGGAGTGTCCTCCTTTGTAATCATATTCGGAGATTGAAGTTTCGAAGGCCTGCTTGATGCAGGCCAATCTGTGAAGCAGGATATCATTGAATCTGAGCAGGAAAGGTGTTTGGATGCTTCTTTCGATAATCTGATCGACCAATATTTTTAGGCTGAATGAGCGATTCTTTTTTCCCCGTGGGTGAACAGCCACGTCACCGTGACGGTTGATCGAGAAATAGGGTGAGCCCCAGCCCGAAATGTTGAAAACCTCGTCCGATTTTATTTTGTTCCAAGAAGGTTTTTTCATGAGACGCCCTTTAGCCCGCATTGCTTACCGAGTACAGTGAGAAATGCGCTCTCAGGCAGGGAATGCAACACAAAACCGTAATCCTTGAACCATTGCTCCGCTTTTTGGTATTGCGGAAAGAGTGTTTGCACCAGAGCCCAGAAGGACTTTGAGTGGTTGAGGTGTTGCGTGTGACACAACTCGTGGACCAGAATGTAGTCACTGGCATGAACGGGGGCCATGACCAGTCGCCAGGACAAATTGAGATGGTGTTTTGAGTTACAGGATCCCCACAGAGATTTTTGGTCACGCACACAGCTTTTGTGGACAGGGAAGAACTGTCGGTTCAGGTGACGGAGCCTGGTGGGGAGATAGTTCCGGGCCTTTTCTTTCAACCAATTTGAGAGGATCTTGTTGAGGCGTGTGGTTGTGATCTGGTGATCGGCAAACCCAAGCAGGATCTGTGTCGCTGTTTCCATGACGCATTGCTGTGGCAGGCCCGTTTTGATGACGATGATCTTTTCTTGTCCGAAGACGAGGGTGCTGTTTGGGAGCTTTTTGAGGGCGACAAAACGTTCGCGTCGATTGTTGGTGATTTCGAGGTTTTTGACTAGCCAGGCTTGTTTGCACAAGACGAGTTGTTGTGCCGCGCTGACGGAAATATGTTTCTTTGATTCGATGATCACGCCAAGTTCTGGTGAGATAAGGAGTCGTGTTCTCCGAAGGCGTTTGTTTTGCCGAATGCAAAAATTCACTGTTTGGCCGTCCAGCACGATAGACCCGGAGGGAGAAGGGTCTGTGTTGTGGATAGGGAAATCAATAGCCGCGGCGAAGTTGGCGG
>Ga0208373_1005594_pt1 | contig 10408 bp, 11 predicted proteins | sample RifOxyC2_FD_184036 | JGI IMG/M metagenome (GOLD analysis project Ga0208373, IMG submission 184036) | Soil microbial communities from Rifle, Colorado - Rifle Oxygen_injection C2 (SPAdes) | ecosystem: Environmental > Terrestrial > Deep subsurface > Rock core/Sediment | place: Rifle, Colorado... | reverse complement strand
GAACGACGGGATTTACTGGCCTTGCTTAAGCCGCCAGAGCCACAACTTGTTGAATGTAGGCAGTTTTCTCTTTTTTAAAAACTATGAGACAGCAGTGATGTCACACGTAACAATTGGATATTCAGACACGGCAGCTATGTCGCTAATATCACCTAGTTCTTTGACAAAAAAACCATGATTTGTGAGAGAAGCTGCATGCGCGAGATGTTCGTTGTCAATAATTGCTACAGGGAAATGTTTACGAAACTCAGTCAATGGGCGAATGCTTCTTGTAATTTCTGAAAGAGAATGCGGTTTAGTAAATCTTATGTACATGATGATATCCCTAGGTTGTTAAAGCCGAACGTAAAAGTTGAGTTGCGCAGGTAAAGTGGCGTAGGCGTGTAGGTATGACGAGAGCGTGTAAGGTATAACAGTCGCATAGTTCTACAGCGTCAATCTCGAACGTCTTGTTGGGCTAATCCGTTATATTTTCCATTCTTATTTTGACTACGCTTTCATAACTATCTTTGTTTGATATATAAGAATCATATAATTTAGAATTTTTTAATTCTGTGGGATCTATTGAGGCAATTTCGTCTCTTAATTTTTCATAATCGAAATAGCTTTTGTTGATAGTTATTGCAGAGAAATTTCTTAAATTGTCATTGTTAGTTTTCACATACAATGCCTTTGCCAAGAAATTTGTTTTTAAAATGTAATTAAATAAAGATATTTTTAATGAGATTTCGTCAGTATTTATTGTCGTTCCTTGTTGGGGTGAATTTTTGTCTAATGCAATTTGACTGATACTGTCAATCGTCTTTTCAAGAGAGGATGAAATATGACCAAGCGCCTTTTCTAGCATCCTGTTTGTTATTTTATCTAGCATGTCGGTTTTGTTTGAAATTTGGCATAATATTTCAGTATTTTTAATCTCTGAAATATTTGCTTTATGATAGAAATACAAAGACATTGGTAATGATATTACTCCTAAAATAAGGGATATCATGCCAGTGTAAAAACTCAATGATGTAAAGTCGGGGATATAAGTCATGGACCGTCCTTTTACTGTGTTATTCGGATTGTTGATATTTGCATTTTTTATGTATTTATATCGTGGTTTATTTTACGAAGTATTTTTTAAAGGTAAACCAATTAAGTTTTTTGATTATGAACTGAGAAATGCAGTTTTAATTTATCAAAAAAATCATGAAATTAAAGATGAATTATTTGCTGATACGATTATTGGCATAATCCTTGCACAACCAGTTAGTATATAGTTTTTCCGGATAACTCCGGGCCACAAAAAAATATTGACACTTTTTCCCGTTCAGGTACGCTGGCTGCTAACGTGATAACATCACAAATTTCATGTTATCAAGAAAACTCGATAAGCAGAATTCGCCATGACCAATGTACCCCCGGAGATACTTATCAGGTTTGACGCTCGCCTGGCCCGAGAGCCTGTCCCTGAACGACTTTACCCTTTTTACCTAAGATGGCTGCGATTTTATTTCGATTTCTGCCTCAAGTACCAGCATGACCCCGCAAAAAGGGAAAGCCTGCCGCCTTTTCTTGCGAAGCTGGCCGAGAAAAAACAGTCCAGTCAATTCCGGAAACAAGCGGCCCACGCCATTTCGCTTTTCTATGATGACATGCCCTCAGCCACCGTTCCACTGGCCCCGAATTCCACCCCGCCCCCGCCGCAACCTCGGACGCCGGCAAACACCGAACCGCTCCATTCGACAGCCGTAACGAATAACCATCAGGGGAACCTGCACGATCCCCAGCAAGAAAGCCCTGCACCGATTCCATCGGAAACCGATACGCCCAAACTCACCAACGCTGATTGGCGTTCCGTATATGCCGATCTGAAATCAGAAATAGCGGTCCGCCATTATTCCCCCAAAACTCTGCGGGCGTACACCAGCTGGATGCGCCACCTGCAAGCGTTCACCAGGAGCAAGGACCCCAGTCTGCTAACTCCGGCCGACGTCAAAGAATTTTTAACCTTTTTAGCTGTCCAGCGCAAAGTCTCGGCTTCTTCTCAAAATCAGGCATTCAATGCCCTGCTCTTCTTTTTCCGACATATTCTGAAAAAAGAATTTGGCGAGATCAAGGATGTTCCCAGGGCCAAGCGCAAACCATACATTCCGGTGGTGTTGTCCCGCGAGGAGGTCGATACCATCATTGCCGCCCTGTCGCCCCCATATGATCTGGTGGTAAAGCTTTTGTACGGTTGCGGGCTTCGCCTGTTCGAAGGGGCCAAACTCCGTGTCCAGGATTTCAACTTCGAGGCCATGATCCTGACCGTCCACGATGGCAAGGGCAAAAAGGATCGAACCGTGCCGTTACCGGAAAAAATCATCCCGGAACTGAAATCGCATCTTAATTCGGTGATCGCCCTCCATCAGCAGGACCTAAAGGTCGGTTACGCCGGCACCTTTCTCGTCAATTTATTGGGAAACAAATACAAAAACGCCGCCAAGGAACTCTCCTGGCAATGGTTTTTCCCCGCCAAAATCCTGACCTTCGTCCCCGAGGAAAAAGGATATCGGCGCTATCATCTCCATGAAACCCATATTCAGAAAGCGATCAAGACAGCGGTAACGAAAGCCGGGCTGACCAAGCGGGCCTCGGCCCACACCTTCCGCCACTCATTTGCCAGCCATCTGTTGCAGGCCAACTATGACATCCGCACGATCCAGGAACTGCTGGGTCACAGCGACATTCGGACTACCATGATCTACACCCACACCATCAAAAGCACGACCCTCAAAGAGAAAAAAAGCCCCCTTGATTTCTGATCATCGGCTGACCAGACACCTTAAAAGAAGACCGTCTCCGGCCAAGACCGGCCCGACGCACAAAAAAAGCCGCTCACGGGCAGATCATCTCCCGAAGCGGCTTGCGTTTTCCTGATTGTGGACGGCTGTTAGCGATACTCGGTCCCGGCATGCCTTTCCCCCTGGTGGTATTCATCTGAACAGCGAGGAGGCCAGCTTAAACAACAGGATAGGGATTGACAAGCAAAAAGTTGTTAGAAAAAAAGTAGCTACCCAACGGCAAAGCCGGTGACTCAGTGGTGCGGCCGGCGATCTGAGGGAGATGGGGCCTGAAACTCTTACTTCTGGTAAGCCTTGTCGTGCTGGGTATGGAGACTGACCAGCACCAGAGTCGGTCCTTGGCGCAGGCAGGCAATGACGCGCGTTGCACTGCTCACCCGCAAGGAGTAAAGCTGTTCCCCACTGACCGGTTCGATCATGCCGTGCAGCTTCTCGAATTTGAGACCTTGGTGGCTCCAGAGTTGCGGCAGATCGAGGGAAAGAAGAAGCTGGAGCATCTTGGCGGCAGCCTTGCGAACCGGCAACTCGGCGCCCATGACTGCCCCGTCGAAGGCTGGGCGGACCTCAACCCGCATCTGTCCACCGTTTTGCCAAAGCCTCCGCCTGATCTTGGGTCTCGATCTCAATGGACGGACCCGGGTCACCCAGGGAGGCAGCAATGGCCTCCTTGCTCTCCGCTGTCCATGCCCATAGCTGGTGCTTAGGCACCGGTTCCACCGGAACCAGCATGATCCGGCCATCTTCCAGAACTTCCAGGTTAATGGCGTCTCCGGGCTGAATTCCGAGGGAAGGGGGCAGAGTGATGCGGCGTCTGGTGTCTGTTTGTAGCAACATGGCAGGTATCCTCCTGAATGTCACAATAGCACACAAGCCCCATGTGGGCAATACCCATCATGGGAAAATATGCGCTAATCTTCCGCTGGACACTTTTAACTGACCGGAATCATGGATCCCCGACAAAGACGCTCTGGGATGACGGGCTGCCAGCAGAAGATTAGCGCTAATCAGGTTTTTTTTAAGAATCAAACCTGTTGCACCGGGCCGGGGTACTGGGCCACCAAAATATCGGCGGTTAGCAAGGTGATACCCTCGACAGTCGCTTGCGCAACAAGGATGCGGTCGAAAGGGTCTTTGTGGAGGAGAGGTAAACTGTCGATAAAAACGGCATGCTCACTGGTAATGGTCAATTCCTGATAACCATTGTCCAGCAGCCCCCGGCGCAGCACTCTCGCATCCACCTGGAAATCGGCGCGCCCAAGGCTGCGTTTGATGACAATTTCCCATAGACTGGCCGCGCTGAAAAGCAGTTCGTTTTGCGGGTCTTCCATCAGGATGCGTGCCGCGGCGGGTAACTGGCCTGGAGACCCAGCCGCCCATAGCAACAAGTGGGTGTCCAGCAGCAGCTTCATTCTGCGCCACCAAAAAGCAGTTTGATTTCCTCGCTGCCCATGCGATCGAAATCATCAGGAATGGTGATCTGGCCCTCCATGAAACCCAGCCTCCTGACATGTTCCGCTGACGGAGCATCCAGCCGGGTCACCTTGACCAACGGTTTTCCCGCCTTGGCAATAATGAAGGAATCCCCCTTTACTGCCTGATCTATCAGGCGTGACAGTTGAGTCTTGGCTTCGTGGATATTGATCGTTTGCATAATGCGCCTCGTTAAACTAAGTTTTGTTAGTTTAGTTTAAGTGAGGTTGAGGGGCGGCGCAATATGTTTTTGGGGCTATCTCGTTTTTCCCAGCTTGAATGGAGAAACCACCGAGTTCCGGAACAGCAAGAGGGACATCGTCTTCGTTATGGAGATGATGGACAAGGCCCGGTTTGCGTGCCTCACTCATCATATAGCTCAGGCGTGTGCCGGATGATCTGGGCATCGACCAGATAGATGACATCCTCGGCGATGTTTGTCGCATGGTCGGCGATCCTTTCCAGATGCCGCCCCACGGAGAGGACGTGCATGAGGATATTGACCTGCTCGGCATCGGTGATAATCATCTCCTTGATCTTGCTGTACATCTCCCGGTTCATGGCGTCCATGGTGTCGTCCTTCGCCCGGATATGGTGGGCCAACCGCACATCATGGTTGATCAGGGCGTCAATGCTTTCGGTGACCATTTTCTCGGCCAGGCTGACCATGGCCGATAGATCAAAGGGGATTTCAAACTGGTCCTGACCGGCGAGAAATAACCCCCGTTCGGCGATGTTCACTGCCAGATCTCCGATCCGCTCCAGATCGCTGTTGATTTTCAGCACCGCCACGATGAAGCGCAGGTCGATGGCCACCGGCTGATAGAGGGCGAGAATCTTCAGGCAATCCTCCTCGATCTCCACCTCCATGTCGTCGATCTCCCGATCCCCCTTGATCACCGCGTTGGCCTTGACCGGGTCCCGGTTGATTACGGAAAGGGTGGCCTGGTAGACCCGGTCTTCCACGGCTTCGCCCATGGCGATGATCTTGGCCTTCAGGTTGTCGATATCGTGTTGCATGTGTTTTGCCATGATAGTTGCTCCCTTTTCAACCGAAGCGGCCGGTTATGTAATCTTCTGTCTGTTTCTGCCGGGGGTTGGTAAAGATTTTTGGGGTCTGGTCGCATTCGATCAGCTGGCCCTCATAAAAAAAGGCGGTGTAGTCGGAAACCCGGGCTGCCTGCTGCATGTTGTGGGTGACGATGACAATGGTGTAATTGGTGCGCAGCTCGCCGATCAGATCCTCGATTCGCGTGGTTGCTTTGGGATCAAGGGCCGAGGCCGGCTCGTCCATGAGCAGGATTTTCGGCCCAACTGCCAGGGCGCGGGCGATGCAGAGCCGCTGCTGCTGGCCGCCGGAAAGGCCCATGGCATTGGCGTGCAGCCGGTCCTTGACCTCGTCCCAGATGGCGGCCTGTTGCAGGCTTTGCTCCACGATCTCCGCCAACCGTTTCGGGTTTTTTTCGCCGTGAATCCGGGGGCCGTAGGCAACGTTGTCGAAGATGGATTTGGGGAAGGGGTTGGATTTTTGGAAAACCATGCCCACCTCCTTGCGCAGCTCAACGACATCGGTGCCGGGCGCATAGATATCTTTGGCGTTGATGAAGATTTCCCCCTCCACCCGGCCGTGGGGGATGGTGTCGTTCATCCGGTTCAGGCAACGGAGAAAGGTGGACTTGCCGCAACCGGACGGACCGATCAGGGCAGTGACCTGCTTGGCCGGGATCAGCAGGGAGATGCCGAAAAGCGCCTGGGTCTGGCCATAGAAAAAGTTGACCTGGCTGGTGGTGATGACCATTTCCTGGTTTTCGGGATAAATAGAGTGCTCTACCATCGGAATTTTTTCCTGGAATGTGTTCGTAGGAGGATCGCGCCAAGGCTTAAGCCCAGAACCAGCAGAAGGAGAATCAGGGCGGTGCCGTATTGCATATGTCTGATCCTTTCCGCCTCCGGATGCTGGGTGGCAAGGATGTAGAGATGGTAGGGCAGGGCCATGACCTGATCAAAAACAGACTTGGGCAGCCGGGGGAGATAAAAGGCGGCCACCGTCAGGAGGATGGGGGCGGTTTCCCCGGCCGCCCGGCCGATGCCCAGAATCGCGCCGGTTATCATGCCGGAAAGGGAATAGGGCAGGACGTTGGTGCGGATCATCTCCCACTTGGTGGCCCCCAGCGCCAGGCTGGCATCGCGGAAGCCCTTGGGTACGGCGCGCAGCGATTCTTCACTGGCCACGATAATGGTGGGTAGAACCATGCAGGCCAAGGTCAGGCTGCCCGCCAGGATGGAGGGGCCGAAGCCGAAGAAGAGGACAAAGATGCCCAGGCCGAAGAGGCCGAAGACAATGGAAGGAACCCCGGCCAGGGTGATAATGGCCAGCCGGATCAGGCTGTTGAATCTGTTCTGCTCCGCATATTCGGCCAGATAGATCGCGCCGCCCACGCCAAGAGGCAGGGAAACGGCGATGGTGCCCACCACCAGATAGAAGGTGCCTACAATGGCCGGAAAGATACCGCCCGCCGCCCCGCTTCTCCGGGGAAAGCTGCTGACGAACTGCCAGTTGAGGGCCGAGAACCCGTTTCTGATGATGTCGAAAAGGATGTAGCCGACTACCAAAACAATGGCGTAGGTGATGAGTCGCAAGGAGAGAAGGATGAATTTGTCGGCGGTATTATTCATTTGTCGGCCTCGCAAAGTGCGAATACAGCGAGATTGCGCAAAGCCGCTCCGCCGACAGAACAACCTTGGTTCTTTTTGCCGACCTTCAGCGGACCTGTGACCGTTTTCCCTTTTAACGAGATCGTCTTCATTTCATCATGCCGTATTTCTTCAGGACGCGCTGGGCAACGATGTTGAGGGCAAAGGTAATGACCAGCAGGATGATGCCTATCCAGAAAAGCGCCTGATAATGGATGCTGCCGAAAGGCACCTCGCCCATCTCCGCGGCGATGGTGGCGGTCATGGTCCGCACCGAGGACAGGGGAGAAGCGGTGAGGATGGCCGCATTGCCGGTGACCATCAGCACCGCCATGGTTTCTCCGATAACCCTGCCGATGCCGAGCATGACCGCGGCCACGATCCCCGGCAGAGCCGCGGGCAATGTAACCCGGAAGATGGTCTGCAGTTGGCTGGCGCCCAGCGCCAGGGAGGCGTTTTTCAGGGCGTAGGGTACGCTGACCAGGGCATCCTCCGAAAGGGAGATGATGGTGGGGATGGCCATGAGCGAGAGAAGCAGAGCGCCGGTCAGGGCGGTGAGGCCGGTGCTGAGTCCGAAAGTTGCCTTGACGAGGGGGGCCACCACCAGCAGGCCGAAAAAGCCCAGAACCACCGAAGGGATGCTGGCCAGGATTTCAATAAACGGCTTGAGAAACTCCCGTTCGCCGGGCCGGGCGATTTCCGCGATGTAGATGGCCACCAGCACTGAGATGGGTACCGTGACCAGCATGGCCAGGGCGGTTACCAGGGCGGAACCGGAAAGCAGCGAGCCAACCCCGAAACGTTCCTGCTGAAAGGAGACCGGAATCCACTGGCTGTCCAGGAGTTTGCCCAGACCTGGCTTAAAGGCAAACGGACCGGCCTCCTTGAACAGAAAAAGGAAGATCAGGCAGACGACGAGGACGCTGGTTGAAGCGGCGCCCATCAGCAGCAGCCGCATCAGCTTGTCGGTTATGAACAGCTTAGGGGCTGTTAATGGATAAAATGTGTTTTTCAGTTTATTCATTTACAGCCCTTTATGCCGTGCCTGTCATTTTCAAGTCAAGGTTATTTATAGACAACGGCTTACGAGACCGGGACATATCCTGTTTCTCTGACAATCTTCTGGCCTGCCGGACTCAGGCAGAAATCGATGAACTTTTTGGCCGTATCATTGGGCGCCCCGTTGGTGTAGAAGAAAAGCGGCCGGGAAACCGCGTAGGCCCCGGAACGGACGCTCTCCTCGTTGGGAAGCACCGGGCCGGTCTGGCCGGAGGCCTGAACGCCAAGGGTTTTTATCGTGCCTCTTGCCTCCGCGGCAAAGCCCAGGCCCACATAGGCGATGGCCCCACGGTCGGCGGCCACGGCCTGCACCAGGGCGGAGGTGCCGGGCAGCAGCCGGGCGGAATTGCTGAAATCCTCTTTGTTCAGAACATGTTCCTGGAAGAAGACAAAGGTGCCGGAGCTGGACTCGCGGGACAAGAGCAGAATTGGTTTGTCTGGCCCGCCGACCTCCTTCCAGTTTGAGATCTTGCCCGTGTAGATCAGGCGCAACTGGTCAATGGTCAGGCTGTTCACCTGGTTTTCCGGGTGGACGATCAGAACGATGCCATCGCGGGCTACCGGGATTTCCACCGGGGAAACCTTGTTTGCCTCGGCCTGCTTCTGCTCCTTTTCCTTCATCCCCCTGGAGGCAGCGCAGATATCGGTGGTGCCGTTGATCAGGGCGGCGATGCCGGTGCCGGAACCGCCGCCGGTCACGGAGATGTCCGTTTCGGCATTACTTTTCATGAATTCTTCCGCCCAGGAACTTACCAGGTGGACCATGGTGTCGGAGCCCTTGATGGAAAGGGCCTGGACGGGCGCGGCTTGTTGCGAGGTCTTAGAGTCGCAGCCGGTTATGGTGATCAGGAGCAACAGGGCCAGGGCAATTTTTTTCATGCTCTTCTCCGTGCGCGGTGGGCACAATGGTTGGTGGAAAGGGGAAGGGGTGAAGTTGGGATCGATAATTTTCTGCGCTTACCGATGCCCGGACGAATCAATTACTACACAGACCCGATACCAGAAATCCCAGGTGTTTGCCAGCATAAAATTAGGGCAGGATTGCCTTGCTCGCCTGCAAAAATTGGTATGCGCCGATGGCCGGCAAAAATTATTCGGTGATCTGGTTGGGCAAATCAGTTGACGGCTTGCGATGGCTGCGCAGCATGAAATAGAGGACCGGCACCGCCATGCGGCTGATCAGCAGCGAGGCGATCTCCCCGAACATCAGCGAAATGGCCAGTCCCTGAAAGATCGGGTCAGCCAGGATCACCGAAGCCCCGACCACTACAGCCAGGGCGGTGAGGAGCATGGGCCGGAAACGGATGGCCCCGGCCTCCACCACCGCTTCCGCAAGCGGCAGGCCGTGGCTGACCCGCAGCTCGATGAAGTCCACCAGGATGATGGAGTTGCGGACCACTATTCCGGCCCCGGCCATGAAGCCGATCATGGAGGTGGCGGTAAAAAAGGCGCCGAAAGCCCAGTGGGCCGGGAGAATACCGATCAGCGAAAAGGGGATGGCGGCCATCACTACGAGGGGCACGGTGTAATCCTTGAACCAGCCCACCATGAGCATGTAGATGAGGATCATCACCGCGCAGAAGGCCAGGCCCAGATCCCGGAAAACCTCCAGGGTGATGTGCCATTCACCGTCCCACTTGATCGCTGGTTCCAGCTCGGAAAAGGGCTGTTGGAGATTGTAGAGGGCGATGGCTTTCCGGCTGCCCCCGTATTCCCGGCCATCCAGTTCGGCAAGCTTTTTGTTCAAAGCGAAAATGGCGTAGGCCGGGCTTTCCGCCGCCCCGGCTACGTCGGCTGTCACGTAGATAACCGGTTTGAGGTTTTTGCGGTATATGGGCTGGTCAATGGGCGTCTCGCTGACTGTGACCAGTTCCCGCAGGGGCACCAAGGGGCCGGTCGGATTCAGGCCGGAACGGAGTTGGAGGTTCAGGATGCTTTCCACCCGAGCCCGTTGTGCCAGCGGCAGCTCCAGGACGAGATTGATCTCCTCCTTGTCATCCGGCTGGTGAAAAAGACCGATGCTCAATCCCTTGCCCGCCAGATCAACGGCCTGGCTGATCTCGCCTGCGGAAATGCCGTTGAGGGCGGCTTTTTCCTTGTCCACCGCGATGACGGTTTTGAATCGTTCCGCCTCGCGGTACCAGTCAACATCGACTACCCCCTCCGTATCGGTGAGGAGTTTCTTTACCCGGGCCGCCAGCTTCAACCGTTGGGCATCGGTCTGGCCATAGATCTCGGCTACCAGGGTTTGCAGTACCGGCGGCCCCGGCGGCACCTCGGCCACGGCCACGGCGGCTCCGTATTTTTTAGCAATGGCTGCGACCTTGGGCCGGATGCGTTTGGCGATCTCGTGGCTT
>Ga0208373_1005591_pt1 | contig 10415 bp, 13 predicted proteins | sample RifOxyC2_FD_184036 | JGI IMG/M metagenome (GOLD analysis project Ga0208373, IMG submission 184036) | Soil microbial communities from Rifle, Colorado - Rifle Oxygen_injection C2 (SPAdes) | ecosystem: Environmental > Terrestrial > Deep subsurface > Rock core/Sediment | place: Rifle, Colorado... | reverse complement strand
ATTGAAAGAGTGTTTTGCTTTTTATCAAGAGATATTTTGCAAAATAGTAACTTTCAAACTGTTAGAGAAGCAATGGATAGAATTTCAAACTATTTTGAAAAGGAGGGAAGTATTATGGTTTAGTGTAGTTAATGAAGTTATTCGGGATTGGTATTCTAATTTTCTTGATGAAGTTGTTAGCGTTCCTCATCGTTTCCCTAAGGTAACGGGTATTGATGAGGTTGTTAGTGGTGCTTCTGTTATTAGATGTTTAAAGAATGTTGACCTTGCATCTGAGAAGAAAAGAAGAGAAATAAGGCAGGATTTGGTTCAGAAAGCACATGCAAGAGATCCAACCCTTGTTTTAGACGCAATTAGACAAGCAGATCTATTATCAGATAATACTTTTGCTACGGAATTGGCTCAATTTAGGAATAGAACTTTATCTGGAGATTATGTTGCATATAAGGATTTAGTTAGATTAGATTCTCATACCTTTGTCGATATTTTGAAACAGGCGCTTGGAGAGAAATTAGTTTATAGAACGATAGGTATTGAAGATTCTAAAATGAGAGAAAGAAATAAGGAGTACGAAGAAGCTAAGGTAAATGGGAGGATAACTCCTGTTAAAGTGGAAAGTATAATTACTATGGACAGACCAGAATATTGTCCCCCAAGATTTGCTTTGATAGCTGGACTTAATACTCAAAAAACACGTTTAAGATTTAAGCCGGCAGTTCAGGATTTTGTAGTTACTCCTCAATATGTTGAATTTCTTGGAGACTTGGCAAGATATGTTGGAAAAGATCCAACTAAAGTTTCTCCAGTTAATATGACTCAAATCTTAGGGTCTTCTAAGTATCTTTCTCCAAAATTTAGATAAACTTATTAATCCTATTTATTATTGAACTTCATGGCAGAGAATGAAAAGATAGACTATGCGAAAATAGGCTTAAAGAGTGGATTGGAAATACATCAGCAGTTGGATTCTGGGAAATTGTTTTGTCATTGCCCTGGATATCTTAGGCAGGATAAACATGATTATGAGATAAGAAGGAAGTTACATAAAATTGCTGGGGAAACTGGACAAGTAGATGAGGCTGTACAGCATGAGGCAAAGTTGGACAAGGAATTTTTGTATCAAGGGTATAATGATAATTGTTGTTTGGTGGAATTGGATGAATGTCCTCCATATCCGATAAATGAAGAGGCTCTTGATGAAGCAATAAAAATTGCATTATTGCTTAATTGTGAGATTTATACAAATACACAGATAATGAGAAAGACAGTTATTGATGGTTCTAATACTTCAGGTTTTCAGAGAACTTTTCTTCTTGGGCATGATGGATTTATAGAGACAAGTTTTGGAAAAGTTGCAATTGATACATTGGCTTTGGAGGAGGATTCTGCTCGTCCGGGAGTGGGAGATGAAGAGGATGAGAAAACTAGAGTATGGAAGTTGGATAGACTTGGAATTCCTTTAGTTGAGATAATGACTAAACCTGAGATGAATAGTCCAGAGCAGATAAAAGAAGCTGCGTTGAAGATAGGGGAAGTACTTAGGGCTTGTAAAGTTAAAAGAGGAATTGGAACAATAAGACAGGACGTTAATGTTTCCATTAAAGGACATGATAGGGTTGAGATAAAAGGATTCCAGAAGCCTGAGATGATGATTAAAACTGTTGATTTGGAAATAAAAAGGCAGGAAGAGGAGATAAAGAAAGGGAAAATTAGTGGAGAAGTTAGAGGGACATTGGAAAATGGAAGTACGAAGTTCAATAGACCAATGCCTGGAAGTGCAAGAATGTATCCTGAGACTGATCTTCCATTGTTGAAGATTTCCAGAGATAGATTAAATGAGATAAAGAAGAATTTGCCTAAATTGAAGAGAGAGATAAGAGATGAGTTGAAGAAGAAAGGGTTATCTGATGAGTTAATTAATTTAGTTCTTGAGGGAAATGTGGATGAGTTTGAAGTTCTTTCTAGGGTTTATGATAAAGACGCTAATTTAGTTGCTAAGATGATTACACTTTGGAGAAATGAGTTTGCAACTAAACTTAGAAGAAAGTTTGAGGAGATTAAATCTGTATTAAATGAAGTTGTATTGGAAAAAGTTCTTGAAAATGTTAAGTCTGGAAATATCTCAGAGGGAGATGTTAAGGGAATATTGTGGAAGGTTGTTAATGGAGAAACTGTTGAGGATGCTTTGATAGTTGAGAAAGTGGATGATAATGCTTTGGAAGAAGCAATTGCTGGAATTGTTAAAGAGAAACCTGGATTGAGAGCAGGAGCTTACATGGGATTAATTATTGCAAATCTTCCTGGGGCTGATAAGAGGAAGGCGATGGAAATACTTCAAAAGTTAGTCAAATAACTTTCATTTCTTTCAGAGATTTATCAATCTCTTCATCTACTTCATCTAAATTGATGTTGGTGTAGCCTTTTGATATTCTCAATAGTAGTTCAGATTGGACTTTTCTTTTTATCTTTCCTTTTATGTAATTTATATCTATTTCTGGCAAAGATGTGTTAAGAGGATTAATCTTTTCTCTGTAAATTTTACTTATCTCTCTGCTATTTTTCATTTCTTTAGCATAGACGCTGGCAATTTCTGACTTTTCTGTAGCTTTTTCCAATAGTGTATGGACTATTACATTGGAGAGGTTGGATATAAACAACTCAAGAAGCTTATTTCAGTTCATTTGATGTTCTCCAGAATTAAATCAAATGTTTTTTTATAAACTTCTTTATAAATTTTGATAAATTTATTTTTTTCTATTAGATTATATTTTATATTTTCTATTTTGGTATCAAAAGTTTTTTCAATTGAATCTTCAACTATTTTCTTGCTTAGTTTCTCATTTTGGATAAAAAGAAGTATTGCTATCAGGTTCAAGGTTAGATAATATTTTTCTTCTCCATTTAGAATATCAAAATTATCAATTATGGATTTACTTTTCAATAAATTTAGGTCAAGAAGCTTGTAATCTATATTTCTTTTTTCATTGGTAATAATTCTCTTTTTTGAGATACATTTGCTCAACATCAAACTATACAGTGGGTCTGTTGATATTCCAGATATTAGAGTTTTATTTTCAATTGGAATAATATGTGCTTTTATTCCAATTTCGTTTTCTATTTTTTCTTTTAATTTACTTATGTCTAGTTTATTTTCTTTCACAAATAATATATCTAAGTCATTAAATTTGAATCCTTTATCTAGGAAAGAGCCAGTAATTATAATGTTTTCAGGGTTTTCTTTTTGAAGGATTTCAAAAATGCTTTTAATAATAGTTAATTTTAAGGGTTCAAGGCTAGCTATTCCTCTAAAGAAGGGTTTAAACTCGGTCTTTTTTATTAATCTTTCTTCTAAGGGAGATATAATCACATATTGCCCTGTGGGCATGCCTGTTCTGTTTTTTGGAAGATAAATCTGGTCCATTCGTGTGCCTTTACTTACTTTGCTTATTAGTTCCATATTACGTAATAATACGTAATTATATATAAATGTTTTGTTTTAGGAGTTTTTGACTGATTGAGGAGGGGAAATAGTTTAAATACTATCAAATATTGGATCTAGTATTATGGCAAAGGGTACAAAGGCAAAGAAGGCTGGGAATAGGAAGAGTAGAAGTGGAGTTTATTTTCTTGTGTCTGCAATAGTTGTTCTTATTATTGTTGCTTTTGCATATTTTTATTTTGGAGATAAGCCAGTAGTTATAGAAGATAAGTGGATAAAGGATCCTAGAGGTGTTTGGGTTGAGCAGGGAATTCCGACTGTTACCCCGGATAATGTTTTAGCACAGAAGGAAGCTTTGACATGTGGAGAGAGATTGTATAAAGTACAGAAGCCATCTGGAGCGTATAATTTTACTTCTGAGTGTTTAGGAAGATGTGGAGATTATTCCATTGATGTTGTTAATGTCCCTAGAAATGAACAGGATGATTTGCAGCATTTTGAGTGTTTGGAATATTTGAATGGAATTACCACTAGTTTAATTGAAGTTGATTCAGATGGGAATATTGTTCGAGTGTTGGATTAAATTTATATATTTTGATTTGGAATAAGCTTAAATAGTCTATTTTTTTGGGTTTTTGATGGAAGGTATTAGTCGAAGGCAATGGCTAGGAATGGCTGCAGGAGCTTTAGTTGGAGGTTTGGGAAGAGTTTTAGGAAATACTGATTCAGATGAAACGCAAGGGGTTTTTAGAACGGATAGTTTCAAACATGTTAAATTAATTGATAAACCTCTCAAAAATATTCCATATGTTTCTAATATTGTTCTTCCTATTGGAGAGAGAGCGAGATTTTTTAACTTAAATAATCCCTCATTTAGTTATCCTATCGCTTTAGGGATTATGTTTAAGGATGAATTTGAGGGGATGCTTAAATTGACTCTGGTCAATGTAGATACTCATGAAACAGTATTTTCTGATGGAGCTAGAGTAAGAGGAGATGAAAAATTAAATAGTCGGGGAGTTTATCATATTGTTAACACCAATGCAAAGAATAGAATTGCTCCATTTTATCTTTATCGTGCCGAATGGGAAATGGATGGAGTTTATCTTTCGTGTTTGCCTTTTGGAAGAGCTTTGAGAAGAGCAGAAGTTGAAAGGAAATAAAAAGGATTAAATATCTTCAATTATCTGAATTGATATGACAAATGAGGATTGTATATTTTGCAAGATTGTTGAAGGGAAGATTCCAAGTGTAAAGATTTGGGAAGACGAGAATTATTTGGCTATTTTGGACGTTTTTCCCAATACTGAAGGAATGACTCTTGTTCTGCCTAAGAAACATTTTGATTCATATGTATTTGAGATGCCTGATAAAGATTATGGGGATTTTTTTGCTGCTGGAAAGAAGGTTGCAAAGCTTCTTGAGAAAGGATTGAAAGTTCAGAGGGTTGCATTGGTTATGGAGGGATTAGGAGTTAATCATGCTCATTTGAAGTTGTATCCTTTGCATGGATTGAATGAGAAATTTAGGGAAATTATTTCAAAAGAGGTTGTTTACTATGATAAATATCTTGGATTTGTTGCAACTCACATGGGTCCTAAAAGAACTGCTGAAGAATTGAATAAGGTTGCTGAGAAGATAAAAGCAGGGAATAACAAATCTTAAAAAGACATGTTTTCTATGATTGGAATGGATATGCAGAGAACTACAATTGGCAATTTAACTGAAAAGGATATTGGAAAGGAAGTAAAAATTCAAGGATGGGCAGATACTATTCGAGAGCATGGAAAACTTATTTTTATGGACATAAGAGATATCTCGGGAATATTGCAGTCTGTTGCATTTGCAGGAAATAAAGACGTATTTGCTATTGCCAAGACGATTTCTAAAGAGTCATGTGTTGAAATGCATGGAAAGGTTCAGGCAAGACCTAAGGGAACAATAAATGAAAACATTCCTACTGGAAAAATTGAATTAGGAATTGATAAAATTGAGATATTAAATTCATGTCCTCCTTTGCCTTTTGAATTGGATTTGAAGAATGTGGGCGAGGAAGTTAGGTTGAAGTATAGATATCTTGATTTGAGGAGAAAGGAAATGCAGAATAATTTATTGGCAAGATCAAAGTTGATGAAGGCAATAAGAGAGTATATGGATTTGAATGGATTTAATGAATTTGAGACTCCAATGTTGGTTAAATCAACTCCGGGAGGAGCTAGAAATTATCTTGTTCCTTCAAGATTGGATGCAGGAAAGTTCTGGGCATTGCCTGAGTCTCCACAGTTGTTTAAACAATTGCTTATGGTCGCAGGTTTTGAGAAGTATTATCAGATTGCTAGATGTTTAAGGGATGAAGATTTGAGAAGTGATAGACAGCCAGAGTTTACTCAGCTTGATGTGGAGATGTCTTTTGTAAATCAAGAGGATGTGATAAAATTAATGGAAGGACTTTTGAAAAAAATATGGAAAGATGTTCTTAATGTGGATGTTAAAACTCCATTTCCAAGGATGACTTACAAGGAAGCAATGGAAAAGCATGGAAATGACAGACCCGATATAAGAAAAGATAAGAGTAATCCTAAGGAATTTGCCTTCTTGTGGGTTGTTGACTTCCCATTGTTCCAGTATGATAAGGAAAATAAGAAGCATGTTGCGAATCATCATCCATTTACTTCTCCAAATATGGAAGATTTCAAGAAGAATCCTGAAACTGCAAGAAGTTGGGGATACGATATTGTATTGAATGGAGTTGAGATTGGGGGAGGAAGCATAAGAATTCATAATTCGGAAGTTCAGCAGAAGGTTTTTGAGATATTGCAGATAAGCAAGGAAGATCAGGAGAGAAAATTCAAGTTCCTATTGGATGCTTTGAAGTTTGGAGCTCCACCCCATGGAGGAATTGCTCTTGGATTAGATAGATTGATGCAGTTACTTTTGAATACAGAATCCATAAGAGACGTAATTGCATTTCCAAAGAATACTGAAGGGAAAGAAGTTATGTTAAATGCCCCAAGTGAAGTTACTGAACAGCAATTGAAGGATTTGAAAATAAAGGTCGATAATCCTAAGAAAGAAGATAAGAAGGAAGCTGTTAAAAAAGAGACGAAGAAAAAGAAGTGAATTTTAAACGAAAATGAAAATACTATTTATTCAAACCGGCGGTTCAATAGATAAGACTTATCCCAAGAGGGCTATGAGTTATGCTTTTGAGATTTCTGAGCCTGCTTCTTAGAGAGTTTTGAAAAATGTTGAACCTAATTTTGAGTATGATATAGTAAGTTTGGTAAAGAAAGATAGTCTTGACATGACTGAAGAGGATAGAGGAAAGATATTTGATTTTTGCAGAGATAGTGATTGGGATAGAATTATAATTACTCATGGAACTGATACGATGCTTGTAACGGCTAAGAAACTGAGCGGGATAAAAAATAAAGTTATTATTCTTACTGGTTCTTTGTTGCCAGAGAGATTTATAGATTCAGACGCTTCATTTAATATTGGAGTTGCAATTGGCGCGATAAATTATCTTAAAGAAGGAGTATATATCGCTATGCAGGGCAGGGTTTATGAGTGGGATAAGTGCAAAAAGGCTCCTCAGAGCGGAAGATTTGCTGATTCTCAATAAATTAATTATCTATTTTAGTGCCCATATATTTAAATAGAAGTTTTTCTTTGGTATGTTACTCAGTTAGAAAGGGATTTGATTTTCATTTGAACTTTCCGGGAGCACATCGAAATCTAACGATTTCTTGTGTCTTCAAGACTTACATCTTGAAGGAAGAGAGGTGATATACTGTTCCCCGGGTTGTTTTTTTATAAATTCTCGATGATTATGGTTAAAATAAAAATATTATCTCATGTCTGATAATCAAGTCGTTGAATAAAGTATTCGAGAGTATACTCAAGTATTCTTTGTTTTTTATTGAAATTTGATTGAATTTTATTGGGTAAGTGTGTACTGTCTGGAACGTTTTCACTAGGGATAATTCTTAAATAAGTTATTTGGTACTTTTAGATACGTTTGTTTAGAGAGAGATAAAATGGTAACGGTTACAATGGATGTTGGGCATAGGAGAAGAAGTGTTAGTTTTGAGAGATTAAATCCTGATGATGTAAGACTTTCTATAGAAGGATGGTTAATGATTAATAGTTCTCTTTCTCAGAATCAATTAAGGCAAGTTTCAGGGTTTAGACTTTCTGAACAACAGAGAGTATTTCTTGCTAATCCTTTTACTGAAGAGCCATTGATTGCAACCATCGAAGGATTAGATTCAATTGGGCAATTGGATGTTTTTGATAGATATTCTAAAAAAGCTTCTTTTTCTCCAGCTGAAAAAAGAGAATATCTAGGATGTGTTGGGGAGTGGCTTAGACATTGTAGAGAGATGTATTTTTATACAAATGGAGTTTCATATGAAAAGCATCTTGAAGCAGAGAGAGAATTAATTGATAACGCAAAAGTGGAGTTGAAGCTTCAGGAAAAGTCTCTTGGATTTTATTTATTGGCGCATCAGGCTTTAGATTTGGCAGTCGATTATCCCGGTTCTGCTGGTCTTATTAGGGCAATTGAAGAGAACAGGGATAAACTAAAGCCAGTGCATGAAGAATTTCAAGCGGTAAGAGCTAAATTGCAGGAAATGAAATCAAAAAGAATGAGGGTTACATCTGATGATTATAGATTAACATATGATTCTTATGCTTCAGCAAGAAGTGCTTTTGAAAGCATGTCTCATGAGCCTTTGTGGATATTGGAACATGTTAGACCTCTCTTGGATAATGAGGGAAATATTCTTTTTTCAGCAGCATGTGCTAAAACTTTTGGGGAACATTTTTCTTCTTCTATGGGTAGAGCTTATCGTAGGGAAAGAGGGATATCTGATGGGGCGAAGGGGAGAGGATATTCTGTTGAAGTTGGGAAAAGATTTGAGCAAAGGGCAGCTAATTATTTTTGTAGATTATCTGATAATAATGGTTTGAGCAAATTGCATAGAGCTATGCTTAATACGTTTTGTTTTCTTGAAGAATAGTTTTTAATTAGAGATTAAATTGGTGAATTATTTAAGAATAAGTTATTTTATCTAATTCTCTTAGTAATTTGATAAATTCAATTTGAATATCTTCTATCTTTGATGGAATCTTTTTAGGTGTTTTTATTTTATATTTATCGTTTAGATAACTGAAAAGAGATTCTGCTGAAGCTCTTATGTTGTGTCTTGGGAATGTCTTAATTCTGGCAGACATTTCAAAATCAACTATAACAAAATAGGGTTCTAATTTTTCTTGTGGAATTTCGGTAAGGTCTTTTATTTGCGTTCAATACCCCGACCCTCTGGGTCGGCTGGGATAAAAGCTTAAGTAACTGAAACTCCCCTCTAAAATATGAAGATTGAACATGCTTGTCATTGCACATATAGAATAAGATATCATATGGTTTTTGTTGTAAAATATAGAAAACATATGCTTCTCCAAAAAGTTCCTTTAGAGGAATTTAAAAAAATTCTAACTGAAATTGGTGAAAGATATTGGTTTAAGTTTGAAGCGATTGGAGTTGATGAAGATCATTTTCATGTTGTTCTCGGTGCGGCACCGAGATATTCTCCGAGTGAAATAATGGGAACAATAAAAAGCATAAGTGCCAAAGAAATATTTAATGATTATCCAGATATCAAGAAATTTTTATGGGGTGGAAGTTTTTGGAGTGCTGGAGGGCATATAGATACGGTTAGTGAGTTTGGCGGATTGGAGAGAATTAAAAAATATGTTCTAGAGCAAGGTAGAAGTGAAGAACAACTTCAGTTGTTAGTTTTTAGCTAATTGTGGATGCCCCGACCCTCTGGGTCGGTTGGGAGGATTCACTAACTCAAATTTCCCGTAAATTGGTATAACCTTATCTTTGATTGTTTCTTCGAATTTTGAAGGATTAAACTTCTTGAAGCTTTTATAATCTGGGAAAAATAATGAATGGATTGGAATTAAACCTGCTGAACCTTCTTCTATGCTGGCGAGATAATAAATCAATTCTTGCATTACCTTCTTTGAAGAAGTGGCAAGGTAGTATCTTTCATTTGCTTTTTTAAGTAATTTTTCAATTTCTTCATAGAGATTCATTAGTTCAATTAGAGATTCTCCGATTTTAGCATTTTTCGAAGGAAATACTAGAACATCTAAGTCATGATGTGTGCCTTTTTTATAATCCAATATCAATCCTATAAAACCAATGTTTTTTGGTTTATTTTTTTGTATTGCTTCTTTTATTGATTGCTCGAAAAGTTTTGCAGTTTCAGAATCAATTATATGTCTATAATTATGAATTGTTTCCATCTTTTTACCTATATTTTATATGATTTTTCGGTTTAAATAACTTTAGAATTTGCTATGCAAATTCTAACTCTTTAGCAGAAAGCTTCTAAAGATTTATAAATTCCTTTCATTGCTATTTGTTATGGATGAAAAGGAAAGGGAAGCAATAGGAAAGCAGGCTCGGGAATTGCTGGAGAAATTTGGAAAAGCTCTTGAAAGTGTTAAGTTGAAGGAGAAAAAGAAAGAAAGGAAGGTTGGAGGATTTAGGGAAGAGAAAATTGCAAAGACTGGGGATGTCAGTTTTAGGAAAATAATGTTTGAAAATGCTCCTGCAAAAGAGGGAGATAATATTATTGCTGAAAAGAAGAAATGGTGACTACAACACTTTCTTAGAAAGAAAGTTTTCTAGGAGTTTCAAAGAACTATAATAGAAAAGAAAATAGAGGTAGGTAGAAAAATATTATACCTTTTCTATAAAGTAAATGAATTATCATATTCGATGAATATAAGTTGTTGTAGAAGATAATAATATTTTCCATTTATTTATGATTTTATTTGCGTTCAATACCCCGACCCTCTGGGTCGGCTGGGATAAAAGCTTAAGTAACTGAAACTCCCCTCTAAAATATGAAGATTGAACATGCTTGTCATTGCACATATAGAATAAGATATCATA
>Ga0208373_1005590_pt1 | contig 10415 bp, 10 predicted proteins | sample RifOxyC2_FD_184036 | JGI IMG/M metagenome (GOLD analysis project Ga0208373, IMG submission 184036) | Soil microbial communities from Rifle, Colorado - Rifle Oxygen_injection C2 (SPAdes) | ecosystem: Environmental > Terrestrial > Deep subsurface > Rock core/Sediment | place: Rifle, Colorado... | reverse complement strand
ACCCGGCCGGAGTCAGGGCGCCAGCTAAACTCATGCCCACGGTCACATCACGACCCAGCATCTTCTCGGTGAACAAGCGGCAGCCTTCTTTGAGCCGGGCGGCATTATACGCCAGGAACGATTCGTCAATCAAGGTAGCCAGGGTTTCTTTTCCGGTAATCGGCAGAGGACAGATTTTCTTGCCTGATAAATACTTAGCCTTGTGCGGGCAATTCTTTTTCTTGAGCCAATCCGGCGTATCGGATAAATCTTCCCGCATGCGATGATTTCGTTTCATTGTTTTCTCCTTTACTTGGTTAAATCTACAAATAATTAATCAATAGCCACAACCTTAGCCCGGGGAATACTGTTAAAATCGGTGGCGCTGGCAATGCTGTATGCCCCGATATTCGGGGTATAGATAATATCGCCGATTTCCAATTCCGGCATCTCCTCGGTAGTGGAAATCACGTCCAGCCCGTCGCAGGTCGGCCCGGCCAGGGTGGATATCTGGGGCTTGCCTTTACGCAATGACCGGTACTGATATTTACAATGGTCGTAAAGCAATCCGGAAAGCGAGCCGTAAATACCATCATCCAGATAATACCAGTGCTTGTTAAAACGGATGGATTTGCCGATGACCTTCATGGCCAGGGTGCAGGCCGAACCAACCATGGCCCGGCCCGGCTCGGCAATAATCCGGACCGACGGGTCAAAGAGCCGGTTAATCTCCTTATTAATAGTCGGCGCCATATCGGCAAAATAATCGGTTTCGTAATCAAAATGCCTGATGGGGAACCCGCCGCCGATATCAAGCATTTGCAGAGGCAGTTGTTTCAGCTTGGCGTCTCGGAAAATAATGGAGGCCATTTCCAGCGCGTCTATATAATTCTCAACCTTCAGGCATTGCGAACCCACGTGGAAACTCACGCCGACCGGTTTTAAGCCCAGTTTATGGGCCTTGATTAACAGGGCAATCGCGTCAGACGGCTCGACCCCGAATTTCACCGAAAGCTCCACAATCGAGCCGACATTGGAAACCTTGACCCGGACCATGACCTTAGAACCGGGAGCCACCTCGCTGATTTTATATAACTCGTATTCCGAATCAAAGGTCATCAGGTTAATGCCCTGCTTCTTAACAAACTTAAGAGTCTCGGCCCGTTTCATGGTATTGGCAAAAAGCATCCGGTCAGCGGACACGCCGATTTTAAAAAGCGACTCCATCTCACCCTGGGAAGCCACATCAAATGAGGCGCCCTTCCGGGCAAAGACCTTGAGAATCTCGGGGTGCGAATTAGCCTTAACCGCATAAAACGGCTCAACCCGGGGCAAAAGACTCTTAAAACGATTCAGGCTATTGGCTAACTCTGCCCGGCTGATAATAAATAATGGCGTTCCATGCTTACGAACCAATTTGGATATTTCCCGTTCGGATATTTCCTTGTAGCCGTTATATTTTAGTTTCATAGCATTTCTCTCTTGGATTCCAATTGAAATCCGGCGCGCGCATTTACGCTCCGCTTTACTCAGCGCCTAACTGCCAGTAAGCCATTCCATTCCAACTGTCGATGACGGGGTAAGCTTGTCCTGAGCCCTTATTTAAGGGCGAAGGAAACCCGCCGCTATTGTTTCCTTTTTCACCCTGTTCAACCCTTTTATATATCGTTCTCTTTTAGCCGCCATATCCTTAGCATCATGCGGTTCAGAATAAATTAAACATTCTACCTTGAATGCTTTTGTGTAACCGCAACCTTGACCACTCTGGTGGTTTTTAATCCTTTTCCTCAAATTATTCGTCATGCCGGTATATATTTTACCGTTCTGCAACCGTAACATATATACATACCACATTTGCACTTCGCTCCGCTCAGCGCCTAACTGCCAGTAAGTCATTCCATTCCAACTGGCAGTAAGGGTGAGTGACGGGGATCGAACCCGCAACCTTCAGAGCCACAGTCTGACGCTCTAACCATTTGAGCTACACCCACCGTGTGTTAACTATAACGCTAATTATTAGCCCTGACTTATTTATTAACGTTGTGCATATTCCCGCCGCGATACCGGCGGGATAAGAAACTGTAACGCTCCCTTGTCGCTAACAGTTTCTAATGAGCTACACCCACCATGTGTTAACTGCTAAAAATAGTCAGACATATTTTTTAGTGTGCATAGTTATACTAAATATTAAAACTATGTCAACATTTCTAAATGAGGCCGCAACTAAGATATTATTAGCGGCGTTTTTCTAGGAAATGATTTTCTTAAGGATGTCAACGATGTTCCCGTCCAGGATGCTTTGCTTGACATTTTGTTCTATTAACCTGATGGCCTGATCCGCCGGTAACTTGCGCCGGTATGGCCGGTCCTCGGTCAGCGCTGTAAAGACGTCGGCCACGGCGATAATCCGGGCGCCCAATGGCAGGGTATCCCGATTATGGCTGAAAGGATAACCGCTGCTGTCAAGCCGTTCGTGATGCAAAGCAGACCATTTGGTAATCTCGTCAAAACCATCTATCAAACGCAGGATATTATACGTATAATAGGAATGCTTTTTAATCATGCTGTATTCGGTCGGGGTCAGGGAAGCGGGTTTTTCCAGTATTTCATCGACCACGGCCAGCTTACCCAGGTCATGCAGGGACGCGGCGATTTCTATCTTTTTCAAAGCATCATCATTAAACTCCAGTTCCTTTGCCAGACGCAGGGCTAACTTCCTTACGCCTTGCGAATGGGTCTGCGTATAACGGCTCTTATTATCCACCACAATCTCAAAAATACGGGCGATATCTACTGCCTGAACCAGCGTCACCTGGCTCTTTTTAGCCGGCGTAAAATAAATAAGCTGGTGCTCTATCATGCCCGGGGTCAGGTCAAGCCAGAATCCGTCGTGGCGTGATACCCTACTTAACGCGTAAACCAAATCCGGATTAAAGAACGTTCCGCTGAAACTCTTAATCTTATTAATGATGCCTGATTTCTGTTCCAGAACATATTTGCTATTCGAGATAAGCACGGACAGGCGGTCCGACAGATAAATAATCTGGCTCAGGAGCGGGATTTTATCCTTCATTAACCCTGATTTATTTGGCCCGAGCCAGCGGTCATGATGATGCCTGACAATTAAAGATAAATCCTTGAGCAGCTCCGATTCCTGCAGAACCGAACTGCCCCGTTCACAATGCGGCTGGCTATTCACATAGTCGAACTTCATTATATTAAGCTTATCATTGGAAGAAACCACGCCGACATCATGGAGCTGAGCCGCGTAAAACAACCGGATATATTCATCATCGCTTAATTTCAGGTCTTTAGCCAATTGGGCGGCAATAAGAGTGACCCGGCGGTGATGATCGATCGTTTCCGCGGTAAGCAAATCAAGGGCAAGCGACAAAGCCGAGATTAGATTATCAAACGTGAATCTTATCTGGTCTGGCATAATAAAATTATAGCCTGCCAGATGGAAATATCAAGTAATTTATTATTCTAATTATAATTACCGCACAAAACCTGATTAAATATTACCATTTATTTTGGCTGGGGAGTTTCTTGACAGGAGGCCTAAATATTAGTAATCACTTGATGTATCTTAGCTAATTATAAGGAGAGGTGGCCGAGTGGTTGATGGCGGCGGCTTGCTAAGCCGTTGTAGGGGGTTTTCCCTTACCCTGGGTTCAAATCCCAGCCTCTCCGTCGCCGCCTCGCTGAAGCGCGGCTATGACGGACACACTCCGTTAATACGTGCGAAAGCGGGTTATCGCTAAACCATTTGACAGGAGATTAAATTTATGGGTAGTTTATTTGATTCAGATAGGCGCGAGTATGTCCGTATCCGAAGCGAATTACTGATGCGTTATAAATTTCTGGGCAGCAGCATCTCAGATCCAAATCTTGACAAAATCTACGAAGGCAAAGCCACCAATATCAGTGGCGGCGGCATTATGATTAAGGGCACCATCCCTGACCAGCGCTGGATACCTGAACTCCTGATGCAGAGAATGGTTATCGGGATTAATTTCTCGCTGCCAAATGAAGAAGAACCGGTAAAAACATTGACCCGGGTCGCCTGGATTGAAACCGTCGACGAAAACGCCCACATCTACATAATAGGGCTAAAGTTTAAAGAAATTACAACCAAAGATACCGATAAAATATTCCGGTTTATTATCCGTAATCAATTGCCGTCATAGAATTCTATGCAAACATCTGCTTTTATCTGTTTAGCGGCACTTATACTATATCCATCGTTTATTTTCGGTCAAAACACACAGCCCGACCAACCAATAAACAACCAAATATCAGAGTCAGAAATCATCTCTCCTGCTATTCCAGCCCCGATTACTCAAACTCCGCCAGTAATAATAAAACGATTCGAAGGACGATTGGATGATGTTAAAGATCGCACGCCCATTGAACAAGATATCCCTTATAATGTAATTCTAAAATATATCAGCCGTTTTAATCCGAATGAGATTTCTGATAAAATCAGGCCGGGGATTCTCTATGAAGATCTGATGAAAACCCCTGAAAAATACCGGGGAGAACTCATTCGTTGCAAAGGCGTTCTCTTGTTCCTAAACCCTTATACATTAAGAACCAATATAGCGGGCGTAGACACCTACTATTCAGGGATGTTGGGTAATCCTTCCACTGATGAATTTTATTTCTTCCATCTTATTGACAAGCCTTCAGAGCCGCTGAAGAATCTGACAGACGACCGCTCTCTGGCTGATGAAGTTGAGGTGGAGGGCGCATTCCTGAAAATAGCCTTATACGAATTAGACGCCCGGGCAAAAGGCCGAAGTGGTAAGACCTACAACTCCGCGCCATTAATCATCGGCCGGAAGATAACCAAGGTCGTTCATCCGCCGCCCGAAGCCGCCCGAAAGTTCCAGTGGCTGATTGCGGTTGTCTTGGGGGCAATTCTGGCGTTCATCTTACTGTTTGTACTTATCTCCGGCCGCAAAGAGAGAAGAGAAACAATGTCTCTCTTCGGCAAACATAAACCCGCGCCGCTTCCAGATAAAAATACCCCGCCCCGCTAAAACGGGATGGGAAATGAAGGGTATTAGTGCGCCTCATAATGGAAAAAGAACTGCAACAAAAACACCAGAAACTGCGGGATATTATCCGTCAGATGGGCGCAGTTGTAGTGGCTTATTCCGGCGGAGTAGACAGCACCTTTCTGGCCTTTGTCTGCCAAGATATTCTTAAGGATAAAAGCATTGCCGTCACGGCCATATCCGAGACATATCCGCAAAAGGAATATGAAGAAGCCCTGGCCTTTGCCAAGCAATTGGGCTTAAATCACCGCGTAATCAACACCTCAGAATTGTCATCAGAGGAGTTTTCCCGTAATCCCGTAAATCGCTGTTATTATTGCAAACAAGAACTATTCAAGAAATTACGGAAGATTGCCGATAAGGAAAGAGTTCCAGATGTTCTGGATGGAACGACTCTCTCTGATGAAGGAGACTACAGGCCCGGACGAAAGGCGGCGTGCGAATTAAAGGTCCGCTCGCCGCTGGCAGAAGCTGGTTTAACCAAAAAGGAGGTTCGAGAACTCTCGCAGTTACTCAATGTCCCAAGCTGGGACAAACCTGCTTATGCCTGTCTCGCCTCAAGATTCCCTTACGGCGAAGAAATCACGGCGGATAAACTCAAAAGGGTGGAAGAGGCGGAAGAATTGCTACACCAACTGGGTTTCAAGGTCTGCCGGGTACGGTCTCATCAGAATATCGCCCGGATTGAGGTTGAAACATCGCAGTTAGCCGATCTCGTCAGCCAGAGAGAGCCGATTGTTACTAAACTCCAGGATTTAGGTTTTGATTACGTGGCCCTTGATTTAGAAGGGTACAGGAGCGGTAGTATGAACAAGAATATCTCGACTCTCTCAACGGAAGAAGCACTTCAGGGCGAACTGACGGCCTATAACGAAATAGATTTAGCCGTAAGCTACTTTAATTGCCCGCACTGCCAGGACCAAAAACTCTACGAAACGGTTACCAAAAACACCCGTTACAGGCAGTGTGAAAAGTGCGGCGGCATCTGGTTTAATATCAACGAAATGGAAAAAGCGGTCGGAGATAAAATCAGATTCAATATGCCCGATGCGGCAAATCCCCAGGAAACCACAACGCCCGCTAAATGCCCATCCTGCTTTACCAATATGTCATCAATCAGGGGTCTGGAACTACCCGACATAAAGGTCTCGGCCTGCATGATATGCCAGGGACGGTGGATTGAGGGTTCTGAAGTCGCTGAACTTCAGGCGCGCGGAATATTCAGCCAGGTCAAGAGTTTCATCATGAGGTTATTTTGAGCGTTACCAGCCAAACCCCGCACATAATTTATGTGCGGGGTTCTGCCATTTTTATTGGCTTTTACCTTCTATTAAATACTTAACAATGATTACTTCTGAATTGTCCGGACTACAATGCGCGCGCCTTCTATCTTTGTCACTTTTACCGGCGTGTCTTTGTCTATCATCTCTCCCTCGGTCACCACATCAAAACGTTTGCCATCGATGATAATCGCTCCGGACGGCCTTAAAGACGTCAGGGTCACGCCTTGCTTATCGATAAGATGATCCATCCCGCTCTTGTCCGAATGAAAACCCTCTTTGGTATCCAACTTTTTATTCAGGGTTATCTTCTTGAGCCCGTAATAGAACATAAACGGCACGGCAATTATCGACACCAGAATCTGCCCAATTCCCAAGAAAAGGTTTATCTCGAATCCATAATATATGCTGCTGAGTAAGCCTAAACCACCGACCACGGCTAGCACACCGCCCGAAGGAACGAAGACCTCCAGGACCAGTATGGCCAGGGCCGTAAAATACACAATGATAACCATCTCAATACTCATACTTTAGTTTTCTCCACCACTATTCTACTGCCGTCAATCTCGATAATCACTACGGCTTCGTCTTTATTGATAAAATCCCCTTCAGTCACTACCTCAAGGTTTTGGTCCGTCTGATGACCACTGGCATCAAGCACGACTATCTTGCCTACCGGCCTGAGGGCCGTAAAGACTACCCCTTTTTTGCCTAAGAGAGGCGCCGCATCCATTGCCACGCTGCTAAATCCGGCAGAGGTTTTCACATCGGCCGAAAGAATCAAATGGCTGAAGAATGGCACAGACGGAAGATAGCGTACCATTATAACAAAAATAATCAGTGATAAACTGAAAGCCAATCCGACCACGATAAAATTCCGCTCCAGGGTAACTAATTGCCAGGGCGCGCCCTTCATATCCGGAATGACAAACCCCTGCATAGACATTATCAAACTGACTAAAACCAAAATGGCGCCGCTGATGGCAAATACGCCGAATCCGGGCAGCAGGAAAACCTCCACGCCTATCAATCCCATGCCTAAAATAAACAGCAACACCTCGGTAACTTCAGCTAAACCTATCAGATAGTGTCCAAAGAAAACCAGGGCGAAACAAACAACAGCAATAGCCTCAGGAATCCCCGTACCCGGAGATTGATAAGCCATGTAAGCCGCCAACAATCCGGCCAGTATCAAAATTCCTGAAACTACCTGTGAGGTTAAATACATAACCAGATGTTCAGACCAGGTCGGCGTAACCTCCTTGAATTTAAAATTAGTTATGCCCAACAGCGGCGGGATTTCAGCCCGCTCACCCTTAATCGCGCTAGCCAGGCCGTATTTCAGGGCATCGCCGGCTGAAAGATTAAGTAATTTTCCGCTGGCAATAATCAATTTAATCTCTTCCACCAATTTGCCCTTATTCCTGGCCTCCTTAATTTCCTGTGGCGTCATGAATTGCCTCACGCCATCCACCAGGACTTCATGCACCTCCAAATCCTTATCCACCATAGCCATCATCAAATTAGCCGAATAACCCTTTTTCTCAGCCCGGGCCTTGAATTCCGTCCTGATGGCCGAGGTATATTTCTCCTGATGCTCCTCGGCGCCAACCACTTCAGCCGAACCGATACTGGCCACCTGCTTCATCACAATCTTATCAGTTGAAATCGAGACCAACGCACCAGCCGACCAGGCCCAATGCGTAATATAGGCCACCGTGGTAATAGGCGCCGCCCGGTCTATGGAATTACAGATGCCAATGGTGTATTCCTCGCCGCCACCCACGGCTCCGCCCGGCGTATCTATCTCAAATATAATCAACGCGGCATTTTCGGCTTTGGCCAACTCAACAGAATGACGGATAAAATAAGCTAAGCCCTTATCCATTATCGGCCCTTTGATAGGCACGACATAGATCAGCGCCGGCTGGGTCGAGCTGACAGCAGCTATCTGGCTGCCGCTGATTACCTTATCCTGAGCATCTGCATTAATAGCAGCTATCAGAACAACAAACAGGGCAAGAAGGTGTTTTAACATAAGACTATATAAAACATCAAGCCGCCTATTTGTCAAGAAATTGATTGACCCGGTTAGAGATGTATTATAGAATTATAACTGCTTGTTAGATAAAACAACATGATTAAACGCCCGTACGGGCCGTTGTAAAAGTGGAGGATTATTATGAAAGACCTGAACAGGCGCCAATTCCTGAAATCTCTTTCTGTCTTGGGTGTCGGCGTTGCCACATCTAATTATTTAAAAGTGCGCGGCCAGGACCAAAAACCGGATGATGCGAAAAAGTCCGCCGAAGGCGGATCCGCCTCTGGAGGAAAACCCGAGCCCAAACCAATGGTGGCCGTGGTTGAAGGCAATAAACCGGCTGAAATAACCCTGGCCGCCCTGGGCATTTTGGGTGGGATTGATAAATTCGTCAAGAAGGATTCGGTCGTGGTCTTGAAACCCAATATTGCATGGGAAAAACCGATGGAACTAGCCGCGACCACCAATCCTGAGATTGTCCTAACAGTGGCCAAAGAATGTTTCAAAGCTGGCGCCAAGAAAGTAAAGATAGTGGAACGCGTCTGTAACGACCCTAAGAAATGCTTCCAAATTTGCGGTTTTGAGAATACTTTCCAAAAGAGCGGCGTTGAGTTTGTACTCTTGACCAACGACCCTAAGGAATACAAAGAGGTAAAGATTCCGAACGGCAAGGAATTACAATCTATCTTGATTGCCAAGGACGTCCTGGAATGCGACACCTTCATCAATATCCCGATTGCCAAACACCACGCAACGGCTAAATTAACGTTAGGTATAAAAAACCTAATGGGTATAGTAGGCGTTGATCGAAGACTCCTGCATCATAACTTGGGCCAAAAGATGGCTGATATACTTTCGGCCATCAAGCCGCACCTAACCATCATTGATGCCTACCGGGTTTTGGTCCGAAACGGGCCGACCGGCGGGAACCCCAAGGATGTCGCGGCCGTAAGAAAGGTCATCGCCTCCGTTGACACGGTCGCCGCGGACAGTTACGCATGCACCCTGAAACCATTTTCACTGGAAGGCAAAAATGTCAGTTGCGTCCAGGCCGCCTATGATATGGGACTGGGCGAGATGAATCTCGATAAGATTGATATTGTGGAAAAGAAACTATGATTTACTTCCGACGCATTGTTCAGGCAATATTTCTGGCGCTGTTTTTCTTGCTGATGCTCTATCCTGATTTGGTTACAAGCATCATCCCGGCTAATCTTTTCTTTATCTCTAATCCGCTCCTGGCCATCAGCACCATCATAGCCAGTCGGTCGTTCCATATGGCCTTTATCGCCTCGGGCGTCATTATCATCATGACCATATTCCTGGGCCGGATATTCTGCGGCTGGCTCTGCCCGCTGGGCACGACCATGGACATCTTCACGAAAATCACCCATCCCAAATATAAAAATACCAATCCCGCAAATCCGTACCTGCGCCAGATAAAATATTTCGTCCTGCTGGCCATTATTCTTGTCGCCGTCTTCGGCGCCAATATCGCCGGCTGGTTTGACCCGATTACTATTGCCTTCAAAGGCTACGCCCTGAGTTTATACCCGGCCATGGACTATCTCTTAAAAGGCGTATTTACCAACCTAGGCCTAAAATCATTCATCAGCCCGCTCAATGATATCGGCATCCTGGATACCCACAGCGTCCTGTTCCATAACTCCATTATCTTCTTCCTGATTTTGGCCGGAATTCTGCTGGTAACACTCTACCAAGCCCGTTTCTGGTGCCGGAACCTCTGCCCGCTGGGCGCTTTATTAGCATTGCTGTCTAAATGGCGGTTCTTGAATCTGGTTATCGGCCGGCATCTCTGCACCGAATGCCGGCGCTGCCAGGCGGTCTGTAAGACCGACGTATTTAATGAGGATTTCTCTTTGAACGACGAGGAATGCATCCAATGCTTTGCCTGCGTTACAAAATGCGCCAAGAGCGGAGTCACCCTCGGGTTTTCCAAGGATAAATCCAAACGGACCTCATTCTTGCCAAGCCGCCGGGGATTGTTGATTGCCTCAGGCCTGTCCATATTATCCGTCCCGTTATTAAAGC
>Ga0208373_1005589_pt1 | contig 10418 bp, 5 predicted proteins | sample RifOxyC2_FD_184036 | JGI IMG/M metagenome (GOLD analysis project Ga0208373, IMG submission 184036) | Soil microbial communities from Rifle, Colorado - Rifle Oxygen_injection C2 (SPAdes) | ecosystem: Environmental > Terrestrial > Deep subsurface > Rock core/Sediment | place: Rifle, Colorado... | reverse complement strand
CTCCGGTCGCTCGCAATGACAGAAAGGAAGAACAAGGGATCCCGTGGAAAATAAACTGTCATCCCGAGGGAGTGGAACGACCGTGGGGATCCCGTTGTATTACCACGGGATTGTCACGCTCCCTTCGGTCGCTCGCAATGACGAGGTGGGCAGACGAGATTGCCACGGTCGTCTATCCGCTAAGGCGGAGTGGACTCCCTCGCAATGACAGCGGTGGAATGTCATCCCGCCAATCAATCAGAAATCTTTAATCTTAAATTCTTATTCCTTATTTTCTGCCGGTTGTTGTAAATAACAACTTATTTTTATCAGGACTAAGTGAGACTTTAATATAATCGTCAGACCCGATCTCATCTTCCAGAATTTTCACCGACAGTGGCGTTTCCACGAGTTCTCGGATTATTTTGCCAATCCCGCGCGCGCCCTGATCGACCTCATGGCTCTTGCCGGCAATCAGCTTGACGGCGTCACTGTCATATTCAAGATAAATATTTTTTGATTTTATCCTTTGGTTCAGCTTCTCTAGTTCTAAATTTACGATTTTTTTGAGTTGGATTAGTGGCAGGGGACTGAAATACACAATTTTGTCCAAACGATTGATAAACTCCGGCTTGAAGTGTCTGGTCGTCTGCTCAATTATCTTTTCTTGAATGTCAGCTTGAAGTTTGCCGATCTCGTCAGAGTCGAAGCCAATATTTGGGTTTTTGTTTATCAGGTCTGATCCAATATTGGCAGTCATAATAATGATGGTATTTTGGAAATTGATTTTGGTGCCAGACGCGTCAGTTAGATACCCGTCTTCCAGTATTTGTAGCAGTAGATCAAAAATGTCGGCATTGGCTTTTTCAATTTCATCAAACAGAACAATAGAATATGGCTTGTGCTTTACTTTTTCCGTTAGTTGTCCGCTTTCTTTATAGCCGACATAGCCGGCCGGAGCGCCAATTAATTTTGAAATATTGAATTTTTCGCTATATTCTGACATATCAATTTTAATCAGCGAGTTTTCATCATTAAATAATTGACTTGCCAATACTCGAGCGCTATGAGTCTTGCCGACACCGCTCGGGCCAACAAATATAAACGACGCCAGCGGTTTATGCTCCGGACTAAGTCCGGCCTTGGATCGTTTGATAAAATCACTGATGATAGTGACAGCTTCGTCTTGGCCGATTATTTGCTCTTTCATTCGTTTGTCCAAGTTTAACGCATGTTTTTTTTCTGACGCCAGCAGTTCCTCGGCGGGGATGCCGGTAATTCTGGCAATAATGCCGGCAACATCAGCGCCGTCTATCTGGCCGATAATTTTCGCTTTGTCAATTAGGAGTTTTGATTTGATGTATTCCAATTTTTCATCAATATCTTGGGCTTCTCGTTTTAATTCCAGTGCTTGAGAGAAGTCCTCATTAGTGATGGCTTTTTCTTTTTGACGATTAATTTCAATCAGTTGCCGTTCAAGTTCTTTGACTTGTTTTTCTTGCGGTGATGCTTTCTGATTCACTTTGACGGCCGCACAGGCCTCGTCAATGAGATCAATTGCTTTGTCGGGTAGGAATTTATCCTGAAGATATTTTTGACTTAAAGTGACAGCTGTTTCAATCGCCGTTTCGTTAATTTCTACTTGATGAAAGCCTTCATAGTATTTTTTGATGCCACGGAGTATTTCTTTGGCTTCTTCGGTCGTCGGTTCGGCGATTTTAATCGGCTGGAACCGGCGGTCAAGCGCCGGATCGTTTTCAATTGATTTGCGATAATCTTCAAAAGTGGTCGCGCCAATACATCTGATTTCTCCGCGCGCCAAAGCCGGCTTCAAGATATTAGCGGTATCCATTGACCCGGACGCTGATCCGGTGCCGACAATATTGTGGATTTCATCAATAAATAATATCACTTCCGGTCTTTTTTTGGCTTCATCAATAATCTGTTTGACGCGTGATTCAAATTCGCCACGAAACATGGTGCCGGCAACAGTCGCAGTCAGATCAATGGTATAAATCTTTTTGTTTTTTAAAATATCAGGCACTTCACCGCCGGCAATCCGCTTGGCTAGGCCTTCAATCATGGCTGTTTTACCAACCCCGGGATGCCCCAGAATGATTGGGTTGTTCTTGGTTCGGCGGGATAATATTTGAATTATTCTTTCAATTTCCTTGTCTCGGCCAATGACCGGATCAATCCTAGCTTGTGATTTTTTTGATGTCAGATCAGTCCCAAAGAGCTCAAGCGCGTTATCTTGGGCTGTCATAAACTCGGCTCCCGGCATCATTGACGGCAGTCCGAAGTCATGGCTTTTTTGTTGGCCGATTACTTTGAAAGTTTCGGTCAGATCCGGTAATTTTGACGCGCTTTTGAGAGAGGCGATTGTTTGCGCTGTTAATTCTGATTCCGGTATTTTGAAATCGGCAAAAATTTTCTTGACTTCACTGTCACCAATTTGAATTATGGCCGCCAGCAGGTGCTCGGTGCCGATATACCGGTGCTTATTGATATAAGCGATCTGGACTGACTTCTGGATCAAATCTTTGGCTGACTTGGAAAATCTGGGTGTAATCTTGGTTTTGATTTCTTGACCGACAAGATTTGTCTGGGCAATGTGGTTTTTAATATCGGCCGGCTTGATTTCAAAAACGGTGAATAATTCAGTGCCAACACTGCCTTTTTGCAAGATTAGTCCATAGAAGATATGATAGGGCTCGACCAGTTCATGATCAAGTTCCAATGCCAAATCAGCCCCGGCGCGGAGGGATTTTTTAAAATTATTTGAAAATTTATCTAGTTGTTGTGGCATAATTAATCCAGTTATAAAATATAAAGATTTAATATTGGTAATAATATTCTTAAAAGTATAAAGATACAAGGACACAAGATACAAACAAGAAATAAGGAATTAAATATCAAATTACAAACATTTGGTTATTGAATTTTGAGATTTGTTTGTTTCTTGTGTCTTGGTTATTGAATAACATTATGCCATACTCCGAAGTTGCGCAATCCGATCTTCAATCGGCGGGTGAGTGGAAAACGCATTTTTGAGAAATTTTTTCTGATTACCAAACGGATTGGCAATATATAAGTGAGCTGTAGCATTTGACGCTTTTTTGGTTGGTTGAGGGTCATTTTTGATTTTTTCTAACGCTCTGGCCAGCCCTTCAGGATAGCGGGTGAGCAAACTGCCGGAAGCGTCTGCCAGATATTCTCTTTTTCTGGAGATTGATAGTTTAATCAACTGGGCGATAATCGGCGACAGCACTATTAAAAGTATGCCCACGACCATTAAAATTGTTCCAAGTTGTCCACCGCCACCGCTTCGACGATTTCTATTACTACCGAAAAAGCTGATCCGCAAGAACCAATCAGACATCAGCACGATAATTCCGACCAGCACAATGACAATGGTCATTAGTCGGATGTCATAATTTTTGATGTGAGACAATTCATGGGCGATGACGCCTTCAAGCTCCTCGTTTTCCAATTTTGCTATTGCGCCAGTGGTAATGGCGATTGAGGCGTGAGCCGGGTCGCGGCCGGTCGCAAAGGCATTGATTGCTTCGTCATTTATAAGGTGAACTTTTGGTTCTGGGATGCCGGCGGTAATACATAAGTTTTCCACCAGGCGATAGACATAAGGGTCTTGATCTCTGGCAATCGGCTTAGCGCCGGAAACTGCCAGTGCCACTTTATCCCCAGAGTAGTAGCCGAACAAGCTCATTATAATTGAAACTACAACAGCCAAAATTAAGATACCGTTGCCATATTCAAGCACATAACCCAAAAAGTACCCCAAAGCGGAGATTAGGGCGACAAAGACGATGATTAGTATCCAGGTCTTGCGTTTGTTGGCGTCAATTTGGTTGTACATAGCGCTAGGTTGTAGTTGGTAGGAATTAGGAGGTAGAAAAGAACAAGAAACAAGACACAAGATGCAAACAAATTCTAAATTTTAATATTTAATAATCAAATGTTTGTAATTTGATATTTGATTCCTTGTAGCTTGTTATTTTTGTTAAATTTTAATCTTTGATTAAATTAAAATTTAACCTTTATATTTTCTTTTTCGCCAGCTTCAGCTTCAAAGAAGTCAAATTTCTTAAATCCCAGCAGACCCACGATCAGATTGTTGGGGAAAATTTTGACTTTGATATTAAAGTCACGGGCATTGCCATTATAAAATCTTCTGGAGGCCTGAATTTTGTTTTCAGTGTCAGACAATTCGTCTTGAAGCCGTAAGAAATTTTGGTTGGCTTTCAAATCCGGATAGCTTTCAGCCAGCGCAAAAATTGATTTTAAAGTTGAGGATAACATATTTTCAGCTTTGGCTTTGGCTTCAACTGTTCCGGTTTGTTGCATTGCCATATTTCTGGCTTGGATCACTTTGGCAAAGGTTTCTTGCTCATGGCTGGCATAGCCCTTGACGGTTTCTATCAGGTTGGGGATAAGGTCATACCGTCTTTTTAATTGAACATCAATATCAGACCAAGCTTCGTCAGTTCTTGTTTTTAGCTTAATTAAGCCATTATAGATCGCGATTAGCCAAAATAGGACTATGACGATCACTCCTGCTAAGACCCACAAAAATATTTCCATATTTTTTGTTTATTAATTATTAATTATTATTTTTTATTTTGTCCCAAACGCTTTTTTATGTTATAATAAAAGAGAAATACTTTTAAATATTGTAAAATTATTGTATAATAATTGTATAATATGATTGTTGATAAGTCAATCAACTCACAATCAATATCATTGGGTGACAAATTTATGAAAATTAAATATTATTTTGGGGCCGGCTTTGTGGTAGCTGTAATTTTAATTACGGTTTTTCTGGCCGGTTTTAATTTTGCGCTGGCGGCTTGGACAGAGCCAGTTTCCGCTCCACCGCAAAACAATGTATCAGCGCCAATCAATGTCGGCACTGACGCTCAACAAAAGCCAGGGCAGTTGACTGTTAATCAGCTTTGTCTTGGTAGTAGTCCCGGAGCTGATTGCCGCGATACTTGGGCGGGAATTACCAGTTATTGGCTAGCTGGCGTGGACACGGGAGAAATATATTATAGCGGTGGCAATGTCGGTATTGGCACCAATAATCCATGGAGTTTGGGTGATTTGGATGTAAATTTTAATTCTTCTAATGATGTGAGGATAAGAATCAGAGCGGGCGCAAACAATTCCCAAGTTGAATTGAGCTTGAACGCAAAAGATGTCGTCGGAACAGAGGGAAGATTCGCTTTAGCCAATATTAGAGGAGAATATTTTGGCATTTGGTCTGATGTATTGTCAGGACACATATTGGCGGTCCGGCCAAGCGGCAATGTCGGCATTGGCACTACTAATCCAAATGCTCGGTTAGAAGTGGATATGAAAGATGCATTGATGACCGAGGGTCTTCATATTTCCCGTGATACCGCGACTAGTCATTATTCATATTTAAATATTGAAGATGAAAGTGCTAATTCAATTTTTAAAGTTCATGAAAATGGCAATGTCGGTATTGGCACTGCAACGCCGGCTGAAAAATTGCAGGTAGCGGGCAATATCTTGGCTTCTGGCACGATTTGCAATAGTATTGGCTGTGTCGGTGACAGTGGTAGTGGCGGTACTGATAATGACTGGGCTAATTTAAGTGGTGGTGAGCCGACCTTAACTGGTGATATTTATCATGATGGTAAAATAATGGTTAATGCCAATTCCAGTGATATCACCGGAGCGCATTCTTCAATTAATATCGGCGGTCAAGGAACGATTGATTATGCTGATACTTGGACAAATATCGGAAAGAATTATTATTATGATGGCGCTTGGAAAAGGATAAATAGTAGTCTGCCGGGTGCTAATTTTCATATCAGTGGCATTAATTCGGGTACGGTCGGACCCAATGGTGTTCAGTTTAGGTTTAGAACCATAAATAGCAATGGCGCCAACGAACAAAATATTGCCGGTATTGGCTCGGATATTTCTTATTTTATGAGTCGAACCGGCATTGGCACCACCAATCCTCAATACGGACGACTCCAGATAACTCAAACTTCCGATATGTCCGATCAAGGTATTGCCGTTTTAAATACCGCCGGAACTCGGACAATGAGATTGTGGGTAGATGGAGATGTTTCAACCATAGATAGTTCGAGTGACGGAATCTATCCCATTATGTTAAATACCGGTGGCGGTCCGGTTTCTGTCGGCGGAAATTTGCTTATTGGCGGTAGAGTGGGCATTGGCACTACTGCTCCGGCTACATCGGTTGAAATTAGAGATGATAACAATACCTCGGTTGCTGTTTTGAGAATCACTGACTCTTTTAATAATCCGGAAATTCAGCTTCGACATGGCACCGGTAATAATAACCATTGGGCGATTTATAATGAGCAAAGCAATGACAGTTTTAGAATCTGGAATAATAACAGTAATCGGCTGGTGATTAATGCTGACGGTCGTGTTGGCATCGGTATTGATAATCCTAATACGGACAATTTATATGTCGCTGCTAACCGACCCAGCGACAAAACTTCCATTACTGTTAAAAATAACGCCACTATCAGTGATGACAATACCAGAGCTCAGATTTGTTTAGATTATGAGGGCAATTTTTGTTTGGTTAAAAGAGGAAATAACGGGATTGAGACTTGGGGCGGAGAAGATGGGGTGGCTTTTTGGAATAGTGGACCCGGTGATTATGTTTGGGCATCAAACGGAGTAGAAACTCTCCGTTTAAAGGAAGACGGTGTTTTAGATGCCTTGAAAGTTGATACTGATTTGCTCGTCGTGAATAGCCAGTCAATGTTTGGCTCGGCTACGGAGGTATTAACTAATAGTCATAATTTGATTTATGGCAATATAAGCTCAGATTCAACCGATAATAGTAATTTGTTGCTTTTACAAACAGGAACAGAAAATCAATTCAGAGTGACGAGAGAGGGTGCGGTATATTCCGGCAACAACGAAATTATTACCAAGCTTCATTTATTAAGTACCAGTAAGCTTTATCCGGGTTCTTTTGCTGGTGATAATCCAGAGACTAAGAATTTGGGATACTTGGCTTTAGTGGCTGATGTCGGCTATTTATGTGAAGATATTTGTGTGAGCCATAATTTAATTTGTAATGGCGTTGTAGGCTATTCTCGTAACTGTCTGGACTCTGATGTTAATAATGATGACAGCGTGGATGCTATAGATTTGCAAATTATCACGAATTGTGTCGTTTTTTCTAATTGTAGCCTCTGTAATAGTCCTAATGATTGTGATATTGACAATGATGGAAATATAAATGTTCTTGATTATCAATTAGTCCTTAATGCTTTAAGTGGTATATGTCGTCAGGAAAATACTCCTGTTTGTGAAGACAAAAAAAATGAAAAAATATGTAAATGCGGCCGATTTAATCCTTAATAAAAATGTCATTTCAAATATTAAAATTCAGTTCTTTGATGTTATTAATTTTGTTGGTGATTGTTTCCGGTATATTATTTTATCATTTTCAGACTACTACGGCCGCCGAGCTTGGTGATGATGAGCTGGCGGGCTGGATTTGGACGGAGAATTACGGTTGGATATCGCTCAATGCTGACAATTGTCTTTTGCTTAACAAGCAGAATGAGCCTGATTTTTGTACTACCAGTGGTGTTGATTATAAAGTGATTGCCGATCCGACCGGAAAAATTAGTGGTTATGGCTGGTCGGAAAATGTCGGTTGGGTGTGTTTTGGCGTCACTTGCGGTGGCGGTTTGAGCGCGTCCTACGATTTATCAAGTGGCAAAATCACCGGCTGGGCGAAGGTTGTGTCCTTGGGTGATGATGGTCAGCTGAAATTGGGTCGGGGATGGTCGACAATTACTTCTTCAATGGGTGTCGCTTGTTATGATTGCGAGCGGAAGTGCGTGTCTTGGACCAGGCAATGTTCCGGCGATCCGGAGGTTTGCATTGACATAGCTCCATGCTTACAATACGATCCGACCGAATATGAAAATTGCGCCACTTGTTTTACTAAGACTTGTTTTGGCGCAGACCTTGGGAGTGGCGAGATTGACCCGGCTTCCAATTGTGATCCTGATCATCAACATCCGCTAGACATTCCCGACGACGATCCGGTTGCCGGTGGCAGTGGCGTCTTTTGCACCGGCGTTAGAGATAGCTTTGAGCCAAATGGTAGTTGTGCAAACTGCTGGTCAAATTGCGAGAGAACACCAACCACTGGCGACAATTATATTATTCAATGCGGTACTCGACCTAATAGTTGTGAAATTTATGGGGCAAATGTTGATTTGAGCACCAGCGGACTGATTGGCTGGGGTTGGAATGGGGCGAAAGACAGTGGCAGTAATTTGGTGATTGGCGCCGGCTGGGTGCATTTCAGCTCGGCTAATTCATATATTCAGAAGCCCTGGCTTGAGACGCAATATGGAGTGATTTTCACCCCCAATGATGTCAGGCAGAAGACCAGAGTGCAAGGAAACAACGCGACTTATTGCATTTTTGCCACTGATATTTTAAATGTCACCTCAAGCGACTGCGACCAGCAATTTATTAGCGATATCAATATTAATTTTCCCAGTTCAAATGCCAGTCAGATATACCGCAATGCTTTGGGCAAGATTAATTATTCCGGTTTAATTACAGATATCGGGGGAGGCAGAAATCAATATGGCAATGAAATAGAAGCCATTAACAATTTAAATCAGATTAATGGCAAAGTTTTGGATGGCAAAGTGTATTTTCGCAACGGAGATTTGACGGTTAATTCCGATTTTGATTTTGTTAATGCTTCAACAGCCAAGAAAGGTAATGGACTTATAGTGATAAATGGTAATTTGATGATAAATAAAAATATTGGTTATAATGGCGGATCTCTGCCCGACAGTCTGGATCAGCTCGCATCTGTCGGCTGGATAATTAAAGGGGATGTGATCATTGATCCAAGTGTCAAAAATATTGTCGGCGCGTTTGTGGTCTTGGGTAAAGATGGAGCAATCTGCCAGTATGAGGATGATGAGTCTTGCAACGACACTAGAGATTATCCTAAGTATAATAAAACCGGCTATGGTATAATATTTACTAGTGAGTCGGACTTATCTTTTACTGCCTTGGGACTAATGGTAGCAAAAGCGTTTGACTTTCGACGGACTTATTCAGATATTGTCCAAGGGTCAGAGCGGATTATCTATGACGGGCGACTAATTGCCAATCCGCCACCGGGGATGGAAGGATTTAGCGAAGGCCTGCCGGTGATTCGTGATTTCACCTATTAATTAGGAAGTAGAAATTAGATTAGGTAAATTAGAAATTAGGTGAATTAGAAATTTTCAATCATGTTTACACCACTTTCAAATATTAAAAGTTAAAGCTACTTATACAATAATATCGTATTATTCAATAAACATATGTCTATTTTTTCCTCAAAATCAAGTTATGTTGGTGTTGATATCGGATCATCATCCATTAAGATGGTGGAGCTAGCCAATTATAAGGGTCGGCCTCGGCTGGTCACCTATGGCTTTACTGAGAAAAAATTAGACGAGTGGAGCAGTAGCGATTTTGTCGGTGATGTCTCCATAATGGTCTCCACTATTAGTGAAATTTATAAGAAGTCTCGGATTAGCTCCAAAAAGGTGATTGCGGCGTTGCCTAATTTTTCGGTTTTTACTGCCATTTTAAATTTGCCCCAAATGCCGAAGAAGGAGCTGGATTCAGCGATTAGTTGGGAAGCCAAAAAGATAATTCCGATGCCACTAGAAGAAATTATTCTGGATTGGAAGATTATTAGCGAGTCAGAAAATTATGAAAGCTCGGCTGATAGTGGCGAGGGCATACCTCAGATTGAAGACTTAGGCCAACAAGCCGGCTCGCTGAAAAAGATTTTTTCCAAATCTCGGAAAAATTTAAAAGTTTTATTGACTGGCGCCAGTAAAAATCTGGTTCGTAAATATATGGATATCTTCAGCCAGACCGGTCTGACTTTATTGAGCTTGGAAACGGAAAGTTTTGCTTTGATCAGGTCGTTGATTGGCAATGACAAATCAGTCATTATGGTAGTTGATCTTGGCGCGACGACTTCAAGTATTATGGTAGTTGAAAGGGGAATACCGGTGCTCACCAGAAGTATTGAAATCGGCGGGATGATGATTACGCGGTCTATTTCCAATACCTTAAATGTCAATCTTGATCGAGCCGAGCAATTCAAGCAGGATATGATGCTAAATTCACAGACGGCTGAAAATTCTTTGCCCCAGACCGTTGAGAGGTCATTTGCGGCGATTTTAAATGAAATCAAATACACTATCAATCTTTATCAGGATCAGCACAACAAGAAGATTGAAAAGGTGGTTTTGGCGGGTGGCTGTTCACTGTTGGGGAATTTGTCAGGTTATCTATCTAGGGTATTAAATATTAACACTTATATTGGTGATCCATGGGCGAGAGTGATATTT
>Ga0208373_1005588_pt1 | contig 10418 bp, 10 predicted proteins | sample RifOxyC2_FD_184036 | JGI IMG/M metagenome (GOLD analysis project Ga0208373, IMG submission 184036) | Soil microbial communities from Rifle, Colorado - Rifle Oxygen_injection C2 (SPAdes) | ecosystem: Environmental > Terrestrial > Deep subsurface > Rock core/Sediment | place: Rifle, Colorado... | reverse complement strand
AGATTCGGAAAATTCTTGTCATGTTCGGATTATCCTAATTGCGACAATGCGAAGCCGCTTGGACGCGATGAGAATGAGCAGAAGGAAATTGATGATGCCGAGAAGAAATTCCAGGATAAAAAGTGTTCTAAATGCGGTTCGCCTATGGAAGTAAAGGTTGGGAGATATGGTCCTTTCTTGGCTTGTAGCGGCTATCCGAAATGTAAAAACATTCAGTCGATTGTGCAGCCTACAGGGGTGCATTGTCCGGAGTGTAAAGATGGACAACTTGTTGAGAGGAGAACACGAAAAGGCGCGAAAATCTTCTACGGTTGCAATAAATATCCGAAATGCAAATTTGCCAGCTGGGATAAGCCTTCCAAAGATCCTTGTCCGAAATGTGGTGGATTACAGGTGGAGAAAGGGAAGAATTTGGTATGTGTGAAATGTGGGAAGTAAGGAGCAAGACACAAGATACAAGACACAGACAGCAGAGGAGGAAGTTGGAGAAGTAGGGGAAGTGACGTAGTTGATGGACTGGGAATGGAAGGCTAGGAGATGGTTGCTAAACCGGAGGTTTTTTGGTATAATCATATGATTATTTAATAAAACTTTCATATGAATTCCCAATCTAAAGGATTGTTCTATACCCTTCTTATCGGAGCCGTACTGGTTCCGGTTGTTTATATGGGTGGGGTTGATGCTGCTGTTGAGTGCGGTGACGGATATGCGATTACGGGTACGACGGAAGCGGATTATTATGAGAATACGGGATGGTTGGATTTTGATAGCGGGACTGTTTGCGTTGATACCGCCGGTGTTGTTACCGGATCTGTAGAAAGTTCGAATATAGGAACTATTTATTTTGACCAGAAAGGTGCCAGTGTTACTATCAGTTCAGATGGAGTTTGGAGTGGTAATGTTTATGCACCTCTGAATGCATATAGCAGTCTAGTGGCTTCCGAGGGTACGTTTTTTGATGTCAGTACGGTGTCCACTGATACTGAGACCGGATTGATTTCCGGATATGCCCTTAGTTCAAATCTTGGTGAATTGAGTTTTGCTGGGGCTGTGCAAGATATGGTGCCTTTGCAGGTTGTAGCTGATTTTTCGATTGGAACATATGGAGATACGGTTTCCGGAGTTCCGATTGCGGACGGTGGAGATAGTGGATATAGAATTGTTGCGACTGTTGATTTTTCACAGGTTTCTTTTGTTGATCAGAATTTTGTTCAGAATGAGTTTGGTTTTAGTGGCGAAGTTGCCGAATCAGGTACGAGTGATTTGAGACTTGATCAAATAAGTGGAAGTGGCAGCGTAAACGATGCGGTTACGGCCAGTGACGCATTTGAATTTGCCGATTACGATCCGGATACCAAGATTGCGACTTATGAATATTATATTGGTTCTTATGCGCCGACATCTGATTCTTACTGTACCAATCTCGGTACTTATGAGAATTGCGGTAGTTCAAGCGGTTCATATTTATACGCGCTTTCAAGCGTTACAGTTACGGGTGTTATGCCTAGAGATTTTGAATGGGTAGGGCTTGATTTGATTGCATCAGGTACTCTCCTTGATGGAGATTATTATGTCGTGGCTCAGCAGGCAGTTGCTCAAGCCATGTCTTTTGCGCCGATTTATGAGGTGGACGATTTTGGAATTATAGGTGCGGATGGCGTTACCAGAGCCGATTCGGCTGATGAAGTTCCTCCTTTGGCTGAAAGCACACCTTATAACTTTACCGGTACTGTTGTGCGAAATAGTGCTGTTGATATGATTAGTGCAGTAATGAATGTTTCTTATGAAATTACCGGTTCTGACATCTATACTTTTGGAGCAGCCGGTTGTGGCTCAAACTCATTTGCAATCAACAATCCGGTGCTTGGCGCTATCGATGGCAAGCCTGCGTTTACAGCTATGGAATTGTGTCCTCTTGAAGATGGTACAAGTTTGGGATCCGATGTTGTGGCCAGCGCGAACAATGCTTTTCAGATTACTTTTACGAATCTTAAGCCGAATAAAACGGCATATTACGAGTCTCAGTATTTCTCATTTGCCGATACGAGAGCTGAAATATCTGAAGAGCCGAGAGTTTATGTTATCGGTACCGTAAGCGGATTGGCTGAGAGTGATGACGTTACGGTTGTCGGTGATATGGGCAGGCTAGAATTGAGAGATGCCTTGTATCAACAAATTACTAAGGTTGTAAAAAACTCTACTGTAACTTCTACGTCGGCAGGTAGAATCAACAATGATGGCGATGGATGGATTGTTTTGAGCGGAGGAGAAGAGTTGGTCGGCGGAAATGTTTTGTATTTCGCTGGCGATGGTTCCGGCAATGCAGTTCTTATGGGCGGTGGAGAGATCGGAGATCAGTCGCAGGTCGTGGTTGTGGTTGGCGCAAATCTATTCGTGGATAGTTCGATATACAAGAATTCTGGTACTGGCGAAATTGGGCTTATAGTTTTGGCTGATGAGAATGGGAACGGAGGGGATCTTTATGTGGATAGTGACGTTGTTGATTTGCATACAAATATATTTTTGGACGGTAGTTTGATTCGTGCTAATAGATATGGTGTTTCGTATGAGGCTTCAGACTTGAAAAATCAGTTATACATACTTGGTTCGATTGTTTCCAAAAATACAATTGAAGGTTACGAGGCAGGAGTTCCTCCGTACATATGCGGAGACGGTTCTGAGTACGGCGAGGTTGGTTCTTCTTGTACGGAAGCGCAAGCTGAGCTTGAGGATTTGCAATACACGAGTTATTTCAGGGTTTGTTGCACCTCCAGTGCGTGTGAATATGCCGGTGGTGACGGCAATGTTGTATGGGATCCTACGCATCCTTATGAAGAGTGTGCCGGTTATGAAAGGTCTGATTATTATGACGGTGACGAATGGAGCTTCCCTGTGATCATCGAATACAGCCCTCCTTCCCCGAGTATGCCTATATTCAGCGCAGGAGGCAGTTCAGTTGGTAATTAGAGTGCTACCATTCTCCTGTAAACGTTAGGATTAGAAGTGCGGTTATTAACACGGCAGATGTTCCGATATAGAAATATGTAAGATATAGAGTCCTCTGTGATAAATGCTTGAATCTTAGAGCATGATTTATTCCAAGAGCGCTTATTATCAAGAAAATAAACAGCAGTATTCCGACCGAGATGTACATTGTTATTTGCATGGAGATTAGGATTGGAACCAGCTGTTGTCTATATCATCATACTCCGAAAGATGGTCGAAGAATATTTTTTGAATTTCCTGCAGGCGGTTTTCCGTCGGCGCTTCAAATCGAATTGTCATGCACGGCGTTGTGTTTGAACATCTGATTGCGCCCCACGAGTCCTTGTCGAAATTAACAAATACGCCGTCTGTTGTGAGGCAGTCATATTTGTTTGCGAAATGATCTTTAATCTTTTCTATGTGTTGGAATTTTTTGTCGTCCGGGCAGTGAGCTTTTATTTCAGGCGTGTTGAAAACTATTGGAAGATCTTCGAAAAATTTGGAAAACGAGTGATTTGCTTCGGAAAGTATTCTCAAAATTATTGCTGCTGCAAACATGGCATCGTCAAATCCATACCAGTCATAATAAGTTTTTCCGAAAAACATATGTCCGCTTGTTTCGCCAGCGAGAGGTGCGCCAATGTCTTTCATGGTTTTTTCGATGAAAGAATGTCCGGTTCTGGAACGAATCGGGTTTCCTCCGTTTTTGACAATATCGTTTTCAAGAATCTTCGAGCTTTTTATGTCGAAAACTATGTTTGCTCCCGGAGTGTATTTGAGCAGGTCGCGTGCGATAGGTATCAATACGGTGTCGGAGTGATAGTGCTTGCCGTTTTCGTCTATAATTCCGATTCTGTCGCCATCTCCGTCGAATCCTATTCCAAGATCAGCCTTTTCAGAGATTACTTTTTCTGCAAGTTCTTGCATGTTTCGCGCATCTTCCGGATTGGCTTCGTGGTTTGGGAACATTCCGTCCGGTGTGCAGTGAAGTTTTATGACTTCACATCCCAATTCTTCCAATAGTTCCGGCGCGAAAAGTCCCGCAACCCCATTTCCTGCGTCGATTACTATTTTCAATTTTCTTTTGAGTTCGATTTTCGACTTCACCTCAGCTAGATAATCATCAAATATGTCATCCTTCGTTTTCAACTGGCCATTTCCTTTTTCGAAGTCATTTTTTTGTATCAAATTAAGAACGTCTTGCAATTCGTCTCCGCATATCGAATGAGCTTCGCGACCGAGCAGTTTGAATCCGTTATATTCTTTCGGATTGTGGCTCGCCGTCACGTTGCAGCCTCCGTCAAATTTATACTTGTGAACCGCATAGTAAATCAAAGGGGATGTGCTTTCTCCGATTTCTGTTACGTCGCAGCCTGTCTCCGTAAGACCGAGAATGAATGCACTTTGCAATTCAGGTCCTGAAATCCTAGCGTCTCTGCCTACAACTATTTTCGGATTTTTCTTGTCATAAAGCCTAACTAGGTAAGTCCCGAAACCTTTGCCGATTAATTTGGCGGTTTCCGGCGTAAGATCCGGTTGGCTGTTCGATGTCGGTTTATGGGCGATCCCACGGATGTCGTAGGCGCGGAAGATGAGTGGATTTAGCATGGGAGAAGGCAGAAGGGATAAGGGATAAGGGATAAGGCAGAAGGCATGAGGCAGAAGGTGTGGAGTGAGATTATTTTCGAGGGAGGCGGATGTCTGATAAGCGGTCGTGGGTTTTATGTTTTTTGAGATATTCGGCGACAGCTTTTGGTACGAGTTTTATCCACGAATCATCTCGGCAAAGAATCTTTGCGCGGATATCTGTTGCGCATATTTTTTTATTGAACTTGATATTAATGACCTTGATGTCGGGTGCGTGTTTTACAAAAAGTTCTTTTACCATGTGAGATCCGGTATAGAGCGTTTCGAAAGAAGGGCACAAGAGTTTTACATGAGATGCCCATAGAGAGAAGTTTTGTATATTTCGAATCGGTATGATTATGTATTTTTCTCTTTTGATTCCTTCTGCGGTGAGTGCTTTTTCGATCATTTCAAATCTTTCTCCTGCGGTGAAAGGATTATCTTCCGTGTAGTTTTCTTCAGCGCTGCCGATACCGATAATTACGCGATCGTTTTTTGCGAGAGCCTGTTTCAGGGCGTCAAGGTGTCCTAAGTGAAATGGTTGGAAACGGCCGATAAAAAGTCCGGTGGACATGGTGGATTAACTAAATAACTAATAACTAGTAACTGATAGTTGATAGTTTAATGAATAAGAGTCGTTAAGGCAAAGTTAATCAAACAGTTGTTGTTGGCCTTCAAGAACGATTGGTTCTTCTGTGATTTCCTGTGGCGCGATCTCTGCGGTTTTTTGAGCTTTTATTCCGAGTATCGGAGGAAGTTTGAGTTTATGTTCGTTCGCTTTTATTCTGCGGACTGTTTTCCTTGTCAGTGTCGGATCAAGTCCGCGCGAAATTATATCTTCTTCATCGCGTTCTTCTTCGTAAAGCTTAAGTATTTGATCCAGTTTTGCGTAAGATGCGCCAAGCTCATCTTCGTCGGTTTGATCCGGAGCAAGTTCAGCAGATGGTGCTTTGTTTATCAATTCTTCCGGCATGTCCATGTATATTGCAAGATCTACGACTTCGGTCTTGTACAAACTTCCTATAACTTCAATATCTGCCGCAAGGTCGCCGTATTTTGTTCCATAGCCCAGCATAAGTTCGCTTTTGTTCGACGTGCCGAGCACCAAGGCGTTGTTTTTATTTGCAAAATGATAGAGCAAAAGCATTCTGATTCGCGATCTTAGGTTCATTTGGCTAGTGCTGTTTTGTCCCCATGGAACAAAATTGAAGCTGACGAGGAATGAGTTAATCGGTTGATAATAATATTTTGCCTCCAAATGTTCCGCAAGAATTTTTGCATGTTCAATGTTTTCTTGTTTCGTAAGACCGATTTCCGGCATTATTAACGCTGTTACGTTTTCTGCGCCAAGTGCGTCTATTGCAAGCTTGAAAGTGACAGCTGAATCCAGTCCGCCGGATAGCCCGATGACAACCTGTTCGCGTCCGGTTTTTTTAACCTCTTTTTTGAGGGCTTTGATTAAGTCTTGATATGTTTTTTTCATGCGGGGGAGGGCGTTAGGGTCTAATAGTTGGCGACGGATCTTTTTATTTCCAAATCTTGAGATTTTTTCTTGAGGTCGTTTCTTTTATCATAATTCTTCTTGCCTTTGCAAATTCCAATCTCCATTTTTGCGTAATTATTCTTGAGATGGATTGCGAGGGGTATGATTGTAATGCCTTTTTCTTTTTCCAGCGAGGCTATATGTAAGATTTCCTTCTTTTTAAGAAGAAGTTTTCTGCTGCGAAGAGGATCGTAATCTTGATCAGATGCATATTTATATGGACTTATGTGCATATTTTGCGTCCAAATTTCACCATTTTTTATTGTTATATAGCAGCCTTTCAAATTGGATCCACCGTTCTTCACGGATTTAATTTCCGCACCGGTAAGTACGATACCAGCTTCGTATCTGTCAAGGACTGTGTAATCGTGGAAGGCTTTCTTGTTTTGGGAGATGGGCTGCATGGGGGAGGGATAGACAGTAGAGATGAATAGGGAATGGGTCGGGGGTATTTTAACATAAATAGCGGAAGGGAGAAGGCAGAAGGGATAAGGCAGAAGGCAAAGTGTGGTGAATTTTAGATATTAACACAAAAGGGGTTGCCTAAACTATTTACTTATGGCTTTTATTCGATTAAAATGCGCGCCGAATTATTTCTTAACTCCTATAGCCGTGAAAAAACTATTGGCTATGCTTTCCATCCTCGGAGTTTTCGCAGCTTACGGTTGCGCTGAAACTGAGGACGCAGACGACGTTGTTACAGACGATACAGTAGTAGAAGATACTGCTGTTGATGCTGACGACGCTGTTGTTACTGACGAAGCTGCTACGACAGACGAAGCTGCTACGACAGATGCAACAACAACTGATGAGGCTGCAACAACAACTGATACAACAGTTGCTGAGTAGTTTCTTTTGTTTGTAAATTAAAGGCCGTTCGCAAGGACGGTCTTTTTTTGTGGATTGATAGTGGCTATTCTTCTATTTCTGGTTCGGTTTGGTGTGTAATAAATTCTCCCCAGAAGCTCTTCAACGCTGCGGTGTCGATTGCGTCTTCCTCCGGAGATATTGTGTCGTCGTTGTCTTCTTCTATCCATCCTTCAAGTGCCTCGAAAAACTCATCCATATCTATGGGTTCTCCCAGAGCGTTTGGTGTTCTGGGCATGTTTTTAATTTCAATTGTCATACTTGCCGATATCTCAGATCCGTATGTGTCACATATATTACCGATTTTTACGCACCAATTTTCAGGCTTGATATCTACAACGCCTTCCATAAATAAAATCGCCCATTGTCCATTCTCATGTGTTATATATGCTGTAAATGCATCTGGGTTATTAATTATTGTATTTAGCGCTTCGTTGTCTGTCGGAAGAGTTGCGCCGATTCTGTCCAGAATTCCCAATAATCTGCTTACCGGCATGGTTTCTGTACTATTTGCAAATAAAATTCCTGACGGTTTGGGTTTATAACTAGGGGTTTCCATGAAGTTTCATTTAAAAAATTGGCCATGATTCTATCGTGGATTTTCAGCCTGTCAAACTATTGTTTCTTGATTATGAAGCAATGATGCGGCGGAATCCCGTTGAAATCCGGCGGAATCATGCTTATTTCTTTGTTTATCGAGCAAGGTTGCAGTCTTCTTGTTTCCATTAGGAAATCCCGAAAGTTGTTCGAGAACATTATAAGTCCTCTGGGGTTAAGCAAGTCCAGTGCGCCATTTATAAGATCGGGATGGTCTTTTTGTACTGAGAAGTTTTTGCCCTTGTTTTTGCTGAATGTCGGAGGGTCGATAATTATTATGTCGAATGTGAAGTTTTTTCTTTTTGCGTATTTGAAAAACTCGAGAGTGTCCATTTTGTAAGTCCAGTTCTTTTCCGGAGGTAGATTGTTGAGGGCTAGGTTCTTTTTGATCCATTCGCAGTAGGTTTTTGAGAGGTCTACGCTGTAAGTCTTAGCGGCACCTGCGCATGCTGCGTAGATTGTGAATGAGCCTGTATATGCGAAAGTATTGAGGATTGTCTTGTTAAGGCTTTTCGATGCGATCCATTTCCGCGTTTCGCGATGGTCGAGAAATAGGCCGGTGTCGAGGTAGTCCGATAAGTTGATTGAGAAAGAGTGGCCATATTCTTTAACTGTAATTTCTTTCTGCGGTGATGATTTCGGGATTTGGATTTCTTTTTTTGTACGATTTTTATAAAAAAAATCTTGTATTCCGAGAAGAGACTTGAGGGATTGCTCGATTTCTTTCGCCATGCCTTCAGATATTGGTGCGAAAATATGAATTACCGCATTGTTTTGATAGATATCGATTGCGAGTGGCAGGGTGCGGTCGGTATTGTTATAAATCCTATAAGCTTCGAGATGATTTTTCTCGATATAAGGCGTGAGTCTGGTGAGGGAGGATTTTAGCAGGTCGTGGATATTCAAAATATGACATTAATTGGCTGTATGTTAATATGCCGTCTGCGATTTTACAAATTGGAGAGATGGCCGAGTGGCTGATGGCGCACGCTTGGAAAGTGTGTTTACGAGCAATCGTAACGTGGGTTCGAATCCCACTCTCTCCGCCAAAACAAATCCGCATCCCCGCAGCGCGGGGATAAGGAGTTGTTTTCGATGATAGGATTGGTCGAACTCACAGGTTCGGGCGCCGAGGATAGCGAGAGTCGCGACCAATTCTTATTGGGCATGACCGAGCGGCGCAGGCGCATAGCTTTGCGTAGCAAAGCGTCATCCCACTCTCTCCGCCAAAAGAAGTAGGAGAAGTAGAAGAAGTAGAAGAAGTGACGTAGTTAAGTTTTTTATAGCAATTCTCCTTTCTGTAACTGGGTATTTCTGGTATAATTATTAGATATAAAAGCCCTAAATATGCTGTTTGGTGAAAAAAGACTGGTTTGGGATGACAAGTCTCCGGAAGGAGGCAGTAGCGATGCAGGGAAAGAAGCTGTAGATACTTCCAAAAAAGAGTCTGCAGATACGGGCAGTGTTGATGTTGCCGATAAGAGTGCAAAAAAAGAGTCTATGCAAGAACGAGAGAAGCTTGCTCAAGAGGTTGAAGAAGGCGGTGTCGACGCTGATGGCGACAAGGGTACCGATACTGATACCAATCCTGAAACCGATACTGATACGGATGATGGAGAAAAAGGTCCTTTTGATAGACTTAATGAGTATTTTGAAGGAGATGAGTTTAAAAAGGATAAAGAAGATGGGAAGTGGGCCAAAATTATAGGAAAAACCTTGTTGTTATTTTTTGGGGCGCAAAAGGCTATGGAAGCGTCTATGAGTACTGAGGAGGTTGATGCGGAGAAGAAGGCGCTTGTTACGGCTTATACCGCATTGATTGCCGAGATGGTTAAGGCTGACAAATTACCTACTGGAATCGTTGTTAGCGATGCCGATGTCGGTGTTTTGGCTGGCGAATATGAAATTTCAACGGCCGATGATTTGAAAAAATATCTTGAGGGTAAGGCTAAAATGGAAATCGGAGGTGCGCAAATATCTTTAAGCGATTATCTGGATAAGGTCAAAAAAAGGGAAAATCCTGCGGTTGCCGCGACTGTTACAGCTACAACGACCGCTTCTGGGGCTGTTGTTTTATCAGAAGCCGCTTCTACGTCTCCTTTTGCCGTTTGTCCTACAAAGGAGGTTTCGTTGGTCGGCACAAAGTCTCACAGGTTTGAATTAACTTCGGGTGAAAAAATTACACTTGAACATCAATATGTTGTCATTGGAGGTAAGCGATTTGCTGCAAAGGCTAAATCCGGTGATCAGGAGGCTCCAATTACATTTGAGAGCGTGAAGCCGATAGCCAGTGGTGGTTTTGAGTTTGAAATTAAGCCGGTTCTTGAGGGCTGGAGAGCGCTTGGAGCTCTTGCTGGGATGGGTGGTCCGCGTTCCGTTAATTTGAATCAGGAAAAATCAGTCGCATTGGTAAAAGCTCTTTATAAGGGTGCGACTCAAGGAAGTTTTACCCATCAGGTTGCAGATCCGAATACGGGAAATAACGTAGAGTTTACTTTTACGGCTGCGTGAGGGGGTAGGGGGTAGATTGCAGATGGCAGAGAAGAGGGCAAATCCTTGATGGATTAGACCTTTGTGTTTTTTCTCAAAGTCCTGATGCAGCTTGTGCAGATTTTTTTTGCCACCATCTTCTTGGTTTTCGTATCGTAAACCTTCTTGCTTGTGAGGTTTGGTCTCCAAGATCTCAAGGCTTTTCTGTTCGAGTGGCTGATCGTGCAGCCGATAGATGGTTTTTTACCGCAGTTTGTGCAAACTCTAGACATAGTATTTAAATCAGGTATTTTAATAAGAGCGGGAGTAG
>Ga0208373_1005584_pt1 | contig 10419 bp, 8 predicted proteins | sample RifOxyC2_FD_184036 | JGI IMG/M metagenome (GOLD analysis project Ga0208373, IMG submission 184036) | Soil microbial communities from Rifle, Colorado - Rifle Oxygen_injection C2 (SPAdes) | ecosystem: Environmental > Terrestrial > Deep subsurface > Rock core/Sediment | place: Rifle, Colorado... | reverse complement strand
CCCGCTTCTGGTTAATTTTTTCTCCTCTATGTTGATTATAATTTTATCTTACGTATTTATTAATGTTTTTGAAAACGTGCCGATATTCCGATATTTTATAGAGTCAATACTGAAAGTTGATGGTATAGAGGGCACGGAAGTGTTGATGTTGCCACTCGCGTATTCCGTGGGAACTATTTTCAATTTTGTTCTGCACTGGATTTTTGTGATGAAAGATTTCTTGCCGAAAAAATCTTTCATCACCAAGACTTTTTTCCAAAGTTTGGGCGCGTCATTTGTCCTGGGGTTGGTCAGTTATCTGAGTTTGAATATATTTTCTCCGATTTTCGGCACGACCACCTTCTGGGGCATCTTTTTCCAAGGTTTTATTTCCGGAATTTTGGGTATAATGACTGCTATTTTCGTCTTATATTTGCTCAAAAATGAAGAATTGAACGATTTAATAAAGACCTTGAAAACCAAGTTCTGGCGAGCGAAGATTATCGCCCCGTCCCCGGAGGAGCTTTAAAATATAGGCTTTTATATTTTACGTGGTATAATAAAAAAGTGACACATTACGTGTCTTTTTTTATATGGAAAGAGATTATTCAAATTTACATAGAGGTTTGGTGCTCAAGTACTTTTGGCAAGCTGCAAAACGTTACAAAACGTCCTTTTTTACGGTGGTTATTTCTATGATAGCTGCATCACTGCTTGATGTTTATATACCTCTTCAGTATTTAAAATTATGGGATGTCTTAAGTAGTAATGATTTTACTTTTATTTCTACAGCTAAATCCATAATTATCTTAATTTTGATATTAAATTTTAGCCGTTTCGTATTTCGTAGATTTTCAGGGTACTTTCTGTCATATTTTGAAGCTAGTACTATGGCAAGTCTTCGCGAACAGGCGTTTTCTTACCTGGTCGGCCACTCGCATTCTTTCTTTGCGAATAATTTTAGTGGGTCTTTAACCCAGAGGATAAACAAATACACCAGAGCTTTTGAAAAATTGACCGACAGAATGATGACTGACGGTTTGCCACTTATTATTAGAGGAGGTGGAACCATTGTTGCTTTTTATGTATTAATGCCCAAGTATTCTTTGATTCTGGGAGTTTTTAGTATTGCATTTTTAGTAACAGCTTTTATTTACATTCGCTTTAAATTGAAATACGATATTATCGCGTCTGAAGCCGACTCAAAGACAACCGGGGTTTTTGCCGATGTTATTGGCAATCACTCTTCAGTTCAGTTATTTACCGGGAATGAGTATGAAAAAAAACGTACTAGAGACGTCATTCAAGATCAACGAAAAAAAACCACCATAAACTGGTATTTATGGGAGGGTCTTTCAACTATACAGGCCTTTTATACTGTCTGTGTTGAATTTATTCTTTTCTGGGTAGTTCTTGGAGATTGGAAGCTTGGGTTAGTTACTTTACCCATAGTCGTTTTGTTGCAAAGTTATTTTGTGCGTTTAGCTGAAAGTCTATGGAGTTTCGGCGCTATTGTGCGCGCATACTATGAAAGCTTTGCTGATGCAGAGGAAATGGCCGTTATTCTTAGCACTCCGTATGAAATTATGGATAAGCCGACAGATATTTTAAATAACGCCAAGGGGGAGGTTGTTTTTGAAAGTGTTACATATGTTTATGAAAATAATAATTCAAAGGTATTAGACAATGAGATTGTTTAATCTTTCCTTGGGAAAAATAAAAATAGACGGGGTAGACATCAGTGCTATTTCTCAAGAAAATCTACGCGAAAAAATCGCTTTTGTTCCTCAAGACCCGATTCTTTTTCACCGCACTCTTTTAGAAAATATTCGTTATGGCAGACGTGATGCAACCGACGAAGAAGTATTGAATGCCGCTCATCTTGCTCACTGTGATGATTTCATTGATGCTCTGCCAAAAGGCTATGAAACCTATGTGGGAGAGCGAGGAATAAAACTTTCAGGTGGAGAACGTCAGCGAGTCGCCATCGCTCGGGCTATTTTGAAAAATGCCCCGATTCTTATTTTGGATGAAGCTACCTCATCACTCGATTCTCATTCCGAATCTTTAATTCAAGATGCACTCTCTAAACTTATCCAGGGTAAAACAACGATTGTCATTGCGCACCGACTTTCAACCATCAGGCAGATGGACAGAATTATTGTGCTTGATAAGGGGAAAATTATTGAAGATGGCGTTCACGATGAACTTACAAACAAGACAGACGGACTATATAAAAAATTATGGGATCTTCAGGCTGGGGGATTCAAGAATGTAATTTAATTTTTTCTCTGCTAGAATAGTTTTATGGATTTGAAACACATTAGAAATTTCTCAATAATAGCGCATATTGACCACGGCAAGAGTACCTTGGCGGACAGAATGCTTGAGATTACTCACACCATTGAAACTCGCAAAATGCGGGATCAGGTATTGGACTCTATGGACCTGGAGCGAGAGCGGGGAATTACTATCAAAATGCAACCAGTTAGGATGGAATATAATTACCACCCCGCCCTAAAGGGCACCCCTCCTCAACAAGGAGGGGAAGATTCCTCTCCTCCTAAATTAGGAGGAGTACCCGAAGGGGGAGGTGGTACTTTCGTTTTAAATCTCATAGACACTCCTGGGCATATAGATTTCTCTTACGAGGTTTCTCGCGCTCTAAAGGCCGTAGAGGGCTCTATTTTACTGATAGACTCAACACAGGGAGTCCAGGCGCAAACGCTTACTACGCTTGCTATGGCTCGCGAGGGAGGCCTTAAAATCATTCCTGTACTGTCCAAGATTGATTCGCCGTTGTCCAGGGTCTCTGATGTGAAAGAGGAGGTTGTGAAGCTTTTAAATTGTAATCCAGACGAAATTCTGCTAGTTTCTGGACGCACGGGAGAGGGAGTAGAAAGTCTTTTACAGGAGGTTATAAAACGCATTCCAGAGCCGAAAAGAACATACGAGAAAGAAGATGAGTTGCGGGCCCTTGTTTTTGATTTTAAATATTCAAATCATCGGGGAGTAATAGTTTTCGTTAGGGTGCTAGACGGCAGGGTGGCGAAAGGAGACACTTTACTTTTTACCATTTCTGGCGAGAAATTTACCGCTCTTGAAGTTGGCACTTTTTCTCCCGAAGAAACCCCTTGCGAACATTTGTCTGCTGGGGAAACTGGCTACATCGTTACCGGAATCAAAAAGCCGGGCATCGCCTCTGTCGGAGATACAATCACTATGTTCAAGAATCCATTGCCAGCTTTCCCGGGTTATATGCAACCAATGCCGGTAGTTTGGGCTTCTGTTTTCCCTGAGGATGCAGATGACTTTGCGGAATTGAAACTTTCATTGGGAAAATTAAAACTCTCTGATTCGGCATTTTCTTACGAAGAAGAATCTTCGGGTTCATTGGGTAAAGGTTTCCGTTGTGGTTTTTTAGGGATGCTTCATTTGGAAATTATTACCGAGAGACTGAAACGCGAATTTAATTTAAAATTGGTTATCACTACGCCGTCCATCACTTATGAAGTGATAATGAAGAATGGAAAACGGGAGAAAGTTTATTCTCCATACTTTTTCCCAGACGACGGACTGATAGAAGACGTTTTTGAACCGTGGGTGGATCTGAAAATAATCACCCCGGTCTTATACATCGGCAACATTATGCAACTTCTTTTTGATCACGAAGGTGAGATAGGAGAGACGGATAATTTCGGAGACAATCGCTCCTCTGTGTCTGTCACTATGCCACTGCGAGAGCTAATGCGAAATTTCTTTGATGAATTGAAGAGCACCTCTTCGGGCTATGGTTCCATTTCTTATAAAATTGGAGAGATGCGAAAAGCTAATGTTACACGGCTGGATGTTTTGGTGGCTGATGAAGTGGTACCTGCTTTCTCTAGGGTCGTGTCCAAGAAAAGAGCTGAAGAAGAAGCCGAAAAGGCGGTAGAAAAACTGGCGGAGATATTACCAAGACAAATGTTTACTTTGAAAATTCAAGGTAGAGCTCTCGGGCGCATTATTTCTTCCCGCACTCTTTCAGGTATGAAAAAGGACGTGACTCAGCATATGTACGGAGGCGATATCACCCGCAAAATGAAGCTTCGGGAAAAACAGAAAAAGGGAAAGAAAAAGATGAAAGAAAAAGGGAAAGTGAATATTTCCCAAGATATATTTTTGAAAATGATGCGAAATAAAGACTAAAAAGAGCCTTGCTCTTTTTAAACGATCAAGCCTCTCCTAAATTAGGAGAGGCTGTCGAAGACTGGGTGAGGTATTTTACCTAAACATCGGGGAGTAAAGCAGAATCATGCTGATGATGATTAGCACACTGACTACTGCCCAAGCGACTTGGATTTTCTTTTGGTGTTTTTTATTGAAAAGCATATACTGAGTGTAACATATTTTATAAAATATGAGAAATTTTCAGAAAAAAAGAGTGTGGAGAAATATCTTGCAGTCAAGGCCTGTTTTGGTGTTGCTGGGCGCTATAATATTGATTTTCGCGTGGAGTGTTTTAGGTTTTTGGAATAAAATGGAAGAAACCGGAAAAAACAAACAGGCAGTTGAAAACAAAGTAGCCGAACTGAAAGAACAAAAAGAAAAGCTTTTAGCTGATATAAATAGCTTACAAACGGAAGAGGGTAAGGAGAAGTTTTTCAGAGAAAACTATGGCTTGGCCAAAGAAGGGGAAAATGTCATCGTGGTGGTTGAAGACAAGACCCCACCAGCGCCCCCTAAAACCAGCTTTTCTGATGACTTTTTCTCCTTTTTAAAGAATATCTTTAAATAGATTTTGTGATATAATAATGTTATGAAAATCGCATTTTTTGAGGTGTCAAAAACCGAGCAGAGCATTTTCGTTCAAGCTTTCTCTGGAGCAGAGGTTTCCTTTTGTGAAGAAAAACTTAATGAAGAGAATGTAAACAAAGTAAAAGATGCTGAAATTATCTGTGTCTTTAAGGATTCTTTAGTGGGTAAAAATGTTATTGACGCAATTCCTAATTTGAAATTTATAGCTACACGTACCACAGGGTTTGATTTTATTGATTGTGAATATGCTAAAACCAAGGGGGTAAAAGTTTCCAATGTGCCTGCCTATGGTTCGGAGACGGTTGCCGAATTCGCTTTCGCTCTGCTCCTGACTCTGTCTAGGAAAATCAGGGAAGCGAATCAGGCGTTGAAAGATAATGGAGATTATTTCATACCAAAAAATTTACAAGGTTTTGACCTGAATGGGAAAACTCTTGGAGTAATTGGTACTGGTAAAATAGGGAAAAATGTTATAGAGATAGCCCATGGTTTTGATATGAATGTTTTAGCTTATGACTTATATCCTGATACAAAATTCGCAATGGAAAATGGCTTCGTTTATAAAACTCTTGAAGAAGTTTTATCACAATCCGATGTTGTTACACTACACGCTCCTTATACGAAAGAAAATCACCACTTAATAAATAAAAATAATATTTCTTTATTTAAAAAAGGCGCTTACCTAATAAATACCGCCCGTGGAGAACTTATTGAGACCGAAGCCCTCGTGGGTGCGCTACAGGATGGAACCATTGCTGGAGCAGGCCTGGATGTTTTGGAAGGAGAAAATGAATTTAAAAAAGGGGATACTATCCCGATGCTTAAAATGTCGAATGTGGTTATGACTCCACACATCGCCTTTAACACCCGCGAAGCTGAAACTAGAATCTTACAAACAACGACTGACAACATCAAGGGTTTCTTGTCCGGTTCTCCGATTAATCTAGTTAATTAAAAAATATGCAAAAAAGTTTTATAAAGAATTTTGATTTCCTGGCGATAAGTGAAAATCGCAGGCTGGCTCTCGGCATAATGGAAGCCGGGCTCCGAGCCATTGATACGGAAGAAGTGATTTTGAAGTCCGTCTTGCTTGATGGTGATATTTTGAGCATCCAGGGAGAGCGCTTTAATTTATCCCTATTTGAAAAAATTAAGGTTGTCGGTTTCGGCAAGTCTTCTCCGGAGGCGGCTCTGGCGTTGGAAAAAGTATTGGGGTCAAGAATCAGTGGTGGTGTTGTCGTGGGGCTTTCACAAGTTGACTGCAAATATATTGAAACTTTTGTTGGCACCCATCCTAAGCCAAGTGAAGTAAATGTCCTAGCAGGGAAAAGAATTTACGAAATAATTAAAAATTCGGGCGAAAAGGATTTAATCATTGTGCTTGTTTCTGGTGGAGGTTCCGCCCTGCTTTGCTCCGGCGAAGATGAATATCTACAGGGGTCAAAACTTTATGATGCCTTTTTAGGAACAGGTGGAACGATAACCGAGATTAATACGGTCAGGAAGCACTTGTCTTCTTTCAAGGGTGGCGGACTGGCGAAAATAGCGTATCCAGCTACGATAGTTGGGCTTATTTTTTCCGATGTCCCCGGAGATGTTTTTAAAGACGTAGCCTCTGGTCCGACTTACAAAGATGAGACGACCGTGGCTGACGCAGAGAATATTATTACCGAAAATAATTTAGGGGAATTTAATCTGATTGAAACACCGAAAGAGTATAAATATTTTGAAAAAGTGCGCAACTTTGTTCTGGTTTCAAATAAAATAGCGGTGGAGGCGATGGCAGAAAAGGCGCAAGAATTTGGTTTTCAGGCGGAAATAGTTTCCACTGATTTATATGATGAAGTCGGTGATGCGCTTCAAAAAATATTTTCTTTCAGAACGGATAATACCGTCGTGTTGGCAGCAGGAGAACCAAGAATCACTGTTCCCAAGGATGCAGGGAAAGGAGGAAGAAATCTCCATATGGGGCTTTCAGTTATTAAAGAAAAATATATAGATGAAGATAGCGTCTTTATATCCTTTGCCTCTGACGGAATAGACAACAGCGACGCTGCGGGGGCTATCGTAGATACTGATACGATAAGAGGGGAAAGAGATTTGAATTTGGATGTGAATGATTACCTAGAACGCTTTGACTCATATTCATTTTTTCATAAAATAAAAGACTTGATTATCACAAATAAAACAGGCGCGAACGTTTCTGATTTAATGATTCTTTTAACTAAAAAACACCAAAAACATGAGTAAAATCACTAAAATTACAGCAGAAGAGATAAAGGATTCACGGGGCAATCCAACGTTGAAAGTGATTGTGTGGGTGGGTGATGGGTGGGGCAGCTTCTCTGTGCCTTCTGGGGCCTCTACGGGGGCTCATGAGGCGCATGAGTTAAGAGATGAAGATAATAAGGGAGTTACGAAAGCTATTGAAAAAGTAAACAACATAATTGCTCCTGCGTTGATTGGTCAGGATGTTTTAAACCAAAAAGAAATAGATAGAATTATGCTGGGTTTAGATAACACCCCCAATAAAGAAATTTTGGGAGGTAATTCTATGATTGGAGTTAGTATCGCTTGCGCGAAAGTGGCAGCAAAAATTTCCGGTGTGGAGGTGTTTGAGTATCTGCGGACATTGGCAGAGATAAAACCTTCTAGAAAAACACCATATCTATATATGAATTTGATAAATGGCGGGAAGCATGCAAAAAATGATTTAGCTTTTCAAGAATATCATATAGTACCAGAGACAGAAGATGTAGAAGAAGCTGTGGAGATTGGAATTACTATTCAAAATACTCTAAAAGAAATAATCTTTAAAGATTTAGGCGAAGATTCTGTGACGCTGGGTGATGAAGGAGGTTTTGCGCCGAAAATAAGCGACATCAGGCAACCACTTTTTTATCTCCGAGCTGCAATAAAACAAAATGATTTAGAAAGAAAGGTTCGTTTGGCTTTAGATGTCGCCGCAACGTCATTTTATCAAAATGGCGTGTATAAAATTGACGGCAAAGATATTTCTAAAGGAGAACTTTTAAATATCTACAATTCTTTAATTGAAGAATTTAATCTGCTCTCCATAGAAGATCCATTTTACGAGGAAGACTTTGAAAGTTTCAAAAAATTAAAAGAAAATAATGAAACTATCGTTGTCGGAGATGATTTGACTGTTACTAATAAAAATCTTTTACAAGAAGCGATAGAAAGGGGAAGCATAAATGCGATGATTATAAAACCGAACCAAATCGGCACGCTTTCTGAAACACTAGAAACTATGAAACTCGCGCAGGAGAATAATATAGAGCTCATTGTGAGTCATAGAAGTGGGGAAACGGACGATGATTTTATCGCCGACCTCGCGTATGCGTTTAATTGTTTTGGATTAAAGTCAGGTGCTCCACTTAAACCGGAAAGAAAAGTGAAATACGATAGATTGATAAAGATATCTAAAATATAGTATTATTAATTAAGCCGTTATCAATTTAAATTTTTTATTATGAACAAAAAAATATTTAGTATTTTAATCCTGTTGTTTGTTATTTCTTTTAGCACTACTGCTCTCGCTTCTCTTACTTTCACTACTGACGCCATCATCGGAACTGCAGCTTCAGCTATGGATGTGGGAACAGGGAATACTTTATCTCTTCAAGTCACCAATAACGGCCCTATAACTATAGGAACTGGATTAGTCACTCTGGGAGGCAATCTGACAGTTGCTGGATTGACTGCAGGCAGAATACCAATAGTTTCAACTGGAGGACTACTGACGAGTGACGCGGGACTAATTGTTCAAGGTGCAACCGGAGAACAAAAAATTGCAGGAACTGCTAATGCAACTCTTTCTGTCTGTGCTTCTAATTCTTTAAACAAAAATAAATGTGATTACGTGGCCACCGGAACCGCGGACGAGGTTACTATTCAAACCGCGATAGATGCTCTTCCAGCTACAGGAGGGCACGTGCTTTTAATGGAAGGGACGTATAATGTAACTTCTGCTATTTTGGCACGATATGGATTATGGTTACAAGGACAGGGATTTGGAACAATTATACAGGCAGGAGCCGGTACCTGGTCTCCCAATAGAGCTGTTGTCGTTGCAAAAAACGATGCTGCGACAAAGGGAGCAACAGCGGGTAATAATATTACCGTGTCAGATATGACTATAGATATTGGAGGACTTACGGCTGTCTCTGGTGTTTATTCGTGGGGTTATTTAGGTTTATCTACAAATGTTTCTGTGCAAAGATGTACTATTAAAAACAGTGGTGCTTCTGGTTATGGTATTTTCGGTTCATATAGCGCTGATCTTAAGGTAAGTAATTCATGGTTTGAAACTCTTGGAGATTCAGCTGTTGAAATACGTAACAGTACGCGTACATCTCTTGTCGGTAATTCTTTTTATGGCGTTTCGGCTCTACAGATTTATGTGCCTAGTGGTAGTGTCACAATGACAGGAAATTTACTTTACAATTCTCCAGTGTTTGGAACTTATACTACTGGTGTCTATGTTAGTGGTTTTACTTTTACTGGTAATGTTTTTAAACGTGGAGCTGGAAGTTCTGCCTCTTTTACATTGCTCAATATGGATGGCGCTATTATTTCTGGAAATATATTTGATAGTAGTGAAGAAACATCAGCTTATAATACAGCAATGATAATTTTATCATCTACAGCTCCTGTGACCCGTAATGCAGTTGTTACTAATAATACATTTTCAATCGGGACTGCATCAAGTGGCACTATTTCCTATCCTGCTATACGAGTGTCGGGAGCAGATGGTGCAGTAATTTCTGAAAATATGATTTATTCTCGAGGTACTACCACTTCCACAGGAATTTTGGTTGATAATGTAGCTGCTACTGGTATTGTCATAAAGAATAATAGGATTAAAGGAGTTGGTGCAGGCGCATCTCGTGTTGGTATCTCAGTGGCTAGCGCTACTGGTGTTCATATAGAAGGAAATCATTTTGACACACTAGAAACTGGTGTTTCTGTCGCTGCTTCGGCTACTGGTACGCGTGTCGTTGGTCCGCTCTGGACTACATCTGTCACAACTCCAATCACTGATTCTGGCACTGGTACAAAATATCATGGAATTTCTTCGTTGCTTCCAGTCTACGCAGATAATACCGCTGCACTTGCGGGTGGGCTTGTCGCAGGAGACCCATATCGTACAGCTACCGGTGTGTTTATGGTGACTTACTAATTGATAAAAATATAATTTAATTTTTTATGTTACAATATACTCATATTAATCTGAGATATTTTATTAGCGTTAATTTTTAATTATTTATGGCAGAAGAAAAACAAGATTTTGTAAAATGGTATAGCGAGGTTGGTATTGATGATGTTCCGTCTGTGGGAGGTAAAAATGCGGCATTGGGAGAGATGTATTCAAATCTTGTGCCACTTGGTGTAAATGTTCCAGATGGTTTTGCTTTGACGGCAGATGCGTATCGTCATTTTTTTAAAAAGACAGGACTTGATGATGAGATAAAAAAGATTCTTGCTGATCTTGATACAAAAAATATTAAAAACTTGCAAATCAGGGGGAAAAAAGTTCGGGAAGCGATTTTAAAAGCTAGTTTGCCCCAAAATTTACAAGATACAGTCACGGAAGCATATAAAGAACTTTGTGAAAAATAT
>Ga0208373_1005580_pt1 | contig 10427 bp, 6 predicted proteins | sample RifOxyC2_FD_184036 | JGI IMG/M metagenome (GOLD analysis project Ga0208373, IMG submission 184036) | Soil microbial communities from Rifle, Colorado - Rifle Oxygen_injection C2 (SPAdes) | ecosystem: Environmental > Terrestrial > Deep subsurface > Rock core/Sediment | place: Rifle, Colorado... | reverse complement strand
ACGGATGTAAACAGTATCTTGTTCCAAGGGTTTATTTTCACCAAATGGCTGATTATATTCAGTATGGTTATGAACACAAGGTGCGCCACTATTATGCAGAGGCTTATCCATCTGAGGATTGGCTTGAAGGTCCGAAATTTTATTTGCTTTTAAAGTTGCTTTGGGATCCAAATCAAAATGTAGATGAGTTGTTAAAAGAGTGGAGCGTTTGTTTTGCCGGTGAGAAAGCATCTAAAAGCCTGATGGCTTATTTCAATATTTGGGAAAATTTTTGGACAAAAAAAGTTCCCGGTACGGAATGGTTTTTGCGAAATCGTCAACATACTTTCCTGCCTTTCCGCGGCACGGAGTATTTGGAATTTGTAACTGACGAAGATTTGCAAAACGCTCAAACTCTGCTTGAGAATTGCCTGAAAGATGCCGACACGGAAAGCGGGAAAAACCGCGCTCAGTTCTTTTTGTCTGCCTTTATGAAAAGAAAGGAAAAACTGACACCATTAAAGGATTTTTTTACAATTAATAAAAATACTAAACATTATCGCTCCAAATTGATAATTGAACAAGATGATTTTACAAATTATCCCAATGAATGGAAACCATGGCAACGTCTTTATAGTAAGGCAAAAGTGGCTTATGCTAATGAGGAAGGGCGTAAAAATCATGGTTCGCTTATGATAAATGCTGAAAATTCCTATAAAGGACCTGTAGTATGGTTAAAGGATTTTATGTTTGAAGAAAATAAAACATACGCTATATCATTATGGTACAAGAATATCAATTTGTCGGCAGAAGCTAATTTAGAAATAACTCTTAGATGGAAGGATCAAAAGAAAGGATGGATCATTAACCGGCAAGAAGGTGATATTCCAGAGTTGAAAAAATCAGCAGACCTTGTTATGGGAAACAGTGAATGGGAAAATCTAAAAATACTTTTTAAGGGTCCGCCCGGCGCATCTTTTGTTTGCATCATGTTAGGAGTTGAAAATGCCGACCGGGGAAGCGTATATTTTGATGATTTCCTAATTGAAGAATTATGGATAGAACCGATGGGTATTTTACCATGAACCCCGCAAAAAGACAAAATATTATAATTTTGTTAAGTGACCAGCTTCGGAGGGATGCTCTTGGGATATATGGGGACTCCAATATCTCTACCCCCAATATAGATTCTTTGGCTCGGCGGGGAGTAAAGTTCACTAATGCGTGTTCTACATATCCTGTCTGTGTTCCTTTCAGGTTTACATTGCAGACAGGACAATTTGCACATACGCGTTCCGTTCCTTCACTTGAATGGCGAATGTCTCCAAGCGAGCGAACAATGGCCGATGAGTTTAATAAAGCGGGTTATGAAACGATTTATATTGGTAAATGGCACCTTCACGGCCATGGGGTAAGACCGGAGCATGGAGTTAATAGCGCATTGAAAGCCAACAGGACTTGCATAACTCGTGAATTTCAAGGCAGATGGCAAAAGTGGCTTGCTTTTGAATTGCGAAATGATCCCTTTGATACCTGCTATTTTATTGATGATGATCCTATTCCGCATCAAATAAACAAATATCAGACAGACGGCTTATATGATCTGGCTATGGAGTTTATTGCAAATGGGCGTGACAAAAACCGGCCGTTTGTTTGTATCTTATCCACGGAGGCGCCGCATCCGCCTTTTATATCTCCAAAAGATTTGCAAAACAAGTGGAACAAAAAAGAAATCACACTACCGCCAAACTTTGTCGATAAAACCGGAGAAAGATATGAGGAATTTAAGGCAGGAAGACGTCAATATTACGCTATGGTTGAAAACCTCGACAATAATGTTGGCAGAATGTCGAGTTTTCTGAAAAACAATGATCTCAGCGATAATACAATCATTGTATTCTTGTCCGATCACGGTGAACTCGGGGGCAGCCACGGTCTTATGTCAAAACAATATCCGTATGAAGAATCTATCGGGATACCTCTTATAGTTGTTGATCCTTCTATTCCGGGACGGAGTGGTGCGATAATTACGGAACCTTTGGCAGCAGAGGATTTGTTTCCAACCATTTTAGGACTTGCGAACATAGTGCCTGAAACAAACGTGCCTGGTTTAAATGCGTCACCATTGATTCGCGGACAAAAAAATAAATTTGATCGGGAAGGTATTTTGCTTGAATTTGTTGCAGAGATGAGAAGTCAATTTCCTTTTTACGAGGAAACATGGCGTGGCTTTAGAACCAAACGGTACAAATATACCGTTCTTGGCGGGTTTGATGGCGGCAGACCCTGGCAATTTTTTGATCTTGAAAGTGATCCTTATGAGCTTAATAATCTTATTGATAACATAGAAGTTGCCGAGACAGTACGGAGCCATCATTATTTATTGAGGCAGGCTCTTATAAAAACAAGTGACAGTTATGTTCTTCAGCCCGCATTTGGATTTGATGGCTTAAATTTATGGCGATAAAAAACTGATGCCAGACACCAACATATTATTTCTGTTTACCGACCAGCATCGTCCTTCGGCTTTAGATTGCTACGACAGACACCATGTTTTGTGCCAAATAATGGAAGCTATTTACACTAATATACACGATATAAATAAATCAAATTGGAAGGATGTTTTACAAATATGTCATGGATAGACTGGGGTATTGTTCTTATCTTTTTGGTTGCTATGGTAAGTCTGGCGCTGTCCTGCAAGAAATACACAAAAAGTGTGGCGGATTTTCTGGCAGCAAATCGCTGTGCAGGAAGGTACTTGCTTGCTGTTTCCGGCGATGCTTCTTCTCTGGGGGCTATTAGTGTGCTCGCATGGTATGAGCTTTACTATAATGGCGGATTGAGCGCAGCTTGGTGGGCTATTATGCTATTGCCATTAAATGTTGTTATTGCACTTTCAGGATGGGTATTGTATCGTTACCGGCAGACCCGAGCAATGACGGTTGCACAATTCTTTGAGATTCGGTATAGCAAAAAATTAAGAGTGTTTGCTGGCATTTTGGCCTATTTATCAGGTATCTTAAATTTTGGGATATTTCCTGCGGTTGGAGCAAATTTTTTTATCTACTTTTGCTCATTACCCCCAAGTGTAAGTTTTTTGGGTCTGCATATTTCAACTTTTGCCCTTGTAATGGCGATCCTGCTTATTATCTCACTGTTTTTTACTTATGTGGGAGGACAGATAGCTGTTGCTGCAACAGACTTTTTTGAAGGACTTTTTACTGTTGTTGTTTTTATCCTGATGATCGGGTATATACTTTACCGGTTCAGTTGGGATGAAATAGGTCAGACTCTGATGACGGCTCCTGCGGATGCTTCGCTTGTCAATCCATTTCACACAAGCCAGATGAAGGATTTTGGCTTCTGGTTTTTTGGAATTACGGTAATAACCACGTTTTATAGTGTTCTTTCATGGCAGGGATCCCAGGGATATTATTGTTCAGCCTTAAACCCACACGAGGCAAGAATGGGCCGGATACTCAGCACTTGGCGTATAATGGCTAAATCCCTGGTTTTTATCATGGTTCCTATTGCCATTTATGTAATAATGCACAACTCAAACTACTCATCTATGGCAGCGAGCGTTAGTGAGGAATTAAGCAGAATCGACAATCCCACAATTCAAACGCAAATGCTTGTACCTATAGGATCAAAGGCGTTTTTGCCAAAAGGGTTGCTGGGAATGATGTGTGCAATGATGCTTGCCGCCTTTATCAGTAATCTGGATACATATTTGCATTCATGGGGTAGCATTTTTATTCAGGATGTTGTTATGCCTTTCAATAAAAAACAATTGTCTCCACAGACGCATTTAAAATTTTTGCGAGCATCGGTTACAGGTGTTGCAATATTTGTCTTTTTTTTCAGCCTGTTTTTCCCGCAGAAACAGTATATTCTTATGTGGTTTTATATCACAGGAGCGATTTATCTGGCAGGTTCAGGATCGGTTATTATAGGAGGTCTTTACTGGAAAAAGGCCACTGCACAGGGAGCGTGGTGTGCCTTGATTACAGGGGCTGTTTTATCAATAGTTGGAATAATAATTCGGCAGCTTAACCCAGGCTTCTTTATGAATGGCCAGCAGCTGGGGTTTGCGGCTATGCTTTGTGCGATAGTTATTTTTATAATAGTCTCGCTGCTTACCTGCAAAGAAGACTTTAATTTGGACAAGATGCTTCACAGGGGTAAATATGCTATCGCTGATGACAATCGGGTTGAAACACAAGCTATATCTATCGACCTGAAGGAATGGTTTTATCAAAGACTGGGCATTACAAAAGAGTTTACACCAAGAGATAAATGGGTTTATTTTGGAAGTATCACTTGGACTATTAGCTGGTTCGGTGTTTTTGTGACTGGCACAGTTTGTAATTTGCTATATGAAGTTTCGGACCGGTCCTGGCTTAATTTTTGGTTTGTTTACATTATTGTTAATTTTGTTGTTCTAATTTTATTCGCTGTTTGGTATGGAATCGGTGGTTTTTTTGATATAAAGAGAATGTTTAAAAAACTCAGATCAACAGAAAGAAATGATATGGATAATGGAACAGTAATAAATCATCATAATCTTGAAGAAAAAGTAAAAACTTAAAGATAAAAGGAATTTATAAATGGAAAAAATCAAAGTTGGTCTTATTGGTTGCGGAAAATTTTCACTCGGTGCACATCTGCCAAATTGTCAAAGAGCAAAAAATGTTGAGCTTTGGCATTGTTCGTCTCGCAGCAAAGAAGGGCAAAAAAATGCTGAGATGTTCGGTTCAAAAAAGATTACCTCTGACTATAAGAATATTTTAAAGGACCCTGAAGTTGATATGGTAATCATAAGCGTACCTCACGAACATCACATGTTTTTTCTTGAGGAAACAATAAAGGCTGGGAAAACAGTCCTGTGCGAAAAGCCGATGACCATGACAATGGAAGAGGCGTACAAAGTTATAAAAATGGTAAAGGAAAAAGGTGTAAAACTATGTGTAGATTACAACCGAAGATTCAGCCCCTCAATGATAGATATGAAAAAAGCTTATCACGCTCATCGCAAAAACCCGGCGGGCAGGCCGCGTGTTTATACCCAGGAAAGTAACCGAATTATCTGGGCAGAGGAAAATGCCAGTATGATGCTTATTCGCATAAACGATGAAAGCCTCACTTATGGCGGATCGCATATTGATTGGAAGGAAGGCGGCGGGCTGATAATCGGAGAAGGGGGCCACTGGCTCGATCTTATGTGCTGGATGCTCGAAGACAGGCCAGTGAGAATTACCGGCATCGGCAATACACGGGTAAGTTATGTTATTAATATTGAGTTTCATAATGGCTCGATGGGGTGTCTGTTTTTCTCGCCGGCAGGCAGTTTTGAATACCCAAAGGAACTGATAGAGATTCAAGATCACGGCAAAATATTCCGCAGCGAATGCTTTGCTGAGAATCAATACTTCGGCAGAGGTCAGAGAACTGTAAACAAGTTCAACCTGCATAATGATCCTTTTCCACAAATTGGCGCTGAAGGTGGCCTAAGCGGCTATCTAAAAAAAATAGATGCAATGGGAGAAGATTATGAAAAAACGGGTCAATTGAAGTATGTCGGACCAGACAAAGGACATTTGGGATTGCTGGAGGCTTTCGCAGACGCCATAATCAAAAATGGGCCTTCGCCGTTGAATGAGATACAGGGAATGCGAGCGACATATCTTTGTCTGCGAGCGATGGATTCTATTCGCCAGGGCATATCTCTTCCAGTCAATATCGAAGATTGGGATATGTATGTACATTAAAGTTCTGTTTCTTTCTATTCTTTTGAAAAATTTGAAAGGCTTTTATTGTAATAACAGCTTTTGTCATAGTCTAAGGTGGTGTCGTATTTTATAAATATGCTAATGACACACAATAACTGTTTTGGTCATTTTGCTAACAACGAAAGGACAGATTTTCATTTGACCTCAATATTTCGCTTTATTAGAATTTACTGCCTGACAGGCTTTTTTGTTTAATCATTGTAATCAGGATTTGGCGAAAATTAAATGTTATGTTAAACGGAGTGCATAGCGGTGAAGTTAAAAGACTCATTGACATACTTGGCAAAGACGGCGGTTACATACTTGGGCCCGGGCATACATATATACAAATCGACGCTCCTGTCGAAAATATAGTTGCTATGTACAAAACAGCAGCAGAATATAACAAGATATAATAATTACAGGCGAAAATATCATGAATACATCACTATCAAGTAATATCAATACCGCAGTCGCTCTTTCAATTAAGCGAAGGATAAAAGATTCCCAATTCTTTATTGCGGTCTATAGGACAAAAGAAAATTTTATAAATTTTTCTATGTCCTGCAACTTAAATATAAGTATTGTATTCAGCATAGTTTTTATTGTTTTATTGCAGCCTGCTTTTGCAGCAGAAGAAGAATACTATAGTTCTGTTCCCAATCCGAGACTTATTTTGCCCGAAGTTATCTATGTTGTCCCAGGAATAGAATCAAATATATATTTTGATAATATAGTTATAGCAGCTAATCGTTCAAATTACATTTTTGATGTAACATGCGACAAGGGGCTTCAACAATCAGAACGATGGACTTATACTGCTTCTGAAAAAGAAACGGGGGAATACCCGCTGACTATAGATATTCTTGATCAGGCTAATAGATCTGTGGCTAATGCCAATACCACGGTAAAAATCTTGCCAGTTAATGCTGGCTCCGGTAATGATATAACATTACTTATGATAGGAGACAGTCTTACCCATGCCTCTATATATTCCCAACACCTTCTCGACCTTTGTGCCAACGAAACGAACCCTCGACTCACACTTATAGGTTCTCATGGCCCGGGCGGCATACCAAGTATAAATAGACACGAGGGCTACGGCGGATGGACAGCTAAACGTTTTGCTACTTATTACGACGAAAATGCAAGCAAAGAAGACTATAAAAAGCGCAGCAGTCCTTTTCTCTATAAAAAGGATGGGGGCATTAAGTTGGATTTTGGCAGGTATTGCGACGAGTTCAATAATTCAAAGGCGCCTGATTTGGTAACGATATTCCTTGGAGCCAATGATATTTTTTCAGCCAGTGATATTACGATTGAAAGTCAAATTGACGAAATGCTGGTTTACTATGATATGCTTATTGCTATGATTCATGAGTTCGGAAAAGACACTAAAATCGGCGTATTGCTGCCGGTTCCTCCTGGGGCATCACAGGATGCATTTGGAGCTAATTATGCTTGCGGACAAACACAATGGCAATACAAGCGGAACCAGCATCGTTTAGTGGAAAGATTAATAAGGCAATATGGCAGCAGAACAAATGAAAAAATTTATATCGTACCCACTTATATAAATCTTGACTGTTTTCATAATTATCCGGTAAACAGTACACTCTGTAATTCCAGAACATCAACACAAATGATTCGCTTGAATAACGGTGTTCATCCTGCTGAATCAGGGTATAGGCAGATAGGTGATTCCGTATATTGCTGGCTTAAAGCGATCGTAAATGACTTGAAGAATTGATTAAGATTTTGTATTGGAGCTTTATACGAACCCTATATTGGTTGTAAAAGTCAGTACCTTTTTGAATCTTAAAACTAAATGATATTATGTTGGGCGCATTTTAACCTGAAGCGTTACGCTTCAGATTAAATTTGGGGTTGAAAGAAAAATGATGCAGAAAATAAGAGTTGGTTTTGTTGGAGCCGGATGGATGGGTTCGGTTCAGTTGCAGCGGATATGTGAACGCAATGACGCTCAAGTGGCTGCTCTTTTTGAGAAAAATATTGATCGCGGCAAAGAAGTACTAAAAAAGCTGGGTTTAAGTGAAAAATTGCTGGTCGTTGATTTTGAACAGATAATCGCTAACTCTGATATTGACGCAGTCTGGCTGGTCAGCCCTAATAGTTTTCATGGGCCGCAGGCTATCGCGGCTATGAAAGCTGGCAAGCACGTCTTCTGTGAGAAGCCATGCGCGACTAAATTCAATGATTTCTGTGAGCAGATAGAGCTTGAAAAAGTTAATTCTCATCTTAAAACTTTCGTGGATTATATTTTATATTTTGACAGCCTTGAGCAGCGTCTTCGAAAAATAGTTGCCGACGGTGAATTCGGAAAGATCACCCAGATACAGGTAAACTATCGCCATCCGGTTAATATCGCCGGTGATAAGGTTTGGAAACTTGACAAAAACATCATGGGCGATGCCATAGGTATGGGTATTAATCATGCTATCTCGGTTATGATATACGCAATACAAAGCCAGGCGAGCCCGATAGGTGTATATGCCACCAGCCACAATCCCAATGTTCGAGGATTCGAGGCTGACCCTCTCTATAACATTATGGTGAAATTCGACAATGGCGCAACCGGTTTCTGTTTCGGCAATATTGATAATGGCAATGGTTATGACGCATATCACAATATTTTTGGCACAGAAGGGGGATTTATCTTTGAGTCCCAGATAGACAGACCCTATAAAGTCAGATATTGGTCGAATAAAACTACTAATGGCAAATGGATAAGACCGCTGGATAAAAACGATGCAGGAGAGCTTGCCTGGCCTGACAATACCACCACTCCTGACAGCGGTGATGTCGTTGAGCATCAGACCGGCGAATGCGTCAATCATTTTATTGAGTGTATCAAAAATAACACCAAATCTCCGCTTGGCTTTGTCAATAGCCGGACAGTCGCAGAGATCGGCTGGGCAGCACAGATGTCGGCTGCGATGAATAAGGAAATTAGCCTTCCACTTGACTGGGATGAGGCAAAGAAATTTTTCAAGGATTAAAATGCCAATTGAGATAACATCCACCAACTGCAATTTTGAGCGTGAACCGTTAAAAGCTCCATTTGGTTTTAAGGGAGGCTATCTTTCCGAATTATGGCAAACAGCCGCTTACATGAAATCTGACAGCGGTGCTGAAGGTATTGGTTTGGGTACTCAAAGCACTTTGTGGTCTGATGCGGCGGTTTTCTCAAATTACAGCGAATCAGCCGGTAATAGTATGATGTTTCTGGTGACATCGTATGCTCTTAAACTTGCTCAGCAAATCAAATGGAAGACTCCTTTTGAACTTCTTGATAACATATTGCCGCAGGTCTATGAATACGGCAAAAAAGTTACTGACAATTCACAGCTGCGACTAACTTTTGCCTTAAATGCTTTGGTAGCTGTTGATAACGCCGCGTGGATACTTTATTGCAGGGAAAACAGAATCGACTCTTTCGATGATATGATCCCGGCTGATGTCAAACCTGCATTATCTCACAGGCACGATAAATTGGCCAACATTCCCCTGATGAGCTATAACGTACCGGTAAAAGATATTGTGCAGGCTGTGAAAGATGGCTATTTCTTTTTAAAGATAAAGATTGGTTCTGATCCCGATAAAGATGGCAATCTGGATAAAATGCTCGAGTGGGATAAAAACCGCATCAAGGAAATTCATGAAGCCGTAAAAGATATTGAGACGTCGTATACAGAACACGGCCATATACCTTATTATTTCGATGCCAATGGCCGTTATGACAGCAAAGAGAGATTGAAAAACTTGCTTGATTTCGCTGATTCAATAGGCGCTTTGGATAGAATTATTCTGATGGAAGAGCCGTTCCAGGAAGAATACAAGGAAGATGTTTCGGATATTCCTGTCAGGCTCGCAGCCGATGAAAGCGCCCATTCCGACAAAGACACTTTTGAAAGAATTCAGCTTGGATACAAAGCTGTGGCGCTAAAGCCGATTGCAAAAACCATGAGTATGAGTCTCAAAATTGCTAAACTTTGCCACGAAAAAAATATCCCGTGCTTCTGTGCTGATCTGACGGTCAATCCGATATTAGTTGACTGGAATAAAAATGTCGCTGCCCGTTTGCCGGCACTTCCAGGTATAAAAATTGGTGTCTGTGAATCAAACGGTCATCAGAACTATAAGAACTGGGAACAGATGAAGGCCAAACACCCGATGCCCAAAGCTTCATGGGTAACACCGAAAGACGGAATCTTTATATTGGATCAATCTTTTTATGACCACAGCGGTGGTATCTTACGGACTCCGAGGATTGGACTTTTAACATAGGGGTTCAAGTGTGCGGCGGCTGGTAGCCGAAGCTAATATCCGATGAAAGTGTCGGCACCGTAATAGTTATAGGATAGGATCAAGTTGCAATAATAACTCATAAGGAACATAAAAAAATGCCTCGAAAACTTAGTATGTTGGCGCTGGACTGGTGGGATTATACGACTCTTGAGTGTCCGTTCGGTGAACCCCCTCTTGTTTTTATATTGTAGGAGTAGATAATCAGCTCATGTTTATTGAAGGGGTTCACATATGGGCAAACAAAAAGTTACCGGCAGCGACGATTACGAGTTCTGGCGTCTGGTGATCGATTCATACGGCAAAAGTGGATTAAGCGTCAATAAGTTTTGTGAGAATGAAGGCATA
>Ga0208373_1005579_pt1 | contig 10429 bp, 13 predicted proteins | sample RifOxyC2_FD_184036 | JGI IMG/M metagenome (GOLD analysis project Ga0208373, IMG submission 184036) | Soil microbial communities from Rifle, Colorado - Rifle Oxygen_injection C2 (SPAdes) | ecosystem: Environmental > Terrestrial > Deep subsurface > Rock core/Sediment | place: Rifle, Colorado... | reverse complement strand
AGTTGGATGCGAGCGGCGATCCCAAGATCAACCCGGATTCGCTCAAGGTGGTGACAGGGCTGGTGGAGCCTTCTTTGGTGGGGGCGCGGGTGGGTGAAAAATTCCAGTTCCTGCGGCACGGTTATTTTTGTGTCGATGAGGCTTCAGCCGGCGAGAAAATAGTGTTTAATCGCACGGTCTCTCTTAAAGACAGTTGGGCAAAGGTGAAGGAATGAAACAATCAAGCAATGAAACAATGAAACAATGGTGGATTGTTATGGAAAGAAAAAAATTGTTCGTAGCCATTGCCCTCAGTTTGTTTGTCTTGCCCGGAGCAGGACACACAGCGATCAAACAAAAGAAACGAGGCTACATCTTCAGCGGCACCATTGTCTTGTTGCTGATTCTGCTGGTATTGCAGGTATATTTTGCTTCGAAGAGCACCATGATGGCCGAGGTTTTGAACTCCGGTAGCACCGATGTTTTCGCACTGGCTCAAACGACGTCTGGTAACATTATGCAGGAGTTGGCGGGCCCCATTAAAGTGTACGGAACTATTTTTATGATCATCTATTTTGGCTCTGTGGTCGATCTCATCTATTTATACAAGCGCGCCAATAGTCCTTTGGGACGGTGGATCGAGGAGCAGAAGAGGGAAAAAAATGAGACACGTCAATAAAGCAGTGACAGATCTCGTGATGTTCATGACACATACGGCGGGTTCCAAATAAGATGAAACAAATGAAACCAAATTGGACACAGGAATTCTCTGGTGCTGTGACGCTGAGTGATGCCACAGGCAAAATAGTTTACATGAACCAAAAAGCCAGTCAGGTTTTTGAGAAGCAAGGTGGTCGCAAGCTGGTGGGCAAAAATCTGATGGACTGCCATTCTGCGAGTTCGCGCAAGAGGCTTCAGGAAATGATCCAGAAACAAGAAAAAAACATTTACACAATAGAAAAAAAGGGCGTGAAAAAACTGATTTATCAGGCGCCTTGGTATCACAGGGGCGCCTTTGCTGGGCTGGTGGAGCTGTCGCTTGAGCTTCCGGCTGTCATGCCGCATTTTATACGGGGGTAGCGAGTGATGGCGATTGATTAAAAGGATGAGTCAATGAAAAAATCTAATTTTCCAAATCATCAAAAATTTTCATCAATTCAAAATATCCCCCTGTTGGGCGTAGGAACAATTTGGTTTGGACGGCGATGGCCAGCGGCAAATCAAAATTGGCAAATGCCGAGCGGAGAGGAAATTCAAGGTTACATGAGCGCCGCTTACGAGTGTGGTGTGCGCATGTTTGATACAGCGGCGGCCTATGGGTTGTCTGAAAAAAAGCTGGGAGAATTTTTTAATAACAATCCACATATTCTCAAGGAATCATTTGTTTCAACAAAGTGGGGAGAAGATTTTAGTCTTACAACTGAGCAATCACGGATTGATCATTCTGCTCAAAACCTCATTCACTCTTTTGATCAGAGCCTAACAATGTTACCACGCATAAACTTGCTGTATATTCATCAAGCAACCGAGGCTGTTTTGGCAGATGCGCGAGTTAAAAACAAAATGCAGGAATACCAGAGAACAGGAAAAATCAAATTTACGGGGGCATCAATATCAGATGTGACAGTGCTGGAAAATGTGCTGGAGCGCAACTTGATATGGTTTGACTTTATGCAAACAAGTGCCCAAGTAGTTTTTGAGAACCCCCAACTTGTTCAAAAAATCTTCGATAAAGGAATTGCCGTTGTGGTGAACAGCCCCGCTCGAAAATCAGCAACCAAAACACCAGAACAAGCATACAAGAACCTGGCCACGCTGGATTGTGTTTCGGTTATTCTCACGGGAACCAGAACGCACCTAAAAGAGACCGCGGAATATTTTGAAATGGAGTAATAATGAAAAACATCAAACCAGAATCCTTTGTACCTGACCGCTGGTTTTGCATGTCCCTCAAAAGATTTGGTTCAAAATTGTGTTTGGAAATTGGTGGCAAGATAATTGAGGTTCAGCAACTTTTTGATTCTATCAAAAGCCAAGTCCCACAATGTTTTCGTGGGGGCATTGTTTTCTCAACCACAATATTTAAAAACAACATTCAGCTTTTTGATTCTCTCGTTTCAAAACAATTTAGTCAGCGACAAATCTATTGGGCGCTTAAATCTGCACCCATCCAAATGTTTGCCGAGGTGGCGGCTAAACAAAACATTGGGATAGAAGTGGCCTCACACGAAGAACTCACGATGGCCTTGAATGCTGGCGTGCCTGGTTCCTCAATCTGTCACAGTGCCGCCGCCAAGTATGATTGGGATATCGATGCCATTGTAAAAAATGATTGTGTCTCAATTTCTGACAATTTGGTCGAATTAGCTTTGATCAATGACAAGTCAAAGGCCCTTGGCTGCAAAAAAACCAAAATCGCACTCCGAATCAATCCCGCCATTGCTTCACAAACATCCAGCCTGATTTCGACAGGGACTGCAACGTGCAAGTTTGGAATCCCTGATATTTCCAATGATCTGATGCAAAAAATCAAGACGTTTTCGCATCTTGATATTATGGCTGTGCACATGCACATTGGTTCGCAGATTGCAGACCCCGATAACTATTGTCAGGCATTGAAAAACCTGATTCGGGCCTACCGGTTACTTCTTAAACACGGCTTTGTCATTCATGCCATCGATGTGGGCGGTGGTTTTCCTTACTCGTATCGAATTTCAGATGATGGCCAGAATGTGGATGATCACGGGCATCACGCGAATTTGTTGCGTTATGAATACGACGAGTACCTGGTACGCATTCACAAAACAATGGTGGATGAACTTGGGCCAGACCTTCCAACAATTGCCTTTGAGCCGGGCCGACTTTTGACCGCAGGGAGTGCGGTGACCTTGGGTTATGTGCTCCATACCAAAGAATATCCCAACAATTTGAGATGGGCATTGGTTTCGATTTCGGTCAACGATCTGTGGGTCAAGGAAATCACGCCAGAAATTTATTTTAATCCGCTGATGGTTCGCGAGTGTTCACAAGAGACACTGCCTACAGCCATCGGAGGCACCTTGTGTTATTCCGGGGACATTATCACTCCTCCCGACACCACGATCGCCATGCCGATTGACATGCAGCGGGACGACGTTGTTGTTTTTGAACACACGGGTGCCTACACGCTTTTGGGAGCAGGCACGTTTCACAATATGCCGCGCTTGCCGGTGTTTGTTCTTAATGACGATCTTGAGTTGGTTCGTGAGGTGTTGCCGCAAGTTTGAGGAAAGGGCAGGGCAGATCGGTTTATTATGACATGAAAAAACCAAATTCTCGCGACACTGTAGCGAGAATTGTGCCGAAAGAACAAATATAATGAATTTTTCAATCACAGCTTTTCCAGAAACAAAAATCGTTGGTGTTGCTCTCCGCACTGACAACAGCCCAGCATGCTTGCAAAAACTTGGTGCACACTGGCAGCGGTTTTTTGCCGAGAACATTTTAGAAAAAATTCCCAACAAGACCAGCCATGAAATTTATGCAGTCTACACGGATTATGATAGCGACAGACCAGTCGGGAGTGAAGGTTTGTTGGGGAGGGGGCGTAAAAAGTGCAACCCATGCAGGCGGTAAACGCCAATTAAATCAACGTTGTAAGGCTTGTTGTTTGTCGCTGATCATGTTTTGCGTCGCATTTGCGTCGCATTTGCGTCGCAAATAATTGACATGTTTGGATTGTTTTTGGTAGCGAGAGCTCCAAACTGGAGGAGCCATAAATGTTGAACGCCCAAGAAAAGATTGAACTCATTGTCAGGGAGGGCGAAGGACAGACCATCGAGTTTAAACAAAATGTTTCGAATCTGGATAAAGGAATGGTGGCCTTTGCCAACGCAATGGGGGGTTCTGTTTTTGTTGGTATCAATGATCAGGGCGTTGTGACCGGGATTAAATCGACCAATCGGTTGGTCAGCCAAATTCAAGACATTGCCCGAAATTGTGATCCGCCCATTAAAATAAAAATCGAAAAGCTGGACAGTGTTCTCGAAGTTGTCGTTGCCGAAAGTGCTAACAAACCGCATCGGTGCCAGAGTGGATTTTATTTGCGCGTTGGCCCCAATTCACAAAAACTGAACCGTGACGAAATCATTCAGTTTGCTGTTGGAGAAGGCAGGGTTCGTTTTGATGAACAAATCAATTCTCGCTTTAATTTTAGCGAAGATTTTTCTCCTGAACATTATGAAATGTTTTCTCGATTGGCTAAGTGGCCCGCCTCAATTTCATCGCAAGATGCGCTCATCAACCTTGCTGTAGCCCAGAAACAAAAGAAAGAAGTCTTGCTCACCAATGCCGGCGTCTTGTTTTTTGCAACGAATCCTCAAAAGTTTTTTCCAGAGGCTTACATCACCTGTGTGCGTTATCGCGGTTCGGATCGTTTTTCTATTATTGACAGAAAAGACATGAAGGGGCCGCCCATCACACAACTTGAAGAGGCTATGAACTTTTTCAAGCGACACACGGAAGAGGCTGTCGTTGTTTCCGGCAATCTTGCCCACCAGGTGCGCGTAGAATATCCCACGGTGGCTGTGCGCGAAGCTCTGGTCAATGCAGCCACGCATCGCGATTATTTGTACGACGGTTCTCACATCTACATGCATCTTTTCAGTGACAGGATGGAAATTGAAAATCCAGGAGGTTTATTTAAGGGCCTCACGCTTGAAGATCTGGGGAAACGAAGTGTGCGAAGAAACAGGCTCATTGCCGATTTGTTTTTCAGAGCGGGGTATATTGAAATGATTGGAAGTGGAATAACGCGGATCTCTCAGGCTCTATCTGCCAACGGTAATCCCTCGCCAGAAATCACGGCCACAAATTTTTTTAATATGACTTTCAAAAAATCGTTGGGTTTAGAAAGCAAAGTGTCGCTGACCAATCGACAAAAGCAACTCTACCTCTTTATGTGGGGCCAACAAGGCGCTGTTACGAGGGATGCCTGTGCGCAGTTTCTTGGCGTGAGCGGGGATACGGCATTGAGAGAGATCAAAGAACTCATGAAACTCAATTTGATTGAACAGACGGGCAGGGGGAAAGGTGTGCGGTATAGGCGGAAGTAAAAACTTATTTGGCGGTGTAGGAGGAAAATGATGATCACACTCACTGTACACTCAGGTCTTGATGCGGTCGGGTTCTTGGCGCGGATCAGCACGGCTCTTGCCGAAGCTGGCATCAGTCTCAACGCTGTCTCTGCATTTTATCATGATCATCTTTTTGTTCCTGTCGACAGGGCAGGGGAGGCGATGGTGGCGTTGGAGAGATTGTCTCATTATGACTCCTAGGCTTTTAAACTGCGTAAAGATTCTCATTTGGATTGCTCCATCTGCTGAGCCCGCTATGCGGTTATCAAATCGTCATCAGCACTTTTTTATCTGGCATGCTGCTGAATTACGCGTACTTCTATTCAGGAAATTTATATTTGCCGATCGGAATTCACTTTGGGTGGAATTTTTTTAATAGTCTTTTGTTTTCAGTAAGAATTATTAAAGTTGAGTATCTAAACAATTTTTTGGCAGGCGCAAAAAATCCGGAACAGGGCTTGATCGCAATCTTCGTAACGGGTTCTGTCGCAATCGGTTTAATGCTATTGTATTTTCAAAGACAAAGTGTTGGAAAATAAATAACATCAGAACTTACTAACCCCCCATCTCTCTTTTATTCTTATTGACCCGTTATCGGCAGTAAGGACGGTCAAGATTCCCAGCCAACGGCGCAACAGACAGAAAACGAACCGCACCAAGCGATCGAAATAACTATGCTTATTGTTGTTGTGTCATGCCTATGAGTATGATATACTCATCATATGAGTAGCAAGCGGTTACAGGTCATTATGGACGAGGCTGAATACGGTTCGTTTCAAAAACTGGCGGAGTGTGTCCAAATGAGTTTGGGTGAGTGGGTGCGCATGGCCATGAGGCACTTCGCCAAAAACTATTCCACAACAAATGAGGATCAAAAAATATTGGCGCTTCGTCATGCGGCGACCCAAAAGTTTCCTAGCGGTGACATTGACGACATCCTTTCGCAGATCAATTCTGGCTATACTTCATGATCATCTTTATTGATTCCAACATTCCCATGTACGTGATTGGTCAGGACCATCCCAACAAACAAACCTCGATTTTGTTGCTTGAACGCTTCATTGGCGAAAAACATCGTTTGGTGACCAGCACAGAAGTTTTGCAAGAAATATTACATCGGTACAAGGCCATTGACAGAACGGCGGCAATCCAGCCAGCGTTTGATTGTTTGTATGGGATTGTTGACGAGGTTTTGCCTGTGACTGAGGCCGATGTGCTCGAAGCAAAAAAAAATGTGTTGGCCTACAAGGGGCTTTCGGCACGCGACGCCTTGCACGTAGCACACGTCAAAAATCATGACCTGTCCGCGATCATGTCCTTTGACGGCGGGTTTGACCAGGTTCCCGGGGTAACAAGAATTTGGGATTTGTCCGCCAGGTTTTGACGGGAACTAACGAATCAACTAAAATATGTTTCCGCGGCCAGCAAGCCCTCCTCCGACATGAGCGAAGACAGGCCGTTGGTTTTGAGGTAATCGCGAACAAAAAGATATCCCAAAAAATTTCCGTAATGTGGCACCCCCCCTTCGCCAGAAAAAGGGTTGCTGATTTCCTTGAGACGCAACTCCTCGTGTCGTCCCTGTTTGATTTCCCAGAACGCGCCAGTCACGAAATCGCTGAGCCGGGAGCGCCATTCAAGGATGTTTCGTTCCAGGGTTTCATAAACAGAAAGCTCCACACCCAGCACGTCCGCGGATTGGCAGTTAAAAAGTTGACACGCTAACCAGAGCCCAAAACCGTTTGAGACGAGGTGTTTCAGAATGGGGCGACTGGCAAAAGTTTCCAGGCGTGATTCACACAAATTGGACGCCAGCTTGAAGGCCATAAAAGAGGACCAATTTAATTTTGAAAAAGACTCAACAGAAAACAAGGTATGATGTGGTCTGAAAAGATCCTCAGCCTGAGCGTGCGCAAAAAAATGAACGCGCATTGTTTTTGAGCCTTTGAAAAGAGGGCAATAGGTAATGATGGCATCGAGGACAGAGGGCACATCTTGTTTGATGTCTCTGACAATGCACCCGCATGAAATGAGGCTGTTTCGCAGAGCAGGCCAATGATGAGCAGAAACAGCCAGGGGATGCAATTCCTGTTGGGCGTGAATTTCGTTCCATTTTTTGAGAGTCGTGGTGATAGCCTCGGTGTACGAAGGAGGTGGTTCACCCACAGCCAGCACGGACGAGACGTGGTCGTGAATTTCGATTTGTGGTGAGTGAAGCGGTTTGTGTGTTTTTTGTTGTGGTTGCGAATCCAGGGCCAGCGAAATCAACCTGTGTGATAGCTCGACGACATCTGTCTTGTTACACAGCTCCAGCCGCCACTCACCATGAGAGGCCCCGTTGTGATGGTGCCGACAGGGGATGCTGATATGACGGGGATGAGTCTTTGTCAGACGAGGCCCCCTGCCGCAGACAAAACCTGTCTCAATGTCTTCGGGTTGTGCTGTGATGGTGACCCCCGCGTCATTGTCAAAATCGTCGGACCAGGAATCCAAACAAAGCATGCCGAGCATGTCTTTGATCGGAGGGGCCTCAAATAGTTGCAACAGTGCCGAGCACACAATTTGATTTGAGAGACCCCACCCGGCAATTTGATTCTGTTCATGTGGCGTTTCGTAGGGATTTGGACAGAGCAAAGAACCCAGCGGGAGGTCTTTTGTGTTTTTGAAAGTGATGACATTTTCGCGGTATCCCTTGATGCCCCAGTCAATCAACACGGAATCCAACACAGGCCCCTCGGGACCACGGATAGCAAAACGGCAACCGTGAGTGTCCTCTGCCCCAGCATAAGATGAAATGGCGGCATATCTTTTTATTTTTGAAGACGCGCGCAATGTGTTCACAACAACGGCTCCGGGATGGTTGAGTAGAGAGCGAAAGACAATTCGGGTTTGCTCAAATTGATTCTGCCAATCAAAAGACGAACGAGCGCCCAATAACAGGGTGTCTTTATCGAAGCAGGCACAGATGTTTCTGCTGCGAAAAAGAGATTCAAATTCATCACGAACGCTGGGTGTCCAAGACCAACCCGTTACGGCGGGAAGAGCGGAGAATTTATCCAGCCAAAAAACAAAGGCAGAATCATTGTTCATAAACACTCATATCCGCGGCATGTTTGCCGCTGTTTGTGGGACGCATTTTTTGAAACACAAAGAGCCCTCAACCTTGTCTTCAAAAAGCTTCCGTATGGTTTTTGCCGTCATTTCCTTGAATCCTTCACAGGCCGGGGTAAAAAGGGCCGTGTCTTGTTGCTGGTTTCCTCGGGCACAGGCCGAACAACCTCCGCCACAGGACAAAGCCAGAGAGCAACGACTACAGGCCTCAATGGTTGTCACATTTCGTTTTTTGTAAAGATCATAGCGTTCATTAAAATGCACAAGTCCCTGTGCATCAAACTGTCCCACAGACAGATCGGGATTGCCCACTTCTTCGTAACAGGCATAGAGTCTTTGGTGAGGATCGATGGCAAAGGCGTGACCTGTATTTTGCATGCAGAAATAGGTGGTGTTGAGGGCAATGCCAGAGGAGGCGTTAAAAACCTGTTTGAATTTTTGTGTGAACTCATTTTGTGGTGACGGGAGAGGTGATTTTGTTTTTTCCAGATAGTGTGTGAGTTTGTGTTTTGTGGCAAAGACTGGCTGACAACCTGATTGCAAAAAATCATGGATGGGGGCCAGATACAACGTGACCAAGGGATTGGTGACAATCTCCTCACGTGTCAGATGCTCCCACAAGGCTGTTAGGCTCTGAATGTTGTCGGGCGTGGTATTGACTCTCAGGGCCACAGAGACGCCCCGGTCGATGAGCATGTGAATGTTTTTTAGAATCTGATCATAGGTCCCTTTGCCAGACTTGGTCTTTCTGCTACGATCGTGTGTGAGTTGATCGCCATCAAGGGTGATTTGCACTTGAGAGATGAGGCCCTTGGCAATGCCAAAAAAATTTTTGAAGAGATCAATGTGGGTGCCATTGGTGACGGCACTGATACGCAACTGTTGTTTCTGTGTATGTTCGACAATACGGGAGATGGCGGGCAAGTGTGGTTTTAAAAAGGGCTCTCCCCCATACAAGGTTATTTGTGCATGGCTTGGGCGTGAAAGATGTGTGCATAAAGAAGGAAGCACGCGTTCAAAAATGGTGTCGACTGTCTGTGTGGTCATCACAGAATGTGTTGCCGCGTTGTTTTTTTGAAAACAATATGGGCAGCCCAGATTACAGTTGTAACCGGGGATGATCAAAAACGAGGCTAGCGAATCCTTGTTTTGTTCCAGGACTTTTTGATGCAGCTCCGTGGAGTATGTTTTAAAAAAGGCCCACTCCTCATGAGCAGACAGTGTCGTGATGTGGCCGCGGGAAGAGAGAAACTCGATGACAGAATCGGGTAGGGAAGCATCCGTTTGTGTTTTGGATCGCTGGTGTTTTTTGAGGAGCTTTCCCAAAGCCCGGGTCACTTCATCGATGGATCCGGTGATCCCGTGAAACAAAATACAACTGTCCCTGTGTGAGGGATAGATGTTTAAGTATTGGCTCGTGTAATGTGTCGTCATAAGTCATGGGCCTCGATGAACTAATTGCCGTTTAAATAAGCCAAACACCAGCAATTGATGCCGCTGGCCTGCAAGAGCCGGTTGACCTGGCCTTCCAGGACTTGTGCAAGATTCACAGAGGCAAGAATGAATTCATCCTTGGCTGTGTTGTCTTGAATCTCAACCTTGTTTTTGGCATCGGCATTGGTGATGTTATTGACTTGGTTATAACGCGATATGGCCTGAACAGGCATAACGCCTCCTTTCGTTTTTTAATTCATTCGATCAACAGCCACCCGGGTTTAGCATGGTGTTTGCACGCGGTGCTGTTTTGTTACGATAGGGTTTGCAATCCTGACCGTTTGTGTCCTGACAAACAAGATGGTGTATTGTGCTCACCAGCTTATTCATGGGTTCAAAAATCTGGAACTTTTGTCCCAGATTCACCGAGGCCAAGACGAATTCATCAACAACTTGTGCCGCTTTTGTGACCACTTTAGCGTCCGAGCGATCATGATGATGCTCGTGACCCAACTTGGGCAACGACACAAGCTGATTCAAGTTAAGTATCGACATATGTCATCTCCTTTGGATTTAGGGTGAGCAAACATCGCCCACCACAGACAATCGAAGTGCAAGGCATGTGCCAATGCGAAGAATTATTAAAATGTATGATTACAGAAAGTTGATAAACTCGCGTGCTGTTGAAATTGAGAAGGACGACAAATAATTTTTGACAGTGTAAAACCCGTTTAACACTGTGGTGTGTTCCACAAATGTTCTTTTGTTTCTGCAATGATGATAGGGCAGAGAAT
>Ga0208373_1005578_pt1 | contig 10429 bp, 5 predicted proteins | sample RifOxyC2_FD_184036 | JGI IMG/M metagenome (GOLD analysis project Ga0208373, IMG submission 184036) | Soil microbial communities from Rifle, Colorado - Rifle Oxygen_injection C2 (SPAdes) | ecosystem: Environmental > Terrestrial > Deep subsurface > Rock core/Sediment | place: Rifle, Colorado... | reverse complement strand
CGGAACGACGCTATAATTTGTTGAGATATTTTATTGACACTCAGCCTAAAGCGGGATAGTTTATTAACTCTTAAAGCCCCTGCGCGAGAAAGGATAAGGCAAATGACTAAGCACCGGATTTTATCAGGAATGAGACCGACCGGGAAAATGCACCTGGGTCATCTGGTCGGTGCGCTGGAAAACTGGGTTCAGCTCCAGGATGATTACGAATGCTTTTACATGGTGGCCGACTGGCATGCCCTGATGAGCGAATACCAGAACGATACGCATTCTATCAGAAAGCATGGATATGATAACGTGATTGACTGGATTTCAGCCGGAATTGACCCTAAACGAAGTACTATCTTTGTCCAATCGGACGTACCAGAACATTTAGAGCTGAATATGATTCTCTCGACAATTACACCCATAGGCTGGCTGGAACGCTGTCCGACCTATAAAGAGCAGAAGGTGGAGCTTAAAGAAAAAGACCTGTCTACCTACGCATTTCTGGGCTATCCGGTGCTACAAGCCGCCGATATTCTTCTTTATAAGGCTAATGGCGTACCGGTGGGTGAAGACCAGTTGCCTCATCTGGAATTAACCCGGGAGATTGCTCGGCGAATGAATTTTCTATTTTCCAAGAAGCATAACACCCAGCCACTGGTGCCCGAACCTGAAGCGAAACTGACCCGCTTCCCGCGCCTGCTCGGGCTGGATAAACGCAAGATGAGCAAGTCGTACGAGAATGCGATTAACCTGGCTGACTCGCCCGAAGAGATTGCCAAAAAGGTCCAGACGATGTTCACAGACCCGGAACGCATTAAGAAAACAGACCCGGGCCATCCGGCTGAATGTAATGTCTACGCCTATTACAAGGTTTTTGCGGCCAGCCGGACTGATTCATTAGCCGAGGAATGCCACAAGGCTAAAATCGGATGCACCGATTGCAAAAAAGCACTGGCGGAGTTGCTGGTCAACCAGACCAAACCATTCCGCGAAAAACGACAGGAAATAGAAAAAGATCACGCCTATGTCAAGAAAGTGCTGGCAGACGGCGCATTGAAAGCCCGGGAGATTGCCGACAAAACCATGAAGGAAATCCGCAAGGCAGTTTTCGGATAAATGAATCTTAAGTTTTAACACAACTATATCAATGGATTTTATTAATTATAAAATACAATTAGAGAATTTTTACGGGCCGTTGGATTTGCTGCTTCATCTCGTTCGGGAGAGCGAACTTGACCCGCTGCGCATCCCGATTTCCAAAGTGACAGACCAATATCTGACATACCTGGAAATGATGCAAAAACTGGATATTAATTTAGCCGGCGAGTTTCTAGTAATGGCATCAACATTAATGGAAATCAAATCACGGACTCTAGTGCCAATTTATACCGATGAAGAGGAGACTGAAGAAGAAGCAGACCCCAAATTTGAATTAATAAAACGACTACTGGAATACAAGCGCTATAAAGACCTGTCTATCAAACTAAGAGTCCTGATGGAATTCCAAGCTAAAACATTTACCAGACCACCTTATCGTATGTCCACTGTACCCTTCGAGCAGCCAAACGCCGAAAAAATAAAGGAGCAAAATGAAGAGGGGCCTCAAGTTGAACTAGACATGTGGCAATTGGTTAAGTCATTCGCTAAATTAAGCAAAGAAATAGTGTTGGATACTCCGACATCCATACTTTATGATGATATTCCCATAGAAAGGGTAATTGAGGGTATCTTGCAAGAACTGGAAAAAAAGGGAGAGGTATCATTTAGAGGAATGCTGGCTCTTAATCCAAACAAGTTACATATGGTGCGTAATTTCCTAGCTACCCTGGAGCTAGCCCGGCGTAAATCAATCGAAGTGGTCCAAGAGAATGATTTTGATGACATAAAAATACGTTTTAAACCAACCTCGAGTAACCCATCAGAAAATGACATGCAGAATACGCGGATAATCCAAGAACCACAAACTGAATCCACTCCGGTAACAGCGTCGCCAAATGACTCAACCCCAAAAACAAAACCACCTGAAAACCCCTAAAATTACTAATCCTCTATCTGTAATGTTAATCTCGGCATTGATTTGCCATCGTTTAATTCATTGCGCCTAATACAATCAAAAAAGAAATGCCTATTTTTCCAGTTCGGCAGAAAGGGTTTCGCGGGCGACTTCTTCCACGGTTGAATATCCATCAAATATGGCTTTTAAGCCGCTTTCACGCAGGGTACGCATCCCTTCCTCCTGAGCCACATTGCGGATTGATTCAACCGAAGCGTGCGTCATTATTAATTGCCTGATACGACTGGTCATAAGCATCATTTCAAAGATTGCCATTCTACCTTTGTACCCGGTCTGATTACAAGCTGGGCATTTTTTGCCGTAATAAAATTTCTTGCCTTTTATCTCATCACGACTAAGGTTGAGTTCTATCAGCATTTCATCGGTCGGCGTTATTTCCTCTTTACAATGAGGACAAATCTTCCGGATTAACCGTTGGGCAATGATACCTTCAATCGTGGCAGTAAGCAGGAAGGGTTCTATGCCTAAATCCAGCAAACGACTAATAGATGACGGGGCATCATTAGTGTGGAGCGTGGTCAAAACAATGTGTCCGGTAAGCGAGGATTCTATAGCCATCTGGGCGGTTTCTCGATCACGAACCTCACCGACCAGAATAATATCCGGATCTTGACGCAGGATTGACCTAAGGCAAGCTGAAAAAGTAACCCCAATTTCGTCGTTAACGGGACACTGTATAATACCGGGCAGGTCGTATTCCACCGGGTCTTCAGTGGTGATTATCTTCCATTTAACATCATTAAGATAGTTCAAAGCGGAATAGAGCGTAGTGGTCTTCCCCGAACCAGTTGGCCCGGTAACAATAACCACCCCATTAGGCAGCCCAATCAAGTCCTTGATTAATTTCTTATCATCATCAGCCAGTCCAATATTGTCTATATCAAGTGAAACTACATCCTTATCAAGAATACGCATAACCACGCTCTCGCCAAACATAGTAGGTAGCGTGGAAACTCGAATATCAATGGGTTTCCCCCCCACCAATAATGACATGCGACCATTTTGAGGAATCCGCATCTCGGAAATATTAAGGTTGGACATTATCTTGATTCTTGAGATGAGAGCCGGAGCCAAACTCAATGGCGGCGGCACCATCTCGTAAAGTACGCCATCCACTCGGTAGCGAATCTTTAATTCTTTTTCAAATGGCTCTAAATGAATGTCTGCGGCATGGTCTTTGATGGCGTGCAACAAAATCAGGCTAAGAAGCTTCTTAACCGGCGCTTGTTCGGCCATAGCCTGAAGATTATCCAGAGAAAAAGCCTTGCCCTTTCCCTCTTCGGACTCTAAAGCATCCTTAACATCATCAATTGTCTCTGACATTTTCTTAAGCAGGCCGTCTACTGATTTATCCTCTTCATGCGGATAATATTTCTCGATGGCTTTATTAAGGGATGTCTCATCGCTCAAAGCACCCTTGATGGCGCAACCCAGCGTGAATCGTAAATCATCCAGAATATTAATATTAAGAGGATTAAACATTGCAACCGTTAGAACGTTTTTATCGAATTTGACCGGAATGATTTTGTATGAGCGGGACATAGAAGCCGGAATTTTCCCTATAATGTCTTTAGCAATTTCCATTTCTTCCAGGTTGATGACTTCCATTCCTACTTGAGCGCCCAAGGCCAACAAGACCTCTTCCTCTGTGGCGTACCCTAATTGTATAAGAATATTGCCGATGGCACCGCCTTTTTGATTTTGGATAATCATCGCCTGTTTAATCTGACTCTCGTTGACGACCTCCATTTCCTTAAGTACCTGTCCCAATAATCTACGCGGACTCATGTCTTAATTATATTGCGCCGATTTAAATAAGTCAAGAAATGGTAACGATAAGATTATTGACAAATAGCTTTAAATTATTAAACTATCGTCATGACTAAATTCGGTATTCTGTGTGATAAGTTCCTGGAAGCGTGTTGGCTGGCCGCATTGATACTCTCACCCTTATACATGAATATTTACACCCACCGGATGTTCGAGCCGGATAAAGGCACGATTATACGTTCGCTGGCCATCCTAATGGTAGTGTTTTACCTCATCAAATTAATGGAATCAACCAAACCAGCGGTGCCGGACCCGACAAGTGCAGGCAAACAAAGCAAACAAGCCATAGAGAGCCCGGCTAAAACCTCTTCCAGTCCAATCCGAAATTATATACTCCTGCCATTTATGGCTTTTGTAGCCTGCTACATAATATCCGTTGCCTTTTCAAGCGTATGGTTTAACGGTTTATGGGGCGGTTACGACCGGATGCAGGGATTGTATACCAATGCATCATTTTGGGTAATCTTTTTACTCGCGGCCATAAACATTAAAACCCGGGACCAGGTGGAGCGGCTCATCAGTACCATCATTTTCACCTCAATTCCGATTGTAGCATACTGCTTTATCCAACGCCTGAGATTGGATCCGGTACCTTGGCAAGCAATGGATCCTTCTATCAGGGTTTCCGCCACTATGGGCAATCCCATATTTCTCTCAGCTTATCTAATCATCACCATCCCCCTAACCATATCACGGTTTGTCAGAAACCTATATGGGAAAAACACTATAGCTTACACCCTCTACGGGCTACTGGTATTCTTGCAGGTTATCACCGTATTCCTGAGCCAAAGCCGCGGTCCGATGATGGGAATGTTCGGCAGCATTTTCTTGTTTGTTCTTTTTTACGCCTGGGCATACCGAAAGAAGAAACTATTATGGGGTGTTATCAGCGCGGCAATTGCTGGGCTTATTTTTCTCTTTCTCTTCAACCTATCCCATATAGTCAAATTCCAGAATCCGCCTGATACAGTAGGTGGTTACGGCTCCATGCCTTCTGCCACAACCTCCCCAGATGAAAGTACAACTACTGCAACAGCCACAATATCCGCAACTTCGGTCGGGCCGATGGAAGCGCTTTGGCACAAGACATTTGGGAAACTACTAAATGTTAAGTATCTGCGCCAATTCGGACGGCTGCTTGAAAGAGACCAGCATTCGTCAGGCCGAACCAGAATCATCCTCTGGAAGGGCGTCTGGAAACTAATCACTGATAAGGATGAGCCTATTCGTTTTTTCATCGGCTACGGCCCGGAATCACTTTCCACAGTCTATTACAAAAACTATACTATGGAGCTGGCGTCATTAGAAGGCGCCAATGTCCACGCAGACCGCACCCATAACCACTATCTGGATGTCTGGGTGATGCATGGCCTTTTAGGATTGATTGCCTATTTAGCGCTTTTAGCAGCCATATTTTATACAGTCTATAAAATCGTCCTCTCTATCAGAAATAAAGATAGTACCGCCGCAACCGGGCCGCCGTCAACAGACATGCTAATACTGATAGGGTTGATTACCGCTTTAGCCGCTCATCTGGGTGAAATTTTCGTAGGTATCGCCATCGTCTCCACCTATACTCACTTCTGGCTGATTACCGCAACTATCTATGCCGCATATAAATTTAACATCCTTTCTGCCGCCGGTAATAATAAAGCCGAAACCTCTCTTCTGCCTGAGCCTGCCGTAGATGAGTCCACCCTTGGCGGTAATTTAGGTGTGTATCTGCTTTTGGGATATGCAGCTCTGACCATCATCATAGCATTTATCCTTTTCTATTTATCCTGGAACGACACAAAAATGGTCACGCCGGATATAAAATCAACTAGGGATGCATTACTGGCTACGTTTTGCATCTGGCTGCTGGCAGGTATTATTTTGGGTATTGTAGCCTGGCCCCGTTATTTATTCTGGACCTATGCCGGACAGACGGCAATGATGGCGGTGATTATGGTCCGGCGATATTGGCCGGACGACACTTCCGATACTGATTTACTGATGATTTACTCCTGGTTTTGGATCTTGGAAGGCATAATTGTCGGGGCGCTATCCTTGCCCAGAAAAGAAAAACCCATCAGATTCTGGACATTCAGTAACGTCCTGGTTGGGCTGGTGATTTCTACGGTGGCTTTTTACATCATTGCCGATAAAAATCTGGCGGTACTCCGGGCTGACGGGTTTTACAAATTCTGTTTCAGTTACGACCAAAGCGCCGAAGATGTTCTCAGACAGGGTAAAAAAGACGAGGCTTATCAAATCAGATTACTGTGCATCAAGCATTTCCAAAGCGCCCTTAAATTCGCGCCCGATGAAAGGGCGTATCTTAACGGATCCGGTAGGAATTTTCTAGAACTGGCTAAACTGTCCATGGATCGGGGCAGAGAAAATAACATTTACCCGCCAAATAAACTCCACAAGGTGCCAAGCATCAAAGAACTAGTTGAAGGGGATTTTGTAAAAAGAGACGCGTCTAATCGACCTTATACTGACTACAATTTCCATGATTTTGCCATAAGCAGTTTCTCCTGTATCCAACGGGCCTATGAACTTGATCCTAAAAACTACGAGCGTATTCTTGCCTTAATAAGAATTTATCGTTACCTCGGCGATATGGAACGCAACATAGCCAGGATAGACAACGCACTGAAGCTCTGTGACGAAGCCCTCAAAGCCAGCCCGCTTAACACTAAAACTAACGACGAAATTAGGGAACTGAAACAGAGGAAAGAAGCATTTTTAAGGCCACCGCCAACAGAACAAAGGCCAAAATAATCAGAATTATCCGAGAGTGTACTTTTGAAGAAATGTAGGCGCCTATCTGGGCTCCGACTAAAGCCCCGCCACCCAACAATAATCCTCGGCTATAATCAATATGGCCCCATAATGCATGGGGAACAACAGAGAGCAACACAGTGCTAAATAATATAAAATGTGATGTAGCCGTAGCAATATGAACGGGTATTTTCAAAAGGTAAATCAAAACCGGCACATGAATAAAACCGCCGCCGACCCCAAGAAATGCAGCAACGAAACCGGTTATAAATCCTATGGCCACAATCATTATCATCATTGTCCTTGAGAATCCAACTGTCAGGCAATCTTTTATATCTTCTGATGCCTTACTCTGTCTGAATAATAAATGAATCGCTACTAAAACAAGGACGCAGGCAAAAATAATCCTGAAAGCCGCTCCGGTAAAAAGGGTCGAGACATAAGCCCCGATGAGTATGCCGGGGATGCCGGAAACAATAATAATGAGTCCTAGACGCCAGTATATCCTCTTGTAACGCGTATAGGCAATTGTCCCAGAAAAAGCATTGAAAGTGACCACAAAAAGAGATGTGCCGATAGCCAGCTGAGGACTAAAATTATATATCGAGAGCAAAATTGGCACGATAAAGATGCCGCCACCGATACCCGCCAGGGTGCCAATCACTCCTATGATAATGCCAATTATAAATAAAATCATGGTTTTTTGTGGTATACGAATAAGCCTTGATTCCTATTCTATATCTTATAGTAGTTATATCATTTCTGCTTGACTTATTAAAATAATTATATAAATTGTATTCATATGGATATATCTTCGTTCAATAAAGAAGATTTGGCTAAACTGGTTTTTATTGACGAACTCACCAGTCTTTATAACCGCCGTTTTTTTTACCAGCACCTAAACGATAAAATCAATTGGCAAGACCCTTCTCAGATATTCTCTCTTCTAATGATAGACATAGATTTCTTCAAGAAGATAAACGACACCTACGGGCATCTGGAAGGCGACAACGTCCTGCATCAATTAGGCATCGCGCTTAAAGAAACCATCGGAGACAGTGGATTGGCTGTGCGTTACGCCGGCGATGAGTTCTCGGTCATTCTGCCCTATGCTGACAAAAAGAAATCACTGGCCTTAGCTGACGCCCTTTTAAAGCGCGTTGGTGGCACAAGATTCTGCCAACGTGACACCCAGGCCGCGCCACTGACCATAAATATTAGCGTCGGCATCGCTTCGTTTCCTGACGACGCCAAAACATCACAGGGACTAATAGAACAGGCTGACAAGGCTCTTTATTTATCCAAGCGCGAGGGGCGCAACCGAGTTTCTATTGCCGGCTCTTTCTCGGACGACGATATACTGGAGCGAAACATATTCCTTAACTTCCCCTGCCCTGCTTTTATTGCCCGTCAGGATTTCTATCACGAGATTGTAAGGCTCCTGACCCCAGCCCAAGAAGCCAACACATTTATACTGGTTGAGGGAGCGGTCGGGTCCGGTAAAAGCCGTCTGCTTAAGGAGTTATCCGACTCCAAAGAAGCCATAACCTTTTACAACGCCTGCAGCGAAATAGACTATCTAATTCCTTATCGCTCGATTATCCTGTTTATAAACTCATTGGCCGAATCTAATAATCCCGTTCTGGCCGAGACTTGCGGCGAGTTAGCCAAGGATATGTTCCTAGAAATAAGCGGAATAATCCCCAATATAAACAAATTCATGCCATCATACAATAATCCCGCCCTGGAAGCCGGACAAAACAGGAAATTATTGTTTGACGCGCTTGTCATGCTCCTGAACATACTATCGCAGAAAAAACCACTATTGATGCTCTTTGATGAGTCGCAGAATATAGACCACGCCACGCTTCTGGTGATTGAGGCTTTGACCGAACAGGAGAAGGGATGTTCCGTAATAGTTGCGGCAATCCGCGACGAATACCTTAACGCCTCCCCTTCGGCTAACGAGGTATTTAATCAATTTCTCATGACTATCGCTGAAAGGCAAAACTACAAGCGGTTTTCACTGCCGCTCTTTAATAAAGAAGAAACCATTGAGATTATTTCGACCATCTTCTCCAAGAAGTTCCCTGACCCGGACTTTTACGATAAAATCCAACAGGTTACCATGGGCAACCCCTTATTCATCGAGGAACTCTTGAAACATTTCCTGCTAAAAGGATTCATTAAACGCGCAGATAAACAATGGGTTCTTGATTTAAAATCAATCCCGCCGCCCATCTGGCAAAAAAACATGGATACTATAATTGCCGATAATATTGACTTACTTGAGGCGGAAACCAAGACGGTCATCAAACAAGCTACTGTGATGGGCCAGGATATCCCGCTCGACGTCCTCAAAGACGTGGCGCACCAGAATGAAGGCGAAACCATTGACGCCATTGACAAGGCCAAGCGCCTCAATATCATAAAGTCAACCGAACCGCTTAAAACCGACCAGTTCACCTTCACCACCAAACATTTCCAGGAAATTGTCTACCAGAATATTGACGAAAAAGAGCGGGAAACTTTGCACCAAGCCGTCGGCGATGCAACCGAAAAGCTCTACCAGGACAAATTGGATTCAGTCGCCCCAACCTTGGCGTTCCATTTCTCCAAGTCAGGCGACGAAACCAAAGCCCAGATCTATGGCCAAAAAGCGGAAAGCCTCACATCCAACCTCTTCCGCAAGGATGAAATCCCTGAATACTACTCCTCCACGCAGGGCATTGTCCACTCAAAAATAAAAGAGGCTATCCAGCCCTTATCCCCTCAAAAAATGATTCTGGTAAAAGACCTACTGCGTAACCTACTCTCGACTAATAAAAATATGCGTCTCTATCCCGACGGCAGCCAATTGATTGTCCTGGCCTCCGGCGGGCTGGTCAAAATAATGAACAATATCTTTGAGGAATCGGAAAGTTTTACCCTGAGTGAAGCTAAAAACGCTCTTAATATAAACACTGTTCCACTGGACGCGAAAATATACGGCAGCGCAGTCGATGAATTCTTCTCGCTGCTAAAAGAGCACTACATCAAAAGTATCACCTTCCGACGGGGCATTTCCGAACAGGAAATAGAACATTTCCTCAAAAATCTCGACAAATCGGCTGACAAGCCTTTTGCCAGCAAGGGTTACTGGAACCAATTCCTGGAGGACAAAGGAATAGCTAATATCGGAGTTGCCCAAAGAGCCTTTATCGCCACAAAAGAAAAGGGTGCCCCTACCTCGGTCGCTACCACCCAGGAAAAAGTAGAACTGGAAGGTCCTATTGTCGGAGCTCTTAAGGATTTCTTCAGGTTCTTCTGCGCCGCCCTGGAAAACATCAAGCTTTATCCGCCGGGAAGCCAGCTGGCCATAGAAGCCGTTAAATTTGTTAATCAATCCATGGAAAATGTATTTAGCCATCTTTCAATCTTGAATCTCTCAGTTTCCGACAATATCCTTTTAATAAATGGTACGCCGGGCAATCCTCGGCTTCTGGGCTCGGCATCTACCATGCTCTCCAAGATTATCCACGAATATCAACTTAAAAGCATCTCGTTCATCAAGGGCACCTCTAAGGAGGAAATGGAGCATTTTATCTCCATCTTAAGCGAAACCCCGGTTGACGAAGCCAAACAAAAGTCCATCAAGGATTGGGATAACATTATTTCCGAAAAAGGAATTTCTAATATAAAAATCGGGATAAAAGCCTATGTCACGGCAGATACATCCAAACGGCCCATCGGTACAGCCGGCCTGCCCGGAGCGATGCCACCGCCTCC
>Ga0208373_1005575_pt1 | contig 10434 bp, 11 predicted proteins | sample RifOxyC2_FD_184036 | JGI IMG/M metagenome (GOLD analysis project Ga0208373, IMG submission 184036) | Soil microbial communities from Rifle, Colorado - Rifle Oxygen_injection C2 (SPAdes) | ecosystem: Environmental > Terrestrial > Deep subsurface > Rock core/Sediment | place: Rifle, Colorado... | reverse complement strand
GAAGGCGGGTATATTTCTGTGCGGTTTCGGCGATGGCATCGCCAAGTTGTTCAAGCATGTCGTTGATGTCAGTGTAACCAATGATCACTGCCACCGTGGGATTGCCGCGTGTGAGGCGTGAGACCAGGCGGGCGTCAAGCTTGTCTTTTTCGACCAACAGGAACACTGGCTTGGCGGCGTGGTAAGCCAGCTCGATTTCGATGCCAGCTCCCACTGAGTCATCGTTTACCATGGCGATTACGAACGAGGACATGGTGACTGCACGGCGATCAAGCTGGTCGATCTGCGCTGGAGTCCAGTCTTTGTGGGCGACCGGGTCGCTCACTTTGTGGGGCAAGTATACTTTGAGTGAGAAGCGCGTCTCGACATACTCGGCGATATCCTCGTACAATTCGAGGGTTTCCGCACGTCTGTCCTCCGGTAAACCAGTGAGTTTGCCGGTGAAATACGCGAATTTCCGAGCGTCCCATTTGCCGTCGTGTGGCATGGTGCCTCCTTCTTATTTTTTGTGTGATAGTGAACGATAGAGCTGACATCTATTTTTACATGCCAAGCTTTTTCTGTCAATATGGACAGCCGTTGCAAAACTTGATACTATACCTTTATTATTATGTTATCTATCGAACATTATAATCCCATAGACATGGATATCAACACCGCAATTTATTTGAAATTAAACGCCCCGCTGGGCAAAAATAAATGGCTCGACGCTTTTGGTCGCGCCGGCGCCGAATGGGTGATTTTCGGTTTGGCGGCTTGGTTTGTGGTGACTATTTTTCTCGCGTTCGCGCCTGACTATCGTAAATGTGCTTTGGTGATGGGTGTCACTGTGGTCACAGCTCTGGTGGGGTGGGCTTTGAATTTTTTCTTTGCTTTTCTCGTGCGTGAGCCGCGACCATATATCGCCCTTGGACAAGATCATTCGATGTTCCATCCCTATATTCCGTCTTTGCATCGTTGGAAATCTTTTCCGTCGGATCATGCGATGTGGTCGTTCACGATTTGTTTCATGGCGTTGGTTTGGCATTTGCCTATGGCGTGGCCGTTATTTATTCTCGCGTTATGGATTGGCTGGTCACGCGTGTTTGCGGGTGTGCACTATCCGTCGGACATTATTGGTGGGTTTGCGGTGGCGGCGTTTACCGGCTCGGTGATGAACTTATTCATTAATTGAGGAACAATATGATTGAGTACGGAGATTGGCAGTGGAGAGAATCTGAAAACAAGGACAATGCGTTTCATATCGAAATATTAAAACAATTGGAAATGGTAGAGCGTGGAGAAAATATAAAATTGGGTTTTGGTAAGACCGGCAGTGTTCATACGACGGAATCAAGAAGTAATGCGTGTTTGAAAATAGTTTCCAATAAAAATGTAGGCGGAAACGATGTTGGCGCAGAAATGGGTTTTTTAGATACGCTGTCAGACACAGACAAATTGCGTTCGGCCGGAATCCGACGTGAAATGGTGGTGCCCAAACCGATTGCGTGTTTAAAGCGAAGTGTTGGTAATGATTATTTGGTAATGGAAACTATTAATGGTTTTACGTTAAGGGATTTAGTAAATTTCGATTTGTATCATTTGTTGCCAAATAATTTTGATTACAAGCATTTTTTTACAGAGTTAAATGAGATAGTCAAAAAAATGAATGAAGGATTAAATATCTATCATAGAGATTTATCTGAAGGGAATGTTATGGTCGATGAAAATGGTCAGCCGGTAATTATTGATTTCGGGGACGCGTGCAGTCCGCGTTTGAAAAGCGAAGATCCATATCGACAAGAATCATCGAATGGGAAAGTGACGATATTCACCAATGATCTGGTCAATGTGCAGGCCAGTCAAAGATTGATCGGCAAATATCTAAAAGATAAAGGACATTTTAACAAGTCGGTTATTTAATTGTTATCAATATGAATGAATTTGAATTTTCACACGCATTGACGGAACAAGTAAAAAAGGCTGCGCGCGATTTGTCTGTTGCCGGGTCTGTTTATGTCAAAAAACTCGGGGATGTATTTTCCGGTTTTACGTTATCCACAGAGAAGCCGGCTGGTGGTAAATATGAAGAATATACGGCGGATGATTTGGGTATGAAAGGAGACGGCAAATTTTATTTGGTATGTGAAAATATTTTGGGTGAAGAATCTGATATAAAATCAAAAAAAATGTTGGGAGGACGAGACACAGAAATGAAATAATTTTTTATAATATATCGTATGAAAGCCATAATTCTCGCGGGAGGGCTCGGGACGCGCTTGCGTCCACTCACGGAAAATACCCCCAAGCCGCTTCTGCCGATAAAAGATCGGCCGATTATTGAGCACGCGATTGTGAATTTCAAAAAACACGGTATTGAAGAAATAATTTTGTCGATCGGGTATTTAGCGGATAAAATAAAAGCATATTTTGGTACCGGTGAAAAATGGGGAGTGGATATCGCGTATGTGGTGGAGGATCAGCCGCTCGGCACCGGTGGGGCGATCAAAAAAGCGGCCGAAGGAATAGACGAAACTTTTTTGGTGATCAATGGTGACAATTTGGCCGATTTCGATTGGACCAGCGCGATTGCCACTCACAAAAATACCGGCGCGAAAATTACTTTGTCGCTTTTTCCGGTGGAAGACGTCACACAATATGGCATTGCGCAGTTGGAGGGTGGCAAGATTTTGCGCTTTATTGAAAAGCCAAAAGTGGAGGAAGCGCCGAGCAATCTCAACAATGCCGGCGGTTATGTGATGGAGCCGGGAGTGTTGGCAATGTTGCCGGAAGGGATGTCGTCGATCGAACGCGATTGTTTCGAAAAGTTGGCTGGACAAGGCGTGGTGTTCGCGCACACGCATGATGGACAATGGTATCCGACTGATACGATTGAAAAATATACGCGCGCGAACGAAAATTTTAATCCGTTTATCTAATGTCATTAACAACTAAATTAACTTTGATTTCAATTTTGATAATTGTCGCTCTGCCGGTGGGCGGTTTTTGGTATTGGCAAAAAAATAGACCGCGTCCGGTACCGGTTCCGCCACGAAAGGAGATTGAGGTTACGATTATCCCGGGTTGGAATTTGCGTCAGGTCGCGGAAGATTGGACAAAAAAAGGTTTGATCAAAAATGCCGACGAACTGTATGTGCTACTCGGTCAGCCGGCGTATAATTACAAAGCGGTTGGAAAAACGGCGCCGGATTTAAATTTGATGACCGCGTCGGGCACACCGGAATATCCGTTGCTACTCGAGAAGCCAAGCGGCGTGTCGTACGAAGGATTTTTGTATCCGGATACTTATCGCGTGTATGCCGATGCCAAGCCGTTAGATGTCCTGCGTAAAATTTTTGATAATTTGGAAAATAAAATCACGCCGGAGTTGCGCGCGGAGATAAAAAAACAAGGTAAAAGTTTTTTTGAAGTTTTGACCATGGCGTCGGTGGTGCAAAAAGAAGCGCCGTCGAAAGAGGACATGGCGATGGTGGCCGATATTTTTTGGCGGCGGTATGAAAAGAGTTGGGCTCTACAATCGTGCGCGACCGTGAATTACATTACCGGTAAAAATGACCCGGGGGTGACGGACAAGGATCGTGCGACTGATTCATTTTTCAATACTTATAAATATCCGGGATTGCCGCTCGGGCCAATTAGTAATCCGAGCATTGCGGCGATCGAAGCCGCAGTGCATCCGCAGGCGAATAATTATTGGTACTTTATGGCGGGGACCGATGGGGTGACGCGGTATGCGCGCACGCTCGATGAGCACAATGCGAATGTTTGGAAATATTTGCGATAAATTTTTTTTATGAACACCAACGATTTCAACTACGATTTACCCGACGAACTCATTGCGCAAGTGCCGGCTGAACCGCGCGACAGTTCGCGCTTGATGGTGATTGACCGAGATGTACACAAAATCGAGCACAAACATTTTTTTGATATTATCAATTATTTACAGCCGGGAGATTTGGTGGTATGGAACAACTCCAAAGTGTTTAAGGCGCGACTGCACGGTACGGTAGAATTGGATCAAGAGACTGACGACATCCCCGGTATTGAACCAAGTACAAATAAAATTTTGAATGTTGCCAAAAAGATTGAAATATTTTTGGTGCGACCGATGGAAAATTTTGGGGTGTGGAAAGTGCTCGCCAAACCGGGACGCAAATTGCGTCTCGGGATGAGAGTAATTTTTGCGCCGGATTTTAGTTGTGAGATCATGACCAAAGAAAACGACGGCACGATTTTGGTGCAATTTGCCGATGATGATGTGATCGTGCGCGAGAAAGCGAACAAATATGGTGAGGTGCCGACGCCGCCATATATCAAAGTGGACGAAGACAAATTCGAGGCGGTGGGGGTGGAGGAGAGATATCAGACGGTGTACGCGCGTAAGGAGGGATCGGTGGCGGCGCCGACGGCTGGCTTTCATTTTACACCGGAGCTGATCGAAAAATTGAAAAATAAAGGCGTGGAATTTGCTGAAGTGACTTTGCATGTGGGGCTCGGCACATTTTTGCCAGTGAAGACAGAAAAAATCGAAGAGCATAAAATGCATAGTGAATGGGTGGAAATCACGGCGGCCAATGCGGACAAAATCAATGCGGCCAAACACGAGGGTAGGCGAGTGGTGGCGGTGGGTACGACCACAGTGCGCACACTCGAAGGTGTGGCGCAAAATTATTGTGAGAAAAAATGCGAGCCGGAGAACAATGTGGTGCGTCCGTATGTGGGTGATATTAATATTTTTATCGCGCCCGGATTCAAATTTCAAGTGGTGGATGCGCTGATCACCAATTTTCATTTACCCAAATCCACTCTAATTATGTTGGTGTCGGCATTTGTGGGTGACCGCAAATTTTTGCTTGAATGTTATGAAAAAGCGGTGGAGGAAAAATATCGGTTTTATAGTTTCGGCGATGCGATGCTGATAAAATAATTAAATTAAAAAATAACGGCCTTGCGGTCGTTATTTTTAGTTTAATATTTTTAGCCTTCGATCGTCACACCCAAACTTTTCGCAGTGCCTTCTACCATTTTCATGGCGCCGGCCAAATCTTTGGCGTTCAAGTCAGGCATTTTCTTTTCGGCGATTTCTTTGATCTGGGCCTTGGTGATTTTGCCTACTTTTTCTTGGAGCGGTTTGCCGGATCCTTTGGCGAGCTTGATCGCTTTTTTGATGAGCTCGGCCATCGGGGCGATTTTCATGATAAAGTCGAAACTGCGGTCGGCGTACACCGAGATGATCACCGGTACGACTTCACCTTTTTTATCTTGGGTTTTGTCGTTGAATTCTTTGCAGAATTGCTGGATGTTCACACCGTGCTGACCGAGAGCCGGACCAACTGGTGGGGCCGGATTAGCGGCGCCACCGGTAATTTGCAATTTGATTTGCGCGATTAATTTTTTTGCCATATTAAAATATTATTCCTGAAGAGAAGCCGGCATTAATGCCGCAACAGGGTTTTTGCTAAATTTTCTTTACTTGTAAGGCATCTAATTCCACCGGAGTCTCGCGGCCAAACATTGAGACCATCACTTTCACGCGACCGCGTTCCTCATCCACCGCATCCACTTTGCCCTCGAAATTTTTGAATGGGCCATCGGTGATGCGTACCACGTTGCCGATTTCGACATCGATTTTGTGTTGCGGATTGTCGCCCTCGGCGCGTTTGAGTAGGGAGTCGATTTCTTTTTGATCGATCGGAGTCGGAGTGGTACCGGAGCCGACGAAACCCGTCACGTTCGGAGTATTGCGCACGACATACCAGCTGTCATCCGTGACGACCATTTCCACCATCACATAGCCGGGGAAGATTTTTTCTTCCACAGTAGTACGTTTGCCGTTTTTAATTTTGATTTTTTTCTCTTTCGGAACCAGGACGTTGAAAATTTTATCTTGCATGTCGAAAGATTGCACGCGTTGCATCAGATTGTCTTTGACGTTTTCTTCATAGCCGGAATAGGTGTGCAGTACATACCAGCGTCGTCCTAGGTTGAGCGTTTGTTTAGCCATATTATTTTTCTATTTTAAAAAATAGCCCTCTTAATTTATTTGATTAAAGATTCTACGCCAAGGTTGAAAACGTAATCCAAAACACTGAAAAAAATCGCCATACCAACAGACAAACCAATCACGAGCAAACTGTAATTGGTGGTTTGTTTTTTGGTCGGCCAGGTGACTTTTTTCATTTCGGCGTAAGAGCCGATGAAATAGTTTTTGATCGCTTCGATGATTTTCGTCATAGGGTTAATTTTTTGGTTTTTAAAACAGCCCTCAGGCCGTTTGTTATGATGGAAGTATAGCAGGAAAGGGGTCGGACGTCAATAGTGGAGTTGTGCACAGGGGTTTTGGCTAATATTGGCCAAAATGTGCTGTGAGTTAAATCAAAAACCTCCGTTGTGGGAGGTTTTTTGTGTTTTGTTGATTACAATGCCAACTGTGCGAACGGCTCCATTGCGTAAATTCGTTTGGCGTCATCGGCAGTGAGGATTTTTTTATCAGCCAAAATATCTACCAAAGTTTTTATTTTCATATCTTCCTTGCGGGTAAGTACTGCCATATCGCCGCGCAGATCGGCTAGTTTGGTATCCAAATAATCTTTGGTGACCATCAAGGCTTCCACCTTGGTAAGACGCGTGGATAACTCGCTTAATTTTTGATCAGTGTGCGTGGCATAATTACCAACCGCAACTAGCACATCTTGAATTGTTGGTTCTTCGTTGTTCATATATAGAGGTATTTTAGCACGAGCACGATCACTGTCAAGGCAAAAAATTACACGTCAATATTTTGTACGCTCTTCGCGTGCGTCTGAATGAATTTTTTGCGTTCGGCCACATCGTCGCCCATGAGAATCTCGAAAGTAAGGTTGGCCGCCTCGGCATCGAGCACAGTCACTTTTTTCATCATGCGTTTTTCTGGATCCATGGTCGTCTCCCAAAGTTGGTCGGGGTTCATTTCACCGAGACCTTTGTAGCGTTGGATATTCACTTTCACACCGCCGATCACCACCGATTCCACCGGCGCCTCTTCGTCGCCGTCGGCATTAGTTGCGACCTCTATAGGTTCTTCCTTGGCGGCCTTTTTGGATTTTTTATCTTCATCGGCCGCGGCTTTGTTTTTGCCGAGTTCGGCGATGATCGCGTCTTTGGCCTCTTCATCGTAAGCGTATTTCATTTCTTTGCCATACTTCACACTGAACAACGGCGGCTGGGCGATGTAAATATGCCCCTCGGTAATGAGCGCCGGGAAATAGCGATAGAAAAAAGTCAAAAGCAAAGTGCGGATATGCGCGCCATCGACGTCGGCATCGGTCATGATCACGATGTGATGATAGCGTAATTTTTCGATCTCAAATGCTTCGCCGATATTGGTACCGAGCGCGATAATGAGAGATTTGAGTTCGTTGTTGGTGAGAATTTTATCTAGGCGCGCGCGTTCGACATTCAAAACTTTACCGCGCAGAGGCAAGATTGCTTGGTGTTCGCGGTCGCGGCCTTGTTTGGCCGAGCCTCCAGCTGAATCGCCTTCGACTATGAACAATTCCGACTCCTCGGCACTACGCGAAGAACAATCCGCCAATTTTCCCGGCAACGTAAAACCTTCCAAAGCGCCTTTGCGCAAAATAGTATCGCGCGCGATCTTGGCGGCGTTGCGCGCTTTGCTGGCGAGAATACATTTGCCCACGATCGCCTCGGCATCGCGCGGATGCTCTTCCAAAAATATCAAAAATTGTTCGTTCATCACGGTCTCGACCGCGGTCTTGGCTTCGGTGTTGCCGAGTTTGCCTTTGGTCTGGCCCTCGAATTGCGGCTCGCGAATTTTGATGGAGATAATTACATTCAGCCCTTCGCGCACATCTTCGCCGGTGAGGTTGTCGTCTTTTTCTTTCAAAATATTTTTGTTGCGCGCGTAACTATTGAGCGAGCGGGTGAGGGCAGTGCGAAAACCTTGCACGTGCGTACCGCCATCTGGATTGAAAATATTATTGGTAAATGCAAATAGTGATTCAGTGTATTCATCGGTGTATTGCAAAGCGAGCTCCACGTTCACGCCCTCGGCTTCGCGTTCGGTATAAAAAACAGTTTCGTTTTTGATTTGTTTATTGTGATCCAAATAGCGCACATACGACGCCACGCCGCCTTCAAAGAAAAATTGGTAAGTCGGTACGGCAAAATCCATGGCGGTTTTGTCGGTCTTTTTTTCGTCTTCCGAGCGTTCGTCTTTGATGATCAACTTCACGCCTTTGGACAGATATGCGGTCTGGCGCAAATGGTCGATGATAGTTTTCCATTCCCAGTTGGTAGTTTCAAAAATAGTTTTGTCTGGGCGAAAGGTAATGATGGTGCCGGTGTCTTTGCAAGTACCAGTCGAGATCACTTTTTTCACCGGATGACCGCCGTCTTTGTATTCTTGTATCCAAATTTTGCCGTCGCGATGAACTTCGGCCTTCACATAATCCGAAAGCGCGTTCACTACCGACGCGCCGACACCGTGCAAACCGCCGGATACTTTGTAGCCTTCACTGCCGAATTTACCGCCGGCGTGCAGGACGGTCATGATCACTTCGAGTGCGGAAATTTTTTGGGTGGGGTGGATGTCCACCGGAATACCGCGGCCGTTATCCGCGACTGAGATCATGTGATCGGGGAGAAGTGAGATGATGATGTCGGTACAATGACCGGCCATGGCTTCATCGACGGAGTTGTCCACAATTTCCCAAATCAAATGATGCAAACCAACCGGTCCGGTGGTGCCGATGTACATGCCCGGACGCTTACGTACCGCTTCGAGGCCTTCGAGCACTGTGATATCTTTGGCGCTATATGAGCCGGTTTTGGTTTGGAGGTTGGCCGAAGGGGCATTGGATTTTTTCAAAGGTTCGGCGGCTTTTTCCGCTTCCAAAACCGCCGCTTTTTGTTCGGCTTTTTTCTCGGCGGCATCGGCCTTGGCTTTGGTTTTTTCGGGAGAGGAAATATGTCCGCGCTGGATACGTTTGAGAGGCATAAAATATGGGGTTTTTAGTGATTTTTGTACAAAAATAAGACAGGGGTATTTTACCATATTTCGGGGTGGCGTGCAAGGGAAAAATAGGGGTGAGTGTGTATAAGTTTTTGGTGTTTGGGGGTGAAAATGGTACAAAAACGGATGATATTTTTAACGATGTTCAACATTGACAAAATTCGAATTTCGGCCTAATGTTGGTGTACCTATCTATATGATAGGCGCTCATTTCAAATACAAACCATGGAGGCTTGGCCATGTCTCATTCGCAAGAGATGAAGGATCGTCAGCAAGTTCAGGATCGCCACGAAATACTGGCGAAACATTACGTCAAGTCAGTCGAGGACTTGCTGTCCAAAATTTTCCACTGTTCTGCGGCAGACATCTGCCAGCATAACACCATCTGGCGCAAATGGAACGAAATCAGCGCGCAAATGTTAGACAGGTTACTCAACCTGATCGAAAACACCGACATCGACGACGTCTATAAGGCGCGGGCGATCGCCGTGTTGATCGCGCCGTCAGTGCTGTTCACTCCGTTCGCACGCTATTCTGACCCGAGGTCGAACACAAATGTCTTCTTGGGCAGTGCGTTGCATCCGCTCTCGTCGCTGTCGTCGGAGCTGTGCGTGTTCACGCTGGAACTCCTCAAGCTCAACATCGACACGGCAAGAAATCTTGCCAAGGATGACCCCAACTATCTGTCGGTAGAATCGTGTTACCTCGACAAGTACGTCCTTTGGTTCCTGGCCGAACTTCCGGCGGACAACCCGTTGGCAGAGCAGTTGTTTAATCGCTTGTCGATGAACGACTTGGAATGTTTCATCGGCGAGGATGGCTCGTCGGGATACAATCCGTTTCGTGACATCATGGAATCCAGCATTCCGGATGTCTGGAAGCGCAAAGCAGATGAGCAAACGCGCAACATTATCGAAGCGGAAGCGGCCGGCGCACGGAAACCTCGAATGAAGCGGGAGAGAGCTTGGCCGAATTATGTGAAGCATATCGGATCTTTGGCCATCGGCAAATCGATCCCGTATCCGGTCGACCTGCTTGCATCCCAGATTGCATACATAGAGAAGTGGTCGAACTGGCGCGACTGGTGTTCGTTCGTGCGCGTGCATGTTGACGCGCTTCTGACGCTGTTGGCCGATGAAAAATATCGGCGTCTGTGTATTAAGATCGTGGCGTCGGTTGTCCTCGGTGAAGTCGACGGTCGTAAGTTCGAGATCGCCTATACGTCCGATCTCAATCTTGCCAAGAAGATGCTCGTAATGTGCGGTAGTGGCGGAGATCTCGATGTGTGCTTTGCGGATGAAGGCGAGTGCGTAGACGAGCTTCGTCGGTTGATCACCCGCGCCGAAGTGACACTCGCCGAGCGTAACGCCGAAATTGCAGAGGCGAAACGCAAAGAGGAGATCATTTTGGGCAAGATGAAG
>Ga0208373_1005574_pt1 | contig 10435 bp, 8 predicted proteins | sample RifOxyC2_FD_184036 | JGI IMG/M metagenome (GOLD analysis project Ga0208373, IMG submission 184036) | Soil microbial communities from Rifle, Colorado - Rifle Oxygen_injection C2 (SPAdes) | ecosystem: Environmental > Terrestrial > Deep subsurface > Rock core/Sediment | place: Rifle, Colorado... | reverse complement strand
GATGGTGGCTGAGACGCCGAATGCAAGGAGAACTGACGACCATGAGACGCTCGTGTTGACAATTCCAATCGCGGAGACAACGAAGGAAATACCAAGACCAAGCGCGATGCCGATGATTCCGCCCGCCAGCGTCAACATGACGGACTCAACGAGAAACTGCTGCTCAATCTCTTTACGTTTGGCACCAATCGCCTTGCGCAAGCCGATTTCCTTCGTGCGTTCCGTGACGCTCGTGAGCATCATATTCATGATGCCGATACCTCCGACGACAAGCGAAATGCCCGCCACGGCAGCAAGAAGTGTCGTGAACGTTTCCGTAACGCTTGAAGCCGTAGCGATGATGTCGGTTTGGTTGAGGATGCTAAAATCTGCCGACGCCGCATCAAGGTGATGTCGACTAAGCAAAAGATTCGTGATTTCCGTTTCCAATTCATCAACCGTTTTTTCGCTCGTTGCCTGTACGGAGATACTCGTCACGTACTCGTCGCCAGAGAAGTATCGCTGTGCCGTTGAGAGCGGTATGAAGATCATGTCATCTTGGCTTGAGAACGAACTGCCACCTTTTGCGACAGTAAGTCCGACGACGGTAAATTGGCTCCCGTTGATGCGAATCGTTTGACCAACGGGACTAACGCCTTCCCCGAAGAGATCCGTGCTCACCGTCGGCCCAAGCACTGCCACTTTGGCAACAGAAGAATTTTGCTGATCAGTTATAAAGTTTCCTTCGATCACCTGCACGTTTCGCACCTGCGTGTAGCTGGATGTCGTACCGACAATAGACGTATTCGTATTGGTTCCTTTTACCGCCACCTGATAGCGGGAGCTTACTTCCGGTGCGACGGCTTGAGCTACTGAAATCTCATCTGCGATTGCTTGTGCATCTTCCGCAGTTAACGACTTCGCCGAACCACGTTGGGTTGCAACGCCTGCGAATGAGCGCTGCGATCCCGGCTGGACTTGGATGAGGTTCGCACCGATGGATTGGATGCTCGCTTGAATGGACGCCTGCGACCCTTGACCGATAGACACCATAGCGATCACTGAGCTGATGCCGATAATAATACCAAGGATCGTCAAACCTGAACGCACTTTGTTACTAGAGAGTGCGAGAAATGTTTCTTCGAGTAAGTCAGAAATAATCATACAGGTTTGTCGCTTTCAATGGCTCCGTCACGAATAAAGATGATGCGGTCGGCATGCTCCGCGACATCTGACTCGTGCGTAATAAGAATGATCGTACGCTTCTCCTCGCGGTTAAGTTTCTGAAACGTCTCAAGAACTATCTGTCCGGTATGCGAGTCTAAGTTTCCGGTCGGTTCATCGGCAAGAATCAGAGATGGCTGATTGACCAGAGCACGGGCGATAGCCACACGTTGAATTTGACCACCGGAGAGCTGGTTGGAGAGATGATAAAAATATTGTTCGTCGAGTCCTGCCGACTTCAACGATGCTGTGGCAATCTTTTCACGTTGCTCTTTAGGAATCTGCTTGTAGACAAGCGGGAGAGTAACGTTTCGGATGACACTCGCACGCGGCAGGAGGTTGAACGATTGAAAGACAAATCCAATGTGTTCGCGGCGAATATCCGCTAATTCATCTTCCGATAATGTGGATACATCTTTGCCATCAAGAACGTAGGTTCCGTTTGTGGGCACATCAAGTGCGCCCAGAATATGCATGAGCGTACTTTTTCCCGAACCAGAAGGTCCCATGATGGCTACGAACTCACCATCGTGTATTGTGAAGCTTACTTCTTTCAGAGCATCAAACGATCCTGCACCGGTCACATATGTCTTGCTGACATTCTTCACTTCAATCATATGGTTACGGGGGAAATGAACCGCCAAATCCACCTGATGGTCTGCCGCTACTATTCAACAAGCTCGGAGTCGATGAGGCCGGAGTGGAGGTTGTCGTATCCGTCACCATTCTCGTTACGACATATTCTCCAGAGTATAAGCCGGAAATAATTTCCGTTTGTGTGTCATTGGATAAACCCACTTCCACGGTCACTTGGCGTGGTGGTGTGTCTGATGTGATACCTTGCGTGCCACCCATTTCCGTTACGCCGTCGAGAACTTCAACATAAGATGAATCACCGAATAATTTTACTGCACTACTAGAAACCACGACGACATTTTGTCGAATATTTGTAATGATAGAAATGTTAGCGCTCATACCAGAGAGTACCCGTTGATCTTCAGTATCAAGCGTAATAAGTATGTTATAACTCACAACGCCTTGAGACACAGTGCCAATCGTATCGATTCGCAAAACCTTTCCGGTCATGGTCAAATCTTCAATCGCATCAAATGTGAGTGTTACGTGATTGTCGATCATGACCTTAGCCACGTCAACTTCGTTCAAAGTTATCTGTGCTGTAAACCGGTCTGCAACCACCACGGCAAGCATACTGCCAGAGGATGCTGTTTCGCCAACGTGCAAATTAACGCTCGCCAAGGTTCCGCTAATAGGAGCGCGAATCGTATACTTCGCCAGCTCCTCATAGGCATCGTTATATTTGTTGCGAGCACTTTCAAGACTTAATTCCTGTAAACGAACGTCAAGGCGATCCGTCTCTTCCGTAAGATCCGCAAGCTGCTGTTCTCGTTCAGCAACGGTTTCCCTTGCCTGCACAATCTCGTCTTCATCCGTTCCGTCTATAACATCGTTATAGTTTTCTTGTGCGACGACAAGACTAATCGTTGCTTCCTCCACGGTATCTTTGGCATCGACAATGGAATTTGGAGCGGTCAAGTTCGTCTCCTCGATGGTATTCGCTGAGGATTGCAACGATGTAATGATACTGTTTATGGTCGCAACGTCCGAAGGAATTGTGATCATCATTTCATCAATATGGTCGACAATAGCAAAGTTTTCGTAGCCATAATCCTCAATTTGATTGAGAAGAATCTGGGCGCTATTGAGTGCATCGGAAACGTCTTCGGCAACTTGAAGCGTAAGTGTAATGACTTCAACCTTTTCCTGTGTGCTGCTGTCTCGACTTGAGTTTTGGAATGCCGACCACGCGATATCGTAGGAATCTTGTGCTGTCTCATAGTCATTGAGTACATCCTCGGAATACGAAGAGTCAGCCATGAGATTGTAATAACTTATGTATTTTTCTTCGCTCTCTTGCGTCCCAATGAAGTCGGACAGATCAGTCAAAAGGTTAGTAATGTCTGCGAACGCTTCAGCCACGGCGTTGTAGCCGTTCTCAGAAGCCGATTCGAGATTCTGTTCCGCTGAGGTTTGTATTTTTATTAAATTACGTTGTGCCTGTTCAAGAGAACGTTTTGCGTTATCAATTTCATCCTGTGTATTACTTATATCATCGTCAGTCGGACTGTTTTCAAGATCGGTAAGCGTTCTGTGTGCTTGTGCGAGAGCGTTTTCTGCCTGAAGGAGTGAGAGCGCATCAGGATCGACAAACAACTTTTCGTATGCAATTTGCGCGCTTTCAAGACTGATCCTAGCGTCACGTACGCTCTTTTGTGCATCTCCCGCATCAAGGACAACAATAATGTCGCCCTCCTCAACCTGTTGACCACTTTTTGCAATCAGTTGAACGACTTTTCCAGATACTTCCGACTTCACCTCGATCTCCGCCTCGCCCTTAACTTGTCCGGTACCAGAAACACTGGTGGTGAGCATTCCTTGTTTTGTGACCTCAAGAACATAACGCGTTTGTGCGGTTTCTGTGCTGAACGCTCGAACCAAAAGAATACCTCCAGCTAACAATAAAATACCGATCAGTATTACGGTTTTCTTTCGCTGACGAAAAAATTGATAAATGCGTTGCATATAATTTCTTCAAGAGTGTAATAGTATAAGAAAACATCCATGAAGAAAGTGTAAAGAAGGTTCCACTAAATTTTCATTTAACTTCAGTTCGTCTTCGACAACGAGAATTTTCATAGCGTCAAAATAATAGAGCTTTATTGATGAAGAAAGAATGAAGTTGTGATAAAATAGATTCATCATGGGCATTGCGGCGTTTCTCGTCTGGAGGAAAGGACTGGAACGCAGAGATATTAAAATGGCGCTCAGTATCTTTATTGGCCAGCTCATCCTAAATACGCTTTGGTCGATTATCTTTTTCGGTCTGCATAGTCCGGGCGGCGCGCTTATTGAGATCGTGTTCCTCTGGCTCACTATTCTCGCTACGATCATTGTCTTTGCAAAAATCTCCCGTCCGGCCGCTTGGATCTTGGTACCATACATCCTTTGGGTCAGCTTCGCCGCATATCTTAACTATGGATCTGGATATTAAACGCATGAGAAAAAAGATGATCAAAGTGATGGTATTGCCGCTACTATATGGGAAGACGACCTTAAGGTAAAAATTAAACATATGATCAAAAAATACATCGATTACTTAAAAGATAATCCACAGGGTTATTGGTTCAAAGCACGACTCTACGGATGGGGCTGGATACCGATGAAATGGCAGGGTTGGGTAGTTGTTGCCTGTTTTGTAGTCGTTTTGCTTTTAAACGGATTTTATTTTGACTCTAAAATTCCCACAGGTAGCGACCCGAGAGTTGTAGATTTAGTTATATTTTTTGGCGTACTGCTAGTGTCCATTACCATCCTTTTTAGTATTTGTTACAAGAAGGGAGAAAAACCACGTTGGCAATGGGGACCACCTAAAGATAAAATAAAATAATAGAAAAACCGCACCAACGATGGATGCGGCAAGGTAATACAGATCAGATATCAGATATCAGATAGGAGTAACGTAGCAATTGGTTGTCTTATCGCCTTCTTGAAATGGGGAGAACAGAGGACCACCCGTCGATCCTGTAATCCAAATTCGTTCCTCTTCATCGATTTTGATCCCGTTACCGTAATCATTGTCCGATGGAGTTCCGAAAATGAATTTTTCGAGGAGGACCCCACTGTCATCATAGTGTGCCAAGGAGATTTGCGACAGCAACAAGCTGTCATACTGATCCCCTATCGCATAGAAACCGTTATTATCGGTGGTTATCACCCCATGGAATTCATCATCTAGGTGATCAACTCCAGATTCGACGTACCAGCCCCCATCGTCTCTGACCAACGTCACGAAGCCTTGTGTGTAGGAATTCTCCTCATACGTATTTCCTACGACAACAGGACTCCCATTACTAGCGATGGCAACATCATGAGGAAAATCGTCCCTAGAAGTACCAAACACCGAAATGTCTCCAACGATTTCCAGATCCGTCGTCATCTCTACCAACCACCCGTCAATGTGGCCATATACTGTTGCATCAGTATGTCCAACCACTATAATTCCACCTGATGGTCGTTTTGCGAGTCCTGTCGCACTGGTTTTCGTACCAGTCTCAAGAATCCACTTTCCCGCTGGTGTTCCATCAAGCTCATAACGAGCCACAAATGCCCGATTACCACCGCTTTCTGTTGGCTCAGAACCGGCAAGAAAAATGAATCCCTCATTTTCCACCACTGCATTGCCAGAGGAACCTTTTATTCCCAACTGGTTCCATGTCACAGACCCGACAAACGCCGCTTCATCGACCGTTCCTCCAACGAAGACATTTCCCTCACTCAGGACGATATCATTGAACGAATCTTGGGATGAAAACCCGAATTGCCATTCAAACTCCGGAATTCCATCTTTGTCAAAACACGCCACGATTGCATCGCTCCCTCCTGCTGAGGGTTGATATAAATTGCCCCCCGTAGACCCGGCGATACAAACCAAGTCGTTTTCCAACGCAATCGCTTTAGCGGTATCTGCACCAGTTGACCCCCACTCCCATCCTTTATCATCAACAAAACCGTCACAATCATTGTCGATTTCATCATCGGGAATGTCACTCGCTTGAGGACCCTTTGCTGGATCTTCATCGTCGCAGTCCCCGCTACAGGACGTAGTTCCGTCTCCATCATTATCCAGACCGTTGTCCACTGTCTCATCACAATCGTTGTCGACATGGTCGCAGAGCTCCAAAGCGCCTGGATAGATGTTGGGATCGGAGTCATTACAGTCGATGTCGTCTGTGGAGCCATCTCCGTCGTTGTCTTGCTGACAATCGGAAATACCACCAAATACAATCGAAATAACCAACATCAGGAAAACATAAGAGAATCTGTTCTTCATTCTTACCCCTTCTACTCTATAGATGTTCAAACAGGACATTAAGACCGACAAGAGATTATAAAAATTTTAAAAAAATGTCAAAATTAAAAGACACAAATATAAAAACTCATTTGAGTCACAGGGATAACTCTTGGTAAAAAGAACAAAGACGGATAAAGTAGATTCAATTATGCGTATTGGAATTATTGGTGGAGGAGCCGCAGGGATGATGTGTGCGGCAACGTTGCTTAAGGAACATTCTGGAGAAGATATTTTTTTGATTGATCGAAATGATGGACTAGGAAAAAAAGTGATTATTTCTGGAGGAGGACGTTGCAATGTCACCACAGGTATTCACGAAATAAAGACACTGCTAAAAAAATATCCTCGCGGTGAAAAATTTCTTACCTCAGCCATGTATGCGTTCCCGCCAAACGCTGTGTACGATTGGTTTGAATCTCATGGAGTCCCACTCAAGATACAAGAAGATGGACGTGTATTCCCTCGTTCTGACGATGGAAAAGATGTCGTACGCGTTTTTGAAAAATTGTTTAAGACATATGGTCTCCATGTTCTTTTAAACACGTCTGTTGTGGGTGTAGAAAAAAAAGATGATGCCTTTTTGATTCATTTTAAACACACACCCACTCCTCTTGTTGTTGATATTCTTGTGATGACAACCGGCGGGCAAACCTATCGGCAAACAGGCTCCACAGGTGATGGCTATGCCTTTGCCACTTCACTGGGTCATACGATTACAGAACTTGCTCCTAGTCTAAATGCTTTTTTTACAAAAGAACATTGGCCTGCACATCTTTCAGGACTTTCGTGGACACAAGCAACTCTTACAGCAAAACGTGCTAAACATCCAAAATTCACTGGACCGTTTCTTTTTACCCATAAAGGAATAAGTGGTCCGGCAGTGTTTGCCCTTTCTTCTCTTGTAGCTTTTGAAACCTATAATATTCAACACCCTCTTGAAATCATGATCGATTTATTCCCCGCTCTTTCTATTCAAACGCTTCATATAAAGCTTGAATTTCTCATCGAAAAAAATCCGCAAAAACAATTTGGAAATATTCTTGGACTCGTTGTTCCAAAATCACTCGCAGAGGTGACTCTTCAAGAATTACAGATAGATGAAACCAAACGAGCAGATGAACTTGGGAAAAAAAATCTAAATCGCTTATGCAACTGGATCAAAGCCATTCCCCTTTCGGTCATTCAACGTGGAACAGGAGACGAATTTGTGACTGCAGGTGGAATTAACTTAAGGGAAGTAAATCCCAGAACTATGGAATCCAAAATCTGCCCAGGTCTTTATTTTGCCGGAGAAATTCTGGATATTGATGGATTTACTGGAGGTTTCAATTTACAAGCCTCTTGGGCAACAGGGCATCTTGTAGGATCTCGTATCAAAAAATAAACGTGAAGAATATTTTAAATAAAAATAGTCTCATCATGCTTCTATGTCTTTATCAACAAAAAAACTTATTCAAGATCTCCTCTCACCTGCTGATATTCAAATAAACGGTTCACGACCATGGGATATACAAGTTCACGATGAACGTACCTTTGCACGAACATTGGGTTTTGGTTCATTAGGTTTTGGTGAAGCATACATGGATGGCTGGTGGGATTGTGAAGCGATCGATCAAATGCTTACACGCGTCTTCGAGTCTAATATCGACAGACACCTCGTGAATTGGCGTGTGGGATTATTCATATTAAAATCACGACTGTTCAATGCTCAACGACGATCTAAAGCTTTTGAAGTTGGTGAACGACATTATGATGTGGGAAACGATTTGTACCAAGCTATGTTAGATAAACGCCTTACCTATACCTGTGGATACTGGAAACAAGCAACAACTCTTGATGAAGCACAAGAAGCAAAGCTTGATCTGGTTTGTCGTAAAATTGGTCTGGAAAAAGGAATGCGCGTTCTTGATATCGGATGTGGTTGGGGAAGTTTTGCCAAATTCGCTGCAGAAAAATATGGAGCAGAAGTTTTGGGAATTACCGTTTCTAAACAACAAATTGAGTTTGGTCGTGAGAATACAAAAGGTCTTCCTATTGAATTACGTTTTCAAGATTATCGTGAGGTCACAGGTTCGTTTGATCGTGTTGTTTCACTAGGAATGTTTGAACATGTTGGGTACAAAAATTATCAAACCTATATGAATGTCATCCATCGTTTATTATCAAAAGAAGGAATCTTTTTGTTGCACACCATTGGATGCAACCGGTCAGTGAAATCAACGGATCCATGGATTGATAAATACATCTTTCCTAACTCTATGCTTCCATCCGTTGCTCAAATTGGTGCGTCTATTGAAAGACGTTTTGTGATGGAGGATTGGCATAATTTTGGAACAGACTACGATAAAACTTTGCTTGCTTGGTATGAACACTTTGAAAAAAAATGGAGTGAAATCAAGCATGCTTATGATAATCATTTTTATAGAATGTGGCGCTTTTATCTTCTCTCTTGTGCTGCCACCTTTCGTACGCGTCGCAACCAACTATGGCAAATCGTTTTATCAAAAGATGGAATAAAAAATGGATATCAATCTATTCGTTAGTGGATAAGGCTTTTTATTTTCATGTTATAATTTAAAAAATAATTTTTATCTTACTTATGGCAAAAGGAACATCCATGCGCAAAGAAACAAAAAAACCAAAAAAGAGCGCAAAGAAAAAATAAGACATTCTCTACACGACAGATAAAAAATCGACCATCGAACGAAAATCCGATGGTCGATTTTTTTTATATCTGTCTTATGCAAGCTTTAAGTATTTTCTAAAATTATTGTGTATTGATGTTTAAAAATGGGAGATTGCCGGAACCGATATAGTAAGGCAAAACACCATCCCATTTTCGAACGGCTTCAAGTTGAATAAGTTCTGGCTGAGACTTAAGCGCTTCTGACTGAATACGAATAGATTCTGCTTCTGCTTGAGCTTGAACAATCGTTTGTTGGGCCTCTAGTTCAATACGTCTGAGATCATTTGCCGCTCTTAACGCGTTTTGTTCTGCTGTCTGTTTTGATTCAATAGCCGCATTAAATTCATCGCTAAAACTGAAATTCACAATAGACAGATCATCAAGAATAATATGATTACCTTCTAAACGCTGTTCGATATTGGCCCAAATCACATCATTCACGTCACTACGTTTAGTAATTAATTCCTCAGCCGTAAATTTTGCTGTGGCAGCTTTGACGGATTCCTGAATCGCGGGAGAAATAATGGAGTATTCAAAATCATCCCCTACTTCTTGGAAAAGTCGATTCACTTCCAAAGGATTCACGTGATAGTTCAAAGCCACGGTTGTATTAACGCTTTGAAGATCTTTGCTAGCACTATCAGCATCTGTTTCCAATAATCTTGTACGTACATCCATTTGATGAACGGAATCTAACGGATTAATAAGATGGAACCCTTCTGTAAGAATTGTATCACTCACGGCTCCAAAACGAGTCACAACCCCCCGACTTCCAGAAGCAACCACAGCAAAAGGCGAAAGAGCCACTAACACAATAAAAAGAAAAAAAAGAACGAGAGGTAAAAAAATCCATTTAGATTTTAATGTCATAAGAAATTTGGTTTAAAAACAGTTATGGAGACATCATATCACATTTCTATTGACAAAAGAGGTCTTTTTGTATATGTTCCTCGGTCATATCAATGACATATTGTTAGCAATTCCAGTAACCACGTGAGGAGGCTTTAGTGAATTTCGCAAATGAATTCATAACACTCGCTCTGCAAGTTCCTAATTTCGCATTTCCCAAAAAACTGGAGTCTGAGATCTGGGAAGCTCTTGATGATCCGGAACGTCGTTGCGATACAGTGCTTCAAATTATGACTTTTGCAACATTCACAAGTCGAGATATACCTGAAAAAATCGAATGGATCTCGGGAAAATTTCTCTACGTGAATTACAGCAAAACCTGCCTAGTGTGGGGGAAGCAGGAATTCCAGGCAGCAGAAGGCTTCAAGATCGGAAATGTTCTCATGATCGGTGGTCGACCTTGTTGGGTTGAATATTCCAAAGAACAGACAGAGGTCTGCGTGGTCTGGGGTGGTGAACGAGGGCAACATTACCCTGAAATCGTGCACTTCCAAGAGATCGACAACAAACCCTGTTACCGCGTTCGTATGGGTTTCGCCTTGCGCGATCCGGACGATAATTATGAGCGTAACGAAGAGTTCGTTGTGTGGGGAACTCAAGAGGGTATTCATTACGAATACGTGCGTAACCTCGTTAACATCGAGGAAAAACCGTGTTACACCGCGTGCTCAATTGTGGAGAAGCATACTGAAGTGTTCGTATGGGGA
>Ga0208373_1005569_pt1 | contig 10441 bp, 10 predicted proteins | sample RifOxyC2_FD_184036 | JGI IMG/M metagenome (GOLD analysis project Ga0208373, IMG submission 184036) | Soil microbial communities from Rifle, Colorado - Rifle Oxygen_injection C2 (SPAdes) | ecosystem: Environmental > Terrestrial > Deep subsurface > Rock core/Sediment | place: Rifle, Colorado... | reverse complement strand
AGTTCGCTTCCAATACCTTTTTGTATAAATGTATATGCTTCATTTAAACTCTCAACGCAGTTATCCATTGTAAAATTACCATTACTTTCCCAACTTCCAGGAAACCGCATCTCAAAAAATGTGAAGCCCTTTGCCGTAAAAATTTCTCCCAATGTCTTCTTGCGCGGATGCCCAGGCAACCCGGGAACATATAAAATTACCTTGCCATTGCTCTTTTTGGGCAAATAAAGATCGTATACGATATTTTTTGATTTGAGACGATAAATAATCATTTAAGTTAAAATTTACGCGGTAGTCATATTTTTCTTGATAATTTAATAAAAACGAGATATATTAAGACCATTATTTAGATTTAATTAATAAACCTTTGAATAAAGTATTTAAACAGCCGCCTGCACTCATGTAAAATCTATAGCACAAAGTAAAGCTTTTTCCATTTCTGGAAGGAATTTTTCTGCCTTAATCTTTTCTTTTGATATCCAGATAAAACGCGTTTGACCTTGATCTTCCTGATGAACAAACTTTATTTGTTTTTGAATATCCAAAATATAAATAATTAATACGCGATGAGTCAACCCGTCACTAGACAAATATGTCCAAACATATAAAAGCCGTGGATCCTTTTCAAGAATGTAATTTAACTCTTCCTTCAATTCGCGTCTCAGGGCTTCCATGAGGGTTTCTCCGAACTTAACCGTCCCTCCAGGAATATCACGAATTTTGCCATTAGTAATTTGATATAAAACATTTTTGTTACAACGGAAAATTAATTTCACAGAAACTTGTGGAATTTTTTTATTAGTATTCATAAAAATTTATTAATTTTATTAGAAAAATTTCGGCTTTCTGCTATCGTTCCTACCCCAACACTTCCGTGGTTTTTAATGAATCTATTGTATCGCTACCAACACTTCTTATCTCGCTTTTTGTCGTATATAAATTTAATTTTTGGAGACATGGTTTTATAAAGTCTTTTGTAAAAAATCAAATTGCGACATATAAAATGTGCGGTTTTAACTAATTTCCTCAAAAAAGAAGGAATAGAGGTTAAAGTTATATTAACTGAAGCAACACAGAAATTTATAACGCCTTTGACGTTTCAAACGCTATCCGGCAATACAGTTTACATGGATACGTTCAAAATTATCGGAACAGCCCAGGTTGAGCATTTTTCTTTAGCAATGCGCCATTTCGGTCTAGACAAAGAAATAGTAAAAATCTGGTGCTCAATTTTAAAAATAATAATACCAAAAAACGCCTTGATTAAAACGTTTTTTGGTATTTCTACTATCAGAATATGCGCAAAAGCATGAATCATTAACAATCCATGCAGTGCCCCTTTAATGCAATCATCATTTTGATACCACACATCAACAATAAAATAACAAATTAAATGTTAATTCACAAATGATATTTGGTACTTACTGTTAAAACATTATCTTTTCAAAAGTTATCATATTCTAATTCACAAAGCAAGTTATATCTTCAGAAAAATAATCACCCCTTATCGAATGTGCCAATGCTCTACAACCGCCGCAAATCTTTTTATTGAAGCACAATTCGCATTTCTCGAAATTCCTTTTTCTATTTCTTTTTAAAAATTCATTATTATTCCAAATTTCATAAAAATCATCCTTTAAAGCATCGCCCAAATTTATTTTGATCATTGAACATGGCCTATAGAATCCATCTGAAGATAAATGGATAGAATTTATGCCGATAGTGCAAGCTCCTCCATAATCAAGAATTTTATTCTTTCTAAGATACTTAAATAGATAAAGATAGGAACAAGGATCACCTGTAATAATATCTATTTTATAAAAATCAGATAGCTGATTTAATTTTTTAACAATTAGCTTTCTTTCCTTAGCATCAATACTATGCAACGCTTTCCTTTTTTCTGCCTTACCAATTGGCAAAAGAAAACGAAAATTCAATTTTTCAGGATGACAACAAGAAGCAATTTTAAATAAATCTTCTAAATATTTTTTATTAATATTTGAAATAGTACATTTCAACTGGAAAGGCATTTTATTCCGCTCACAAGATTCTACCGCGCGCATAACCAGTTTATAAGAATTCTCTCCTCGCAAATAATCATTAATTTCCTCATAACCATCTACGCTTATTTGAATTTTAGTCAGTCCTTTTTCTTTCAGTCCTTTTATATTTTTTTCAGTCAATAAAGCACCGTTGGTCTGCAAAATAGTTTTTTTATTTCTAATATGACAAAAAGACACCAAATCATCTATTCGCGAAAACAATAAAGGTTCGCCACCTGAAATCTTAACCCATTCTATTGAAGCAATTTTTTTTACCAAAGAAGCAACTATCCCAAAAACCTCATCATCACTTAACTCTCTTGATTTTTCATTATGTATATCGCGACAATAAAGACAATTTCTGTTGCACTTATTTGTTACGTCTACCGATAATATTTTCGGCAAAAAATCTATCATTTCTTAATATTCTGCTTCTTGTTTTGGTAAAATAGGAATAATATGTTTCTCCATTAATTCTATATAAGTGCAGGCAACAGGATCTGGCGCCAAAATCTTATCTTCCCAGTACAACGCATCCGCCCTGCAACCGCTTCCGCATATATTTAAATACCTACATTCTACACATTTTTTTATACTCTTTACTTTTATTTTAAAAAATTTATTCTTTCTAGCGTGTTTAATTGCTTTTCCAACATTTATTTTTCCGTTTCTAGATACAATATTAGCCATTTTAACCAAAAGCGAAGGACAAAAAATAAGGTCTCCATTAGGCTTTATACAAAGAGTGCGCCATTGGCTATAAGAACACGGATGAGAATCAACATCAAACTTAAATAAATGATCCGTGACCATGCTTGATTTATATAAATTAAAAATCTCTATGCCAAATGGCTTCTTGTCAGAAAAGTACTTCTTTAAAATCTTTTTTAATACTGCCACTGCCTTTATCGGCTCTACTTCAAATTTTGACGCATTATTGATATAGCGGCCGGCAAAAAATGGAAGATCTATCCTCCAAATATTAATTGGAATTTTTTTAAGTATTTTATATAAATCCATTAATTCGTCAATGGTATATTGCGTAATGACCGTATTGGCAATCAGTACACATTTGGTATATCTTTTAAAATAATTGAAATTTTCTATAATTTTTTTGTAATTGCTTGGCCATCTATTAATATCGTGTCCACCCAAACCGTCAATACTTATTTTAATTCTTTTCAATTGAGGAAACTTTTCCCCGATCTCTTTAATCTTTTCCTTATCAAGTAGTGTTGAATTGGTAAGTATCTCCACGTCAAACTCCTGACAATAATTAATAATCTCATAAATATCTTTTCTTAAAAATGGTTCTCCACCAGTAATGGTTACTGTTTTACAACCAATTTTTTTAGATTGATCGATCAAATCCATTATTTGCGCAGTACTTAGCTCATTTTTTATTCTTTTTGGGGTGTTCCAGTTAGATTGGAAACAATAAACACATTGCAAATTACAGCTTCCGGTTAATTCGATGTGCAATCTAACTTTTTTATTTGGGAAAATTTCCATAAATTAAATTGAGTCAATTTTTTTCTTTAAAATTGTCGCAAATCTTTCGAATCCTCTTTTTTCAAAATATTCAGCACCCTCCCTTGTTTTTACATATAAATTTTTAATGCCGTTTTCTTTTATTTTTTCCTCAGCTTCAGCCAATAAGCTCACGCCAATTTCCATGTCTTTATAATCGTGCGACACCGCAATAGTTTTAATCCACCCTATCGTGTCTTCTCCAAATTTAGTTTCATATTCGTTTTTCTCAAAAAAATAGTGAACGAACCCGATGAGTAGATTTTGGCGTTTACAAACCAGGAAAAAATGGTCAGGGTTTTTTATTAACTCCTTATACTCTTTTAACCTCAGTTCTTTTGCCTCTTCTTTAAGATGTCTGCCATCTTGAGCTAATTCCTGAAACCAAATTTCTACCATCCCTTCCAAATCTTCTTCAAATGCTAATTCTATAAAATTCTCTTCTTTCTCTCTTATATGTCCTTCAGGAAACATCGAATATTTTTTATCAATGTTGTTCATAATTTTCATTTAATTTTTAACACGTAGCCATTTTTAGTATCTTCTATAATTAATCCAAAATTCAAAATTTGCCTCCTTAATTTATCAGCTTTCGCATAATCTTTCTCATTTCTTGCTTTTTCCCTTTTTTGCAGACTCCGTTTAAGCCAGCTATTTTTGATTTTACTTTCTAATTTTACAGAATATTCATTGTAAAGCGGAAGCACAAATCCTAAAACATCATCTATCTCCAAAATAAATTTTTTAATCTTTTTTCTCTGCTTGACACCCAACAAATCCATCTTTTTATTAATTTCACTTATAAAATTATAAACAGCAGCCATCGCCGGACTAACATTTAAATCGTCATCCAAATATTTTACAAATTTCTTCCGGCAATTTTCTATGTCTCTTTCTATTTCTTTCTCAATGCCAGCAAGCGCCTTTTTCCTATTGATAAATTCCACATTTAGCAAAAAATTGATAAATTTGTCAGCAATGGTTTTCGCTTCTTCAAAATCCTTAAAGCTAAAATTAAGAGTTTGGCGATAACGATTTTTCACCAAGATTATTCGCAACAGCAAAGGATTAAAACCTTTTCTCTGAATATCTCTTAATGTATAAAAATTGCCTAATGATTTAGCCATCCTCTGTCCTTCAATCAACAAGTGGGCATTATGAAGCCAATATTTCACAAACCTTTTGCCCGTCACGGCTTCAGACTGGGCGATTTCGTTGGTATGGTGCGGAAAAATCAAATCGACCCCCCCGCAGTGAATATCAAAACTTTCCCCCAAATATTTCATAGCCATGGCAGAACACTCTATGTGCCACCCCGGCCTTCCGCGCCCAATTTGACTATCCCAAAAAACATCACCGTCTTCTCGTTGCCATGTTTTCCATAAAACAAAATCATTAACTTGTTCCTTATCGTATTCGTCTCTTAAATTTAATCTGCCCTCAATATTTCTTTTGAGAAATCTTTTGTCTAGATGTGCCAGTTTTCCGTAACTTTTAAAACGGGATATTTTATAATAAACAGAGTCATTTACGCTATACGCATATCCTTTACTCTTAATTTCTTTTATCAAAGCAACCATTTCTTCAATATGTTTTGTGGCTCGCGGCATAATATCCGGCTTTTTGATATTCATTAACTTTAAATCTCCCAAAAAAGCCTTAAGATAAAAGTCTGTAAATTCTTTTAAAGACTGATTGTTTTTTTGACTATCTCTAATAGTTTTATCATCAACATCGGTAATATTCATAACGTGTTTAACTTTAAATCCGCGATAATGCAAATATCGTTTCAATAAATCGGTGAAAATATAGGCTCTCAAGTTCCCTAAATGAACATAGTTATAAACAGTGGGGCCACAACTATACAAACCAACGTGTTTTTCTTTAATTGGTCGGAATATTTCAACCCTTCGGCTTAATGTGTTATATAATCTGAGCATAAAAAAATATCGTTATTCTCACGATTAACTTGCTATTAAAATACCCTTTTTGAGTGTTTTAGTCAATCATTCCTCCTTGCCCACAAAAGAAATCTGCGGTATATTTTAAACATATGAAATTCACCTGGCAAAGTTTTAATAAACTCTTTTCAAAAGTCGAAAATATTAAGACCAATAATTAAAATTGCCAAAACGCCCCTTAAAGGCGCTTTTTGATCAAAATGAAGGCTATAAAATCAGTCATTAACATGTTCGAGGATTTGATTAGATTATATCTTCCGACGCCAAAAAATGATGAATCCGCCTTTGTTTTTTTGGTTCACCCAAGAGACACCTCTGATTTTTATAGAAAATATCCTTTCCTAGTAATGTTTCCTCCGATAATTATTGAATCTGTTATGAGGTTTTTTTGGCCAATAACACTTTCTGAAATTACGGGACTTACCTCGATGCAAGACGGAAAGCCAATAAAAGGATGGTTAATTTCAATTTTATTTACTGGTAAAATGCTCCTCAAAAAAAGAAATGCAGCAAAGAAAAAGATTTTAAAAGCAATAAAGCTAGCGGAAAAAAAGGGGGCAAAAATAGTTGGATTAGGAGCTCTCACCTCGTCAATAACTAACGGTGGCCTTGAATTAGCCGACAAAACCAACATCAAACTAACAAATGGAAATTCTTTAACGACTGCAATGACTATAAATGACATACAGAAAATAATTGAAAACCCTTCAAAAAGAATACCTTCACTTGCCATTGTAGGTGCTACCGGATCCATCGGAAAAGCTGTAAGCATTTCGCTATCAGGCGAAAATATAGAACGCTTAATCCTAGTAGGAAAAACACCAGAGCATCTTAAAGCGCTTAAAGAGAAAATAGAATCGACCAATAATCAGATAGAAATTGTCACATCGACAGAATTAAAAAAAATTCTTGAAGCAGATATTATTATTATAGCTACTGCAAGCCATAATGCATTAATTAAAAAAGAGCATTTAAAAAATAACGCAATAGTTTATGACATTTCCCAACCGCAAAACGTAGATCGAAATATTTTAAAATCTCGGCCAGATATAAGAATAATTGATGGGGGAATAGTTTCAACGCCAGGAATTAATTATCATTTTAATTTTGGCTTGCAACGAGAGACAGCTTTCGCTTGCCTAGCCGAAACAATGCTTTTAGCCGCGGAAAAAATATCAAATAACTTTTCTCTCGGTAATGTCGAATTAAAAAAAGTGGAAATAATCAAAGAAATAGCTAAAAAATATAATTTTACGACAAAATCGGAATGAAAATACAAAATTTTGAAACAAATTTTGCAATTTTAGGATCAGGTGCTGGCGGAGCATCCATAGCTTATGAACTCGCAAAAAGAGGAAAAAAGGTTATTATTTTAGAAAAAGGACTGATTACTGGTCGGATAGGAACAGAAACTGCAGCAACAAAATTTTATGACAAATATGGATTGTTAAAAAGCAAAGAAGGAATAATAATTTATAGAACCCTGATGGCTGGCGGAACAACTGTGGCAAGTTGCGGCAACGGAGTAAGGTCGCTAGAAAAAGAATTATTAGAATTAGGCATCGATATCCGTAACGAATTGGATGAAGCAGAAAAAGAATTAGAAGTTGTTCCTTTTGATCTAAATTTAATGGGCGATGGCACAAAAAAAATCTGGGAAGCTTCAAAACAATTAGGTTTTGAATTTGAACCTATGCCCAAATTTATTGATTTTAGTAAATGTGTTTCTTGCGGAAACTGTGTCCTGGGATGTTTGCCTCAGGCTAAGTGGACAGCACTAAAATATATTGAGGAAGCACAAAAATTTGGCGCCAAATTAATAACTAAATTTAAATTGGAATCTATCTCAATCTCTAATAATAAAGCTACTGGTGTTGTGGGCAGCGTTGAAAATAACTCTATCCGTATTACAGCAGACAAAATCATTTTATCTGCTGGCGCAATCGAATCGCCTCGTATATTACAAAAAGCAGGATTAGATGTTGGTAATAGTCTTTTCTGCGATCTTTTTACGGTCCTATATGGAATTACTGAAAACACCGGCTTATCTAAAGAACCAACAATGGCTATAGTTAATCATAGTTTTCACAAAAATGACGGTTTTATCTTGTCTCCTTTCTTGGATTCTCCTCTCACTCTCACAATGATACACCCAAAACACCTTATTCTAGCTGCAAAAAGAGATCGCGTTTTAGGAATGATGGTAAAAATCAAAGACGATTCTTTAGGTAAAATTGAGCTTCGTAGTATTAGTAAAAAAATTACTGAAAATGATAAATTAAAACTAGAAAAAGGCAATGAAATCGCAAAAAAAATACTTCTTAAAGCAGGAGTTAATCCAAAATCTTTAACTTTAATCAAACCGCGTGGCGCTCATCCGGGAGGTACAATACCAATAGGCAAAGACGTAGATAAATACCACGAAACAAAAATTAAAAATCTTTTAGTAAATGATGCAAGTATTTTACCAGAATCTCCTGGATTACCACCTATTCTCACTATTATCGCAATGTCTAAACGATTAGCAAAAAATTTATGCTAACATTAACAGCTATAAATATTTATCTAGGAATAGTAGCCTTTACCAATTTTATTTTATCGCTACTCATGTTTTTAAAAAATCCTAAAACGAAAGCAAATGTCTTTTATTCATTTGCGGTTTTTAGCACTGCCTTTTGGACTTTTTGCATGATGATGTTTCGAAATATTAATAGCGACTCTACACAAGGATGGAGTATAATATTGTGGCTTTCAACGGTTTTTATCGCTTATTTTTTCTTTTATTTTGGCATGAACTTTCCTAAGCCAATAAAATTTAAATTCTACGTTCATTTCCTATTTTTTATTCCCGCCGTAGCAACATTTTTTTTAATAATTACTCCTGGCATCCTAGAGGAAGTCTCATTTTTTAATGGTTATAAAGGATTTATATTTAAATTGCCTAATTTTTACTATTATTCTTTATATATTATTACCTATTTTTTTGCAGGTTTCATATTTTTATTTCGTAATTATTTCCAGTCATCAAAATTAATAAAAGCTCAGTTATCATTAGTTTTTATCGGAACTCTTATTTCCGTGTTAGGCGGTATCATTTTTGGAATATTTTTGCCACTAGCAAACAATTTTACATTGTATTGGTTATCGCCAGGCCTAACAATAGCACTGGCCTCTTTTATCGCTTATGCCATTTTTCGACACCGTTTATTTGATATAAAAGTTATTGCCGCCGAATTATTAACCTTTGGAATTTGGATTTTTTTATTAATTAGAACCCTACTAAGCGCTACATTACAAGACAGGCTGCTTGACGGATCTTTATTGTTTTTAGTAATTATTTTTGGAATTCTTCTAATTAAAAGCGTTACAAAAGAAATCAAACAGCGCGAGCGGCTGGAAAAAATAACTGTTGAGCTGGAAGCGGCTAATGAAAGGTTGCGGCAGCTGGATGAGGCCAAATCGGAATTTTTATCTATTGCCTCGCACCAACTCCGCACTCCTTTAACTTCCATCAAAGGCCTGCTTTCCATGTTAGCTGAAGAATTCTGGGGGCCGCTTAATGATGAACAAAAAAAATACCTCGGCCAGATTTCCCAAAGCAGCGAGCGCTTATTGCATTTAATTGAGGACTTATTAAATATCTCAAGAATTGAGGCCGGCCGGATGCAATTTGACTTCCAGCCAATTGACTTAGCGCGCTTAACTGACGATATTATGAAAGAACTGGAGCCGCAGGCCTTGGCAAAGAAACTCTCGCTTAATTTTGAAAAACCAGCTGATTTGCCAAAAGTAAAAGCCGATTCATTAAAAATCCGGCAAGTAATCCAAAATTTGATAGACAATGCCATTAAATATACTGAAACCGGCAGTATTAATATCAATATCCAAGAAAAAGACGGAAAAATTCTCTTTTCCATTAAAGACACTGGAATTGGCCTGCCGGTCGGACAGCATCTTTTTGAAAAATTCCAGCGCGGCCAAAAAGCCACTAACCAGCATACCGAAGGCGTTGGCCTGGGGCTTTATTTAGCGGATAAATTAATAAAAACTCATAATGGAGAAATCTGGGCGGAATCCAACGGCGAAGGCAAAGGCAGCGCTTTCTATTTTACATTGCCAGTTATAAGCTAAGAATTAAAATCTAAAATGGAAAAGCAACAAGTTAAAAGTAAAAACATTTTGAAATACAGAGCTTTTAAATTTAGCTTGGATATCATAAATTTTTTAGAAAAACTTCCCCGTCATTATATTTTTGAAATAGTTGGAAAACAATTACTTCGCGCAGCAACATCTGTTGGCGCCAATATTGTTGAAGCGCAAGCTGGACGAACAAAAAAAGATTTTATAAATTTTTACCACATTGCTTTAAAAAGCGCTAACGAAACAAAATATTGGCTGGCAATTTTAGATATAAAAATTAAAGATAATAAAGAAATCAAAAATCTTATTAAGGAAGCAATTGAAATCAGCAACATACTTGGAGCAAGCTTATTAACTATGAAAGGGAAAAATAAAATTTAAGCTTTAAGCTGTTGTTTTAAAATTTTCGCTCTTAGTTTTTAGTTCCAAATGTTGATTTTTTATCAAAAATAACATAGAATTCAAGCAGTTGCGGCTAACATTTAAAAGGAGGAAGACCCTACTCTTATGTCGCAAAACAAAAAAATAATCATCGCTGAAGACGAACCGGTCTTAATAGAAATGTATAGGCTCTATTTTGAACGGGCTGGCTACGAAGTTTTAAAAGCGAGTAATGGACGCGAGTGTATTGATTTTGTCAAAAACGAAAAACCAAACATAATCTTATTAGATATTTTAATGCCAAAAGTTGACGGCTGGGAAGTTTTAAAGCAATTAAAAACAGATCCAGAAACTAAAAAAATTCCTATTTTAGTTTTCAGCAATTTA